>Ga0209167_10000054_pt1 | contig 145782 bp, 108 predicted proteins | sample Coa_R1_9_FD_187154 | JGI IMG/M metagenome (GOLD analysis project Ga0209167, IMG submission 187154) | Surface soil microbial communities from Centralia Pennsylvania, which are recovering from an underground coalmine fire - Coalmine... | ecosystem: Environmental > Terrestrial > Soil >... | reverse complement strand
GATGAATGGATACATTTCGAGCAAACATGGCAACCTCCTTGGTTGTCTTCTAAGGGGTACGATTTCAGATAACCCGACTTAGTTCAGGAAACCCGGAGAGTGCCTCGTGGAGTTACATCTCGTTAACTATCTTAGGTTAATTAAACTTCGCTTGTCAAGCTAAATCTGAGATGTTTAGGCAACCGCAGAGAATTGCTCAAGTTAGAGATGTTAAGTACGGAGGAGTTAACTCGATGTTTGTTCCGTGATTGGCCCGCCCGAAAGTCGCTCAGCGTTTAACCCTGATCTGATTACGATTGAGAGTGCCCTTCTTCAGCTGGAGGGAGAACGGGAAGCAGAAGTCAGTGCTGATCGGAACAGTTGAGAAACTACCCACCGAGGCAGATGCGCAAAGAGCGGTCGAACACCTGCACATGAAGATCAACGCTCTGAACCCGCAGCTCGGCAACATCGACTGGCACACATTCAGGCACGGTTACTCTACGCTCTTGCACGCACTGGGTGCCGCGCCTGCCGTTCAGAAAGAGCTATTGCGCCATGCCAGCATCCAGACTACCATGAATATTTACACTCAGGCCGTGACCCGGGCAAAGCGGGAGGCGGCCTCGAAAGTAGTCGAGGTTCTATTGCGGATGTGACATGTACGAATGTGTACTTTTCGAGATGACGACGTAACGAATGTAAACGCTGTGGAATCAATCATGCGCCCGTAGCTCAGCTGGATAGAGCACTTGCCTACGAAGCAAGGGGTCGGGTGTTCGAATCACCCCGGGCGTACCAACTCTGTCAAGATCAACTTGTTAGGTCGAAATCAAAGGCTGCGGTAATTTGCTGCGGCAGAATCGCCCTCTTGAGGAGGGTGCTCTCTGAGAGAACTTGCTCGAATAGCAAGTGATGGTGACCTGCCCCCCGAAAACTGGACCAGCTGAAATGTGAGTTCTCCGGGGTATAAAAGCCCAAGGAGGACAAGTGATGAGGAAGAGCCGGTTCAGCGAGGAACAGATCATCGGGGTTCTGAAGGAAGTGGAGGCGGGGTTAGGGCATCTTACCTTGTGGTGTGCGGTGGATGAAATTGTTTTGCCGGCTTAAATCGAAATGGCTTCGTTGCTCGTAGTGCAGTTTGACGTAGCGGCGGCTTTATGCCGCCACTTTTTTGCCAGCACCGCCCGCAACGCCTGGAGATCCAGCGCCTGGTCGGCCACCATCTGCTTCAGCCGCCGGTTCTCATCTTCCAACTGCCGCAGTCGGCGCGCTTCGCTCACCTCCAACCCTCCGTACTGCGTCTTCCAGCGGTAATACGTCTGCTCGCAGATCCCGTGCTTTCCGGCACACCTCGCCCACCACGCTGAGAAATTCGCCTAACGGGAAAATGAGACGGGAAGTCCTTCGGGTAAAAGGTGCTGCAAAGCCGAATGCCTTGACGCCTGCCTTGAGCGATCAGAAAAATCACGCCGCTTCTATGAGGTCCGATGAGCCTAGCCGATCTCGATGGTCACCCGGGTCTTGCTGGCGAATGTCGTGGCCGGCAGAATAATGCGGTCGGGATGGAGGTTACCAAGCGACGTCGACTTGAGCGGCTGACGGTCCGGAGGATGAATGTGCACGACCAAGTCCGCCTCGAACAGGCCCGCGAATTCGATTGTAACCCGCCAAGCAAGGCGAGCCCCTGCTCCGTTCGCTTCGGTGGTCCACGTGAGCGGACCGAACCGAGTAGGGCAGCCTTTCACCCGAATGCGTTCGCCGCCGCGAAACCAGTGCTGGGGAGCACCCTTCTGTAGATGCACGACGTTCGAGTCGTGCTCTTCGTAGCACAACAGCCAGCGCAAGGCGAGCGCCGGCTGTAATTCACTGTTAACCACCGCCGACCAGGCGTAAGGACTACCCTCGCCGGGATAGTTGCCCGGCAACAGCGCGTCCTCCGGAGCATAGCGATTTCCCGAGTCCATCGCATAGCAGAGGTTGCCGTACAACGCCAGCAGGAACGGCCGGTAGTCCTCCTGACGAATACGTCCGGCGAGCGTTCCGTGCTCCATGAAGTTCGAGGTGCGCGGGTAATCGCCGTCGGTGTTCATGCCGAGGATCTGCTGACCGGCAATCGAGCGATGCCGGAAGTGGCCGCGATCGAGCTCGGGATCGCCCCAGTCGCTGGTCCACCAATCCATCATATAGCGGTGATTCTCGTAGCTCGAGAGCTCCGATGGCTTCCGCTCGGTATCAAACGCGGTGAAGGGCGTGATTCCGGCCTGCTTCATCGCTGCGTTACGCGCTCCGAGTGTCGTCGCGAGCGATCGCTCGATATCGGTGCGCATTTCTGCCGCCAGCCGGGCGAGCTCTGCGGACTCGCGCCGCAGGCTGTCGTCTTGGTGCTCGCTGCCGGCCCGATCGAGGACGCGAGCGTGCTCCTTGAGCCCCCGCCATGTCCACGATGCGTTCGGGTAATAGTAGGGATGCGACTCCGGGTAGTCGTTCGCAGGGTCGCCGTTGTCGGCTTCGGGCGATCCCCAGATCAGGCCATGGCGTGGATCGCTCACGGGGAAAGTTTGCTTCGAATACCGGTAGCGCCGCACGACAAAATCGATCATGCGCCTGATAATCGGCAGGCGTCGACGGAGCGCCTCGAGGTCGCCCGTGTAATCGTAGGCGCGGGCGGAGTTCTCGAGGAAGACGCCTGCGTTGAGCGGGGCTTCGACCTGGTCCTGAGTGTTGTAGAGAAAGTTGCCGTCCGGCAGAATGTAGTGTTCAAGGTAGTGCTGGAGATATGGTTCGACTTCCTGGCTCAGGTTCCAGAGTTGATGCGCCCAGACAAATTCATAGTGGGCGACAGGAAACAGCGCGTGGCTGCGCACCGGAATCTTCGTGTAGGCCCCCTCACCGATCTGGTAGGTCGGTTCGAGTCCCTGGTAGCTCGTCCGCGATAGAACGATCCCGGCTCGCGCTGCATCGAGCAGCCATTCGTCCGGTATCTCGACCTCCATCCGGCTCTGAAAGAAATCGTGCCACTTGTTCCAGATTCCCACCAAACCGGCGAAGAAGTCTTCCGCGGACCCGTTCCAGTAGCGCTCCACGAACCCGCTTGACGGTGTGACACTGCCGGCCCCAGTGTCCCCGGCGGGGATCAGCGCTCCTTTGGATCCCGGCGGGATCATGGCGCGCACGCGCCCGAGCGGCTTGGACTCAGCGCCCGGCGGCAGAATGACCATCACTTCGTAGCCCGCATGGAACCGGGGATTCCACACGCCGATATCCGCCGCAGGAAGATATCCTCCGAGAAGCGTCCGCTTGCTGTATCCAGGCACGAGCTCATAGAGAGACTCGGAAGGCAGGAAGCGGCTCGGGTCGAACAAGGCGCCGGTCAAGTCCGGAGCCCACAGCGCCTGCGGGTCGTTCGGGAGTTGGCGCGACTTGCCCGCGGCGTCAAGCCACAGCGACCTCTCGGGTCCTGACTCCTCGTTGGCGACCAGGGTCCAGCCGATCAGCTCCGCGCCGAGTGCCGCGACGTTTTCATAGCAGGGATCTTCATCGGAATTCAACACGTAGTCACCCGCCACATCCGGCCCCGGGATGTATTGGGCCGGGCGCTCCAACTTGATTCCGTGGGGGGTGTTGGTCGGGCGGGGCTGTATCTTCGCCAAGTCGCCAACCCGCTTGGGAATTTGCGCGATCTCTCCCATCTCCGTGATATAGGCGATCGCGCCCTGATGGGTGACGTGTTTCTCAAAGACCGCTGTCGGCGTGCCGTTGAGCCAGGGGAGAATCGTCACTAATTGCCAGCCGGCAATAGACTCTCCCACGCGGACTGAACGTTCTTCCTCGCCCCATCGCGCTGTGACCACGCGCCCCTCGATCCGGCTAACCCGCGGCGTGTTTTTCAGAGCATCGCGTTCGACCGGCAGCAGGAGGCTATATTCGTTCGGTACGCGCCCGGGCTGATATCGTCCGCGGGGTAATTCGTGGGTCGACACCGCAGCGGGGGTCGAGGCTTCCGTCGCCTGACTACGGCCCATCCGCGCCGTAGCGGACAAGGCGGGTATCGCAACGGTCTGCCTGAGAAATGAGCGTCTCTTCATGGTGTAAGAGTATAAACTCACGGCGGCCGATTCTCGCCGGGCCGTCTCGGGCTGACTCTAACTCTCTTGCATCAGGCCACGGATTCCACGCTGCAGAGAGCGAAGTTGTCGATCACAAAGGCCCAGCGGGACCCTGAAGTGTGCACGGGAATCTGCCGCCCAGATTCGTTGCTTACGGAAAGCTTGCGCGGTTTGCCGGAACTCGAAAAGGTGAGATCCACCTCGATCTGTCGGCCTTCCCGGCAGCGATAATGGATGTCGAAGGTTTGCCGCCGGTAATGGACGTTGCGCAGGCCGAACGACTTGGCATCACCGAAAAGGGCTTGGGGAATTCCTGGACTGAGGGTAAACCGCCATCGGCCGGGACTGTTCCCTTCCCTAAACCCAAGCACGTTCCTGATGATATGGGCTGGCAACGTGGCGCCCCAGCCGTAGCACTCTCCGCCGCGTGCGCCTTCCAGGCTCCACAGTTCGCAACTCACCCCCGGCCATCCGAGTTTCTTGTCGGGCTGCACCTGACGGCGGTCCATCGACGAATAAACGCGCTCAACGATCTCGTACAATACTCCTGACAGGCACTCACGCTCGCCGGCCTTCCACAACGACTCTGCATACGCCAACACATGGGGCGGCCACTCGAGCCAAAACTTCTGGTCCTCCCGGTACGCTCGCATCGCGGGAACCATGGCTCGGACCTGTTCGGGGGTCGCGACACCACACATGACGGGGCCGACCTGCGTCACCTCGCGATGGCCGGGGATGACGATGGGTTTCCCGGAGCGAGCGTCTACGTCGTAAAACCAATCCTGGTACCACAGTTGACGGGTCTTCTCGGCGTAGGTCGAAGCGAGGTGAGCCCAGCGCTCCGAATCGTCGGGCTTGCCCACGAGGCGCGCATAATGCTCGAGGGTTCGCGCGGCATGCGACATCGCCGCCTGAAGCTCGGCAACCCGGACGAAGTCGATCAATTCTCCGCCCGTAGGCTGTTTCAGCAGGAAACGGCTTGAGGCGTCCATCCCAGTTTCCCAACTGCATTTCGCCACGATCCAGCCGTCGCGGTCGGTGCGATGCTCGAGTGTCCAATTGAGGTGCGCCGCCAGAAACGGGTAAAGCTCCGCGAGCCAAGCGCGGTCCGCAGTTCTCAGGAATACCGATTCGATGCAGTAGAAGGGGTAGCACCACTGGAGCGAAGTGCCGCACTCGCTGCCGTCGGCGGCCACCATATTCATCGTGCCGTCTTCGCGCATGCAGGGAACGTTGGGCGCGAGGGCGTCCTGAAACTGGCCGAGCAGGACTGCTTTCGCAGTCTCCGGATCGGCGTAGCTGAGCGTCCACATATCGATCGAAGTTTCGGCGAGCACATTGCGTGGCGCCTGGATCTGCATCGCGTCCCAGTGATGCTTGTAAACGCCGAGTGGACGGCGGACCATGGTGCGCAGCGTCTCGAAGTCATAGACCCAGGAATTCTTCCAATACTCTGGAAAGTCGCCTTCGAGCCGGGGCGCCTGGCTCCAGAAGCGGTCATCCTCGCTTCTTTTCCCGGCATAAATCGCCGGGGCTCTTGACCGCGCGGCGCGCGCCGCCGTTGCCGCTGACGTTTCATTCACAGCGCGCCCGAGGAAGATCTGGCGCAATGTCGCTTGCGACCCGGGAACGTGAACATGCCAGGCCATCCCGCCCTGAAGCGGATCGGGATAATAAGTCGTCGCAGCCATCTCATTGACTGCCGACCCCGACATCCAATTCTGAATTGCTGTCTCCTCGGGAGTGACGGCTTGCGCGACGCTGGGCACGTTGGCGGTGAGCGCGAAGGCGGGACCGGCAGCGAACGAACGCAACAGCACGCAGTCGTGCGCTCCGTCGTAGAAGCCCGCGATACCGTCCCTGCCCCACCATTCCGAAGCCCCGAGCTCCAGGCGCTGGACTCCGAAGACTGTCGCCTCAACGCTCGAGGCGGCGTCATTGGAAAGGCTCAGAGTGCAAGCCAGCATCTGCTCGTCCAACTGAGAGAACGCGGCAGAGATCTCGAGCGGCGGAATCCTGAAATTCAAGGTCAGGATGTTCTTCGAGTGATGGGATGCGGTCAGCATAACTCCGTTGTTGACGAAGTCGCTCTCCTCGTAATACACCTTGCCGCCGATCCGAAACCCAACGCGCAGAATCGAGCGGTAAATGGAATTCCTGCTGTAGTCGAAGTAGCCGCCTGGTCCAGCGGGATAGTAGAGTCCCAGACCGAGGGGCGGGACGGACCTCAGCACACCACTCGGATGCAGCGCCCACGAATGATAGGGATTGTCCAAATAGCCGAACGGTGCATAAGAGCCCGCAGGGAAGCCGTCGCCACGGGTCGCTAAAGAGGCTGGATCGGAACCGGGAGCTTCCGCCGCCGGACTCGCCACAAGATCTTCCGTCATCAGAGGCATCGCCGAACCCGCTGCCATCAGCGCCTTGGAAAATTCCCGTCGCGTCATCGAGTCATCTCCGAGAACAATAGGGTGTCCTGCACCGCGTGATCATCACAAAGAAGAAAGCCCTCTCCGAGAGTCTAGTCGGAGAGGGTTTTCGCGAACAGCCAGGTGGCAGCGGCAAGGGCTTAGAACATCAACCTTAAGCCAATTTGGATCTCACGCGGGTTAAAAGTACTGGTGGAGCGTCCGAACGTAAGGTCCGCCAGGTTGCCGTCCACGCCGCTCAGATTGACCCGGTTGAACACGTTGAAGGCGTCGCCTCGCACTTGGAGCTTGAACCGATCGCGATAGACGTCGAGCGTTTTTTGCAAGGCGAGGTCAGTACTGGCAAAGCCGGGTCCGATGTAGACGTTGCGGCCCAGATTGCCGTCCGTCCCGAGAGCGGGAGCCGGAAAGGCGCTGGCAGGGAAGACACCTTGAATAAACTTACTGTTGTTGGGGTTGTTGATCTTCAGCCCAAGCGCCGGGGCATTAGGCCGGTCGTTGGTGGTGCCGTCGGCATTCCAATCGCAACCCGCGCCGGGGTTGGCGAAGTTGAAGCTGCTGCCGCAAAAGACGTTGAATGGGGCGCCCGACTGCAGAACCACGAGCGGCGTCAACTGCCAGCCGCCGGCAACCGCTTTGGCGAAGCGGTTGTATCCCGCCAACCTGGGTAAGTCCCAGGTGCCATAAGCGACGAACTTCTGCGCGTGGTAGAAATTCGCCAGTCCACGCTCCAGCTTGCGATTCTGAATGTCGACCGGATCGTTGCCGTCCACCGAGGTGTCATCGATAGCCTTGCTCCAAGTGTAGACCGCATTGAAGCTGACGTTCTCGGATAGGCGGTGCTTGGCCTGCAAGGAGAGGGCGTGGAAGTCCGAATTGGCCTGTGACTGGAGGTAACTGATATTGGCAAAGCTCTGGTTATAGCCGTGGAAGGTGCCGTTGGTCAGCAGGTCACCCGTGAAGCGGTTGATGTTGTTGATCCAGGCGAGACGATGCGCCGTCGAGCCCAGATAGTCGGCTTCAACCACCCAATTGTTCGTCAACTGATACTGCACTCCCTGGAACCAGTTCATGACGTAGGGAATCTTGAAGTTGGGGTCGACCACTACCACCCCGACCCGCGCTCCCAGGATGCCGTTATGCGGGTCAAGCCCGGTGGCAAACGCCGGATTGTTGGGGAATCCATAGTTCGGTCCGGGCCCGCCGATGGAGTAGACGATGGGAGTGTTGAAGATGGGGCCGGCATTGGCGCTGGCCAGCACCGGGGGATTAGTGGCGAGGCTCTCCCAGTCGCCGTTCGGAATGCGATCGTATGTAACCCCGAAGCCGCCGCGCAGTACGAGCTTACTTTGCGGGTTCCAGGAGTACCCGAACCGGGGGGCGAAATTGAAGTTGGAGCTGTTCCAGGGGTTCGGGCTCAATTGCATGCTGCCATTGGCGATGCGGTCGGCGAGAGTCGAACCGCTGCCGAACATGAAGTTGGCGAAGGTGCCGAAGTTCTCCGTCGGGTGATGGTAGTCCTCCCAACGCAGGCCGAGGTTCAAGGTCAGCCGGGGAGCAACCTTGTAGTCATCCTGGATGAACGCCGCTGACTCAAACGTCCGCTCCTCGTAGTTCGAGCCCTTGGCGACTCCGGTCTTGGGGTCGACACTCAGGTTCTCGGCAATGGGCTGGTCGGTGGCAAAATCCAGAATGTTCTGGAAGGTGTAGGAGGGCTTCGACACGGAGAAAAAGTCGTCGTGCCCGCGGCGGAATTCCACGCCCACCTTCAGATTGTGCTTCCCCTGATACTTCGTGAGGATGTCCTTCCACTCGTAATTCATCTGGAAGAACCCGAAGGGAATGCTGGAAAAGATTCCGAAGCCGGCCACGCCATCGTTCAGGCCAATCGACGGGACGCTGGGATTGTTGCCCGGCACAAAGGAGCCGGTGCGGGAGAATCCGAACTTGGCTTCGTTCAGCATGGTGGGCGAGAAGATATGCGTCTCGTTGATGTTGAAGAAGCTGTCGCCTTCCGGAAAGTTGAAGCTGAAGGCCGACCGGGTACTCGGATTCTCCGACAGGACCCGGGTCTGCATGAAGCTGGTGTAGAACCGGTCTTTCTCGCTGAAGTTGTAGTCAAAGCGTCCGAGGTAGTGATCGCCGTCGTCGAATTGCGGGATGGCGAACACGGTGGTGCCGACAACCGGCAGGTTGGCTGGAAACTGTGATGCCTTGGTGAAGAACCCATCGCCATACTGTCCCGCGGTGACAAAGTTCGCGCTGGCATAGTTCACCGGCGGATACAGCTTCAGCAACTGCGCCGAGAGATTGTTCGGATAAGTGCTCTCGACATAGTTGGCGAAGGCCTGCGTTTCAACCGTGGATACCACAGCAGGATTGCCCGTAGTCGCCGAAGGCCCGCCCCGCTGCCGCAGTCCTGAGTACGAGCCGAAGAAGAACGCCTTGTTCTTCTTGATGGGCCCGCCGGCCGAGGCGCCGAACAGGTTCTTGTCGAAGCGGGGCTTGTACGCATTGCCGCTCGGGCCGGCAGGAGACGTATTCGAGAAAAAGCTGTTGGCGTTCAGGCGCGCCGCGATGCCGTCATAATAGGCGTCGCCGTGCAGCTCGTTGGTGCCGCTCTTGGTGGTGGCGTCCAATTGAAAGCCGCCACTGCGCCCGTGCTCGGCGGAGAAGTTGTTGGTGGTGACGTGCAGCTCCGCCAAGTCGTCGAGGCTGGGCGCGATATTCATCGTGCCGCCGTTCGGAGTCTCGGTGACGGTTGTGCCGTCAATCTGATAGTTGTTGGAGGAGACGCGCAAGCCGTTGGCATTGACGGCGGAACTGTCAGCAACACTGAAAATGTCGCTGTTCCCGGGCGTCACGCCGGTAACGCCGGGCAGCAATTGTACCGCGGTCAGAGGATTCTCGCCCTCGATGGGCAGGCTTTCCAGCGAGAGGTTGCCGATGTCTTCGGAAAGGTGCGCTTGCTCGGTGTTGAGTAGCGGAGCGGCGACTTTCACCGTGACAACCTGCTTGAGGTTGCCGACGTTGAGCGTCAGATTCACGCCCTTCAGCTCTTCGGTGTGCAGGATAAGCTGCGCGGTCTCTGCCTTTTCAAAGCCTTCCTTCTCGGCACTTAGGGTGTAAGTGCCCGGCGGAAGGTTGGTGATGTGATAGACGCCGTCCTGGTTCGAGGTCGCCGTGTAGGAAACCCCACTGGCTACGTTGTAGGCGACGACGTTGACTCCTGGCACCACCGCGCCACTCGAATCGGAAACCACTCCCTCAAAGCCCGCGCTGTATTGGGCCGACGCGGGGATCGTCCATCCCAAGACTCCCAGGACGACGATCATCAGAATTCTGTAGAGCGCCTTGCGCATACAACCTCCTTATTTCGGTGCTTCACTTGAAGCGGCGGCTTGGGCGGCGAGCAACGATTGCCCGACGGTCTGGATGCGCTGCATCTCTTCGCGATGCTCACGATCCACCTGGGCGATCGCCGCCATCCCTTCCTCTTTACGACCTTCTTTGAGATACGTGCGGCCCAGCAAATAACGGGCGCTGCTGAACTCGCTGTCGGCCTGGAGCGCCGCTTTGGCCTCGCGTTCCGCGGCGGCAAAATGATTCGCGTCATACTCCATCCGCGCGAGATCGTAGTGCGAGTGCGGAAAGTCCGGGTTCAAGCGGATGGATTCGATCAGCTCAGACTTGATGCGCGCCGCGACCTCCTGCATTCCCGGCTCACCGAGGTCCGGCCGGTGCTCGCGCAGGAGCAGGCCGGCGTACAGGTAATGGACCAGGTAGCTGTCCGGGCAGTTGCGCAGCGCCGCCTCGGCCGCCCGCAGAGGCGACCGGTACGAGGAGTCCACCATCGTGTCGGCAATGATCAGCGTGGTGTAACCCAGAGGATTGTGGGGCTCTGCCGCCACGGCGTCCTCAAGAATGGGCACCGCCTCCTTTTCGTGTCCCGCCAACGCCAGTACCGTGCCCAGCTGAACTTTTACCGGATACGTGCCTTCTACAAAGCGCAGGCCCTCGCGCAGCGTTTTCTCCGCCTCTTCAAAGTGGCGATGCTCGGCGTAAAGCCATGAGAGCTGCAGATACGGCTGGGCGTCCTTGGGGTTCGCGAGGATGGCATGGCGGTAAGCCTCGGCGGCCTCGGTCGGATGATGATTCTGTTGTTGAATCGCGCCGAGCAGGCCGTACAGAGGCGCCTTGTCCTGGGCGGTGTCGAGCGCCGTCTCGAGTGTTGCCGCCGCCTGATCCGGATGCCGGGCCGCTAACTGGGCTCGCGCTAAAGCGAGTTCCACGTCTTCGTCGGCCGGGGAATGTTCCAGCGCAAACGAAAGTTGGGCCGCCGCATCTTCAGCGTCGCCCAGAGCGAGCAGCGCCTTCCCAACCGCCAGTTGATTTGGTGGATCGAGCGCTGGGTCTCGCACCAGCCGACGATAGTCGGCGTGCGACGCCTCGGAATCGCCGGCATCGGCTTCCGCCCGCGCCAGCGACATCCTCACCGTCGCGTTCTGCGGCGCAATTGCGAGCGAGCGGCGCAGCGGGTCGACGGCTTTCGCAGGATTTCCCGCCGCGGCCACCGCGACGCCGAGGAAACGCCAAGCGACGGGATCGGCCGGTGCGAGCCGCGTCGCCTCAGCGAGTGCCCGCTGCGCTTCGAAGAGTTTGCCCTGCTGGTATTCCAGGATTCCCAGGTTCTTGTGCGCCGCAGCAAGCTGAGGATCGAGTTCGATAGCCCGCCGATACTCTCCCGCTGCCTTCGATGGTTGGTTTAGCGCAAACCAGGTGTTACCTAAAGCATTCGCGACGCGTGCGTCACGGGGCCGGAGTCTGGCCGCCTCCTCAAAGTATTGCAAAGCTTCTTCCGCCCGGCCCTGCTCGAACGCTCTGAGCCCGAGCGCGAAAGGATCCTCAGCCGCACCCGCTGCCATCGGGCGTCCCGCTGCGCTGCCTGCCACGGCCAGCCCGAGCGAGGCCAGGAAGAAGCTCGCGGCAAGCCGCGAGGCAATACTCGCCGCGGCTCCGCGGCTGCGGCGCACTCGATTGCGCACCCTAGTACCTTTCACCGTGTGACTTTCCCGCCCGACGACCTGGAAACGCTCCAGCGATCGAAGCGCTTCAAGGTGATCAAGATTTTATCGGGTGTAAGGCGAAAGTGTCAAGAGCTTTGTCGCGGAGCCAGACCAGGCAACTAATGACGCTCAGGCCGTAAATGGGCTATACTACGCGAGTAGGGTCCACCGCAGAAGGTTAGTCTCGTTCGCGGCCGGGTGTAGAATCAAATATCTAAGCGCTTAAGTGCTGAGACCGACGCGCTAGGATCCGGACTTGCGTTCTGGGAGCTCCTGCTGATAAGAACGGTTGGGAGGAAGGGCGAGTTTGGCCAAGATCTACGACGTTGCGAAGCTAGCGCGTGTTTCGACGGCGACCGTGTCCGCAGTGGTCAACGGCCAGAATACCGTGGAGACCAAGACGCGGCGTCGGGTACTCGCGGCGATCAAGAAACTCCACTACCAGCCGAATCTTTATGCGAGCAATCTGGCGCGTGGCAGGACGCGGCTGTTGGGCTTGATCGTGTCCGACATCGTCAACCCGTTTTTCGCCGAGATCGCGCAGTCGATTCGTCAGGAAGCTCAAGCGCGAGGCTACGAACTTTCCGTGGGATCGACGCAGTTCTCGCGTGACGACCTCGTGGCAGCGGCAAAACGTATGATCGGCATGCGCGTCGCAGGTCTTGCCATCATGACCACGGAAATGAGTCCGCAGGTCCTCGAAATCCTTCGCCAGCATCAAACACCCGCAGTCTTCGAAGACGTCGGCACGGTAAGCGACACGCTCAGCAACATTCGCATCGACTACGAAGGCGGAATTTTCAAAGCCGTGAAATACCTCGTCGATCTGGGACACAAGCGCATTCTGTTCGTGCGCAGCTATCCCGACGGTGCGCAGCAAGAGGCCGCCTTTCTCTCCATCCGCCTGCGTACCATGGCGTTTCAAAAGGCCGTGAAGCAGTTCAAGTCCGAGGGTATCCAGCCCGAGATCGTTACCTGCCCCGGTCCCGGCCCCAAGGCTGGCCAACAGGCAATTCTCCAGGCGCTCGACCGGCTGAAATTTACCGCTGCCATCGCCATCGCCGATCCCGTCGCGCTGGGTGTGCTCCGGGGCCTGCATCAGCGGGGCGTTCGTGTGCCCCAGGATGTGTCACTGGTGGGTTTCGACAACAGCTACCTGTGCGAATATCTGTGCCCACCGCTCACCAGCGTGAACATCCCTCGCAATAAGCTGGGGAAGATGGTCGTCGATTGCCTGGTGCGCAATGTGGAGAACAAGGAACCCGGCCGCGAGTTGCTGCTCGAGACGGACCTCATTGTCCGAGAATCTGCCTCGCGTCTGGTCGAAGGACGGCGCGCTAAGTCGCGGACTGGTTAGGCGCGAGCCAGAAAACCGATGGCCGCCAGCAGCAAACCAATCCCCGAGAAAAGTTCGATGTGAGTACGACGCGAACTGTTCGCCCACTCGCCGGTCACAAGACCGATGCTGTTTCCCGAAAGAATAAAGGAGGCCATGTAGATCGCCCAAGCCAGATTTTTGGGCGGGTGACCGCGGACGCTGGCGCCCAGCCCATAGAGTAGTACCGCGCCGAATCCCAAGATCCCCATGAGATTCACGAGCGTCCAGTTTCTTGCGGCGTGGGGACGCAAGAAATTCTTCAGGCTCCTCGAACGCACGGCGCAGTAGAGCCCGTAGCCCAAGCCGACCAGCGCCGAGCCGAGGTAAACTGGAATCCAGACCACCAGGGGCGCAACTACCGGAGACACTCCGTTCCTGAGCAAACCGTTGACTAGGTCTTCTCCCTGCGCTAGCGCCAAGCCCATGCCGGCAGAAAACACCCCCGCCAACAACGCGATGAGCAGTGAAGCTGCATAGGAGAGACCCGGCACGGGCATGGCCAGGACGTGAGCCCTGGCCGTGGCAGTTGCCTCCTGCTCGCGGCGCGCCGCGGCGCGTGCTAACACAATCGCGCCTGCGACACACAATCCCAGGCCGAGAGAAAAGCTGGTGAGCTGAGCGGGCCGGGCGCGCAGTCCCATCCACATGGGAAGCAGGGCGCCACACACGGCGGTCACGCTGAAGACGACCGAATAGGTGAAGGAGAGTCCGAGAAGAACCAGACTCATCCCGTAGCCGACGCCACCCAGCCCCCACATGATGCCCATCATCACCAAAGTGAGATACCGCGCGGCAGGCACCGCCGTCATGTAATCGCGGAAGAGCGGCCACAAAACTCCCAGAGTCAGCAGCGGAAAGACGACGTTCGAGGTCAGGGCCTGGCCCATCCACACGTGCTCCCAGCGCCAGCCGCGAAAATGCTTCATGGGCCATGCAAAGGAGGCCCCGGCAAAACCGGCCAGCACCAGTGCCACGAGGCTGAAGACAGATGAGTCCACGTTATTCGCTAAAACGGTTGAAGAGCGACGGATTGACAACTTCGATGACCCCCGATCCTCATCGGCGGTCAACGGCACAGCGGAAGCCCACCGTGCCGGAGCGGTCGATGCTCGGGGCCATCAACAGATATTTGCCGTGTTGGTCAAGCCGATAAGCCTGGGGAAAGTACCACATGGATCCCTGAGGCTGGTAGTAGCTGCCGCCGCGCAGCACCGCCGACCGCGTGTGCGGATCTTCAAACTCGTCTGTCCATTGCCACACGTTACCGACCAGATCCATGATGCCGAAGGGGCTCGCGCCCTTGGGATGCGCGGTCACGTCGTCCGGACTAAGCAGCATCCGACCCTTGTCAGCCGAGGGCACTGCCGAGGCATCCCATTCGTTCCCCCAGGGGTAAATTCGTGCGTCGCGGCCCTGGGCGGCATACTGCCACTCCCACTCGTGGGGAAGCCGCTTGCCGGCCCAGCGGGCATAGGCGCGTGCATCGTCAAGTGAAACCCAAGTGACGGGTTTCATCGCCCAACCGTCGGGGTACGTGCCGCCGTGCCAGTCGCGCAGGAAATTGTGATCGTCGCGCGGATGAAAATGAGTGGCGCCGAGGAACTGCTGGAATTGCGCGTTGGTGACGGGAAAGCGGTCGATGTAGAACGAACGGACCGCCAGGTGATGGTCGTGATAACGGCGTGGCGAATCCTCCCAGGCATACTGAACGTCGACTCCGACATCGTTGCCGCCCGCAATCTCCAGCCCCTGAACCTTGAAGTCGAATTCGCCGCCCGGAATCAGGACCATGCCCGCTGGAGCATGAGCGGCCGGTTCAGTCGAGGGAATGTCGACAAGGTGCTGCGGAAGGGAAGTCCAATCATCGGCGTAGCCAGCCAGCTTCCTGCGTGCCCGAAAATGCATCTCGGCAAGAAGGCCGCGCATCGACGCAGAAAGCTCGGGCCCATGCGTCGCCAGCACAGCGCCGAAGCCGTGCGCTTCGAGATCGAAACTCAGCGTCGCGACTTGTGGCCGGCCAGGGTTGAGCTCCGGATGGAGCTCGACTCCATGCCACAGGTCGAAGTACCGAGTTCCGGCTTCAAAGGGGACTTGGATCTGCCGCCCCGTGATGTCGTAGGGGTTGCGATTGATGATCGTCCACAGGGTTTGCGCCTTGCCGGGAAACTTGCTCGCGAAGACGCCATACTGCAGCGTGGGTGTATGCGGCTCCCAGCCGGGGCTGATCAGCAAGCCCGCAAACGTCCTTTCGATCCTCATAATCCGCCGCAGCGCTTCGAGTTCGCGCGGCGTGAATCCGTTGTGAAAGCCGATCACATCCTCCTGGTCCGCGTATCCGACTCCATTGAAGAAGGCAGCCTGGAGTCCGTCGAGGTGATGGCGTCCGCCGCTCGTCAGTATCGGCATATGCCGGTGCTCGAGCCACTTGTAGCGGCTGATCATGGGGACGAAGGGAAAACTCCAGTAACCCCAGGTCATGTCGTTCCAGGCCAGGGCCTCGTCTGCCGGCAGACCTTCCGGTTGCAGGGCCAGCGCATGTCCGACCTGGCCGGAGGCGACGCGAAATGCTCGCGGCACACCGTCCATCGTGTCCCCGAGCAAGCCGTCGGCGCCGACCGCGGCCATCAGACGCGCCTGCGCTGTCCAGTGCGGCATACCTTCGTCATGCGTTCCTTCGTCCCAGGGCGTCTCCGGGAACAGCACTCGAACTCCACGCCGGTGGAAGTCCGCGACCATCTGCCTGACGCCAGCAACACCGCCTGGCATGTCGCGCAGCCGGTCATACTGATTGCGGTCGTCGATTCCGAGATTCGGGTAGGTGTTCCACACCAGCACGCTGTCCACTCCCCCGAATTCCTTCTCTAATCCATCAAGGTATTGGTCAACAGTGTATCTGCCTTGGACGGGATCGAAAAACTTACGCTCCTCGATCATCATCTGCACGCAAACGAAATTGCGCTTTGTCCATTCGAGCTCAGGCCGAGCATACTCCGAACCGTCGTATCCCATGCGAATCTGGCGTTCGCGACGCCAGTGCTCGACGTCCGCCAGCCACCCTTTGAAGTCCTCGGGGATCTTAGGTCCGGGAATCTGAGCGTCAACCGGGGCGTAGGCCGTCTCCTGTGCCCAAAGTCTCCCTGAGAAAAGACACAGCACTATCACGCAGACTGCTGAATTCATCCTATGGATTGGTCGCTGCATTCCGCGCATACTAGCACGCCGTCCAGCACATGCGAATGCGCATTCGCTGGCTGCGAGATAACTCAGGAGGGCTTTGAGGTATCGGACGTGTGCTCAGCCGACACGGGGCTAACACAGTCAGGCTTGTCGGGCAGGGGAATCTCCTCAAATTGGCACCACAGGATCAAGCACTTGCAGCGAGCAGCCGAGCTAATTTGGGCCCGCGATACGTGCAAACTCGCCACACCGGTAGGCAAAACGAATCGCCGATTCATCGCCAGGATGATAAGTTCCTCTCTTCGCGATCTCAGTGAAGTTTACCCGGTGCCCTGACGCTCACGGGTTAGAGGTTCGCGCGCGACGGAACAACGCCTCGCCCGTGGCGAGAGAGCCAGGGAGTGGGTTTACTCGTACCGCAGCGCCGCCATGGGATCGACCTTGGTCGCGCACCGGGCGCGTACCTTTCAGTTCTCGCGCAGCGCGACCAAAGGGTCGAGACGGCTCGCGCGGTACGCCGGCAGATAACACGCTACCATTGCCACGAAGAGAAGAACCAGCGAAGCCCCGGCGAGACTCAGCGGGTCGCCCGCACCCACCCCATAGAGCGACCTCGATAGAGCACGGCCAACCAGAATCGAAAGGCCCAAGCCAAGCGCCACACCGCTGATGACGAGCGCCATTCCCTGGCGAACAATCAAACGGAGAACGCGCGCCTGACTCGCACCGAGCGCCACGCGGATACCTATTTCCCTCCGGCGCTGATTGACGGAATACACCATGATTCCGTAGAGTCCGACGGAAGCCAGGCCGAGAACCAGGGAGCCGAATACGCCAAGAAGCGCGACTCCAATCTTCGCGCTCCAAAGCGCCTGATCGATTATTTTGGCTCCGGTCCGAGTGTCGTCGATGGGCAACGTGGGATCGATGTTCCGGATTTCTCCCTGCAAAGCGGTGATTGTTTCTAGGGGATCGCGCTCCGTCCTCACGTAGAGAACCATCGAGTCTGAATAGTTCTGCCGAAGAGGAACATAGATACAAGACTGTGGCGCTTCGCCGAGAGACTGATGGTCTGCCGTCTTGGCCACACCGACGATCTGGCGAAGTTCCTTCTGGCCGGGTACTTGAAGGAGTTGGCCGAGGGGATCCCGGTCGGGCCAGTAGCGGCTCGCCATCGTGTCATTAACAATTGCAACCTGGGCCGCGCCTTCGCGATCATCTTCGGTGAAATCCCGGCCCTTGACCATTCGAATGCCCATCGCGGAGAAATAGTCGAGGTCGATCGTATCTACGACGGCCGAGATTGCTTCAGATTTCTTGAGTTGCGCTTGGCCTTCAATCACCATGCCGGCTTCGGACTGGCTCCATAACGGCAGGTTGGAGGCCCATGAGACGGAAACAACTCCCGGAACAGTCGCGAGGCGGTCATGCACGTCACGGTAAAACTGTTCAGTTCTGGCGCGTCCGTAGCCCTGCTGGCCGGGATACAGCAGGAAAATTGCGAGATTCTTGGTTTGGAAACCGGGATTGATGGTGTATTCGCTCTGGACGCTTCGGAGAAACAGAGCGGTGGTGACCAATAAGACGAGAGAGATAGCGACCTGCCCGACCAACAGCGTGTTTGCAAGCGTGACGCGCCTGCGGCTGCGGCCCACCGTGTGCGTCTCTTCCTTGATCGCTTCCACGACGGAAATGCGCGAAGAGCGCAGCGCGGGCACGATTCCGAAAATCAGGCCGGTCAAGATCGCCACCACAAGCGCGAATAAGAAGACATTCGCGTTAAGATGAGGCCCCGCAAGATTCTGTGCAAATTCCGCCGGGCGGAACGACCACAGAAGCCGGCATCCTTCATAGCCGAAGAAAAAACCGAGAATGCCACTCAAGAATCCCAGTAGAAGGCTTTCTGTCAACAATTGACGGATCAAGCGGATGCGGCCGGCACCCAGCGCCATGCGCACCGCAATCTCTTGCCGGCGAGCGGCGGCCCGTGCCAGGAGCAAGTTGGCGACGTTCGAACACGCGATCAGGAGTACGAGCGCCACGAGCGCCATGAGCAAGGCACCTCCGAACACGACACCCTGCCTCTGGCTGGTGCCCAGCGCGGCTTCGGTGAGCGGCCGCAGTGTGACCGTCTGACCTTGGTTTGCGTCCGGGTACTCCTTCTCGAGAGCGCCGGCGACCGTCTTCAAATCGGCTTGTGCCTGGGCTTGAGCCGGCCCGCACCATTGAAAATGTTCATGGCGCGATCACTCAAGGCATCGTGCTGCTGCGCGGGCAGGACCTGCTCGGCCATCATCGATGGCACCCACATGTCCGGACCGAAGACGGCGTTAACACCCATGAAACCCTTGGGAGCCACGCCGATGATCGTGAAGGCGAAGTTATTCAGCTTGATGGTTCGACCGAGAATGTCCGCTGCACCGCCGAAGCGGCTCTGCCATGCCGCGTATCGAAGTACAACGACCGGGTTCGCGCCAGGCGTAGTGTCTTCACCCGGCGAGAAGAATCGGCCTATCGGCGGGCGGATTCCCAGCGTCTCGAAATAATTGCCGGTGACGACCTCCGCAAACACGCGGTGCGATTCGGGGCCTGCTGACATTGTGAGAGCGATCGGAAACGAGTACCCCGCGAGGCTGCCAAAGACGTGGTTTTTCTCACGGTAATCCTTGAGATTGGCGTATGAAATAGGGCGAAGGTCGGTCTGCTGCGAAGACTTCTGCACCGCTGCGGCGTTGACCGCTGCCAGATGTGAGACGTCTTCAAGCGGAAGAGGATTCAGGAGAAACGTGTTGACGATCGTGAATACGGCGGTATTCGGGCCGATGCCCAGTGCGAGAGTAAGCACGGCAACCACCGTGAAACCGGGGTTCTTGGCCAGCATTCGGAACCCATAACGCAAATCTTGCGCGAGGTCGGCAAAGACATTTCCTCTGCCGCTTCCACCCAAGATGCCGGGTTCTTGGTTCACGGACTGCTCAACTCTGCGCAGTTCTCGACCGAGCACTTCGCGATCGCTGAGCTCATCGAGCGCCGCGCGATACGCTTCCGCTTCGGCAGCGCCAGCGGTGAGCAACTCCCGGTAGCGGTCCTCCACATGCTGCGTCAGCTCCTCAACAATCTCCGCCTCACGCACGGGTGCCAGCTTCAAGGGTGTAAGCCGCCTGGTAATCTCTTCTTTCCAATCAGGCATGTTCAACCTCCGTGATGCGGTTGATCGCTTCGACGAACTTTTGCCAGCCACGACGCTGCGAAGCCAAAACCCTTCGCCCCTGCGGCGTCAGGCGGTAATAGCGTCGTCGCCGCTGCCCGGTCTTCTCCACCCACCGGCCTTGAACCCAGCCGCGCTTTTCCAGGCGATAGAACAGCGGGTAGAGTGAGGCGGCGTGGAACCGCACCGTGCCGGCCGAGCGTTGCTCGATGAGTTTGCTGATCTCATAGCCGTGCCGAGGCTGAGCCTCCACGAGCGACAAGATCAGCAGCTCGGCACTACCCTTCTTCCACTCAACATCTGATAGTATCTGCTCCATATATGGCAACGCCATATATTAAACGTCTGCTGCCAGCAGTGTCAAGCGAATTTTCCCTCGCTCGGAGCAAACGCCATGCGCCGTCTGGAGAATTCGCACCTATGACCTAATGCCTGCAGGATTTCTAGCCAGACTAGAAGAGAAGGCTAACAGCCGAAAGAGAGATTTCTAATCTTCTAGGCAGACCCGGTCTTCCCGAAGATATGAGGCCGCGGAGCCGAGCGGGATTCCCGCCCTCGGCGTGGCGCCTCTTCCGGTGTTCATTCTATGACCCGCGATGTGGCAGCAAACGCTTGGGGATCTCCGCCCCGGCCGTATACTGTAGCCTGCCGATGGGCGTCATCTGATAAACGTTGATGCGGAATTCCGGATTGACCCCCAGCAACAGGTAAGCCATACGCTGGCTACAACCGTAGTCCGACACCAGCCATTCCATCAGTTGAGCGCTGGCGCGCCAAACCGCTTCTTCGAGCGGCCGCGCCGAAGCGAGCGCGATGAGACTCTCCTCAGTTTCGAGGCGGACAAAGGGCATGCGCTTTCCCTTGATGACCTCGCAGCGAAGCGTGACGGCACTGCGGATTTCCATCGCGGTGCCGTAGAGCTCGCCGTCGCCCTGACAGGCGTGGACGTCGCCAACGTAAAGCCGCCCGCCCGGGTGATAGCAGGGCAGCAGCACACGCGTTGGCGGCCGGATGTCCCGCACGTCCAGGTTGCCGCCCCAGCTCCCTTGACCGAGACCAGGAGTCTCCACCTCACGCTCGGGCGCAACGGCCAGCGTTCCGATGAACGGCGACTGAGGCACGCGCAGCCCCAAAGGATGCGGGCGCACCTGGCCGTCTTCCCAGGTGACAGCTTCGTCCATCAAGACATCGTCCTTCTCCAGGCGCCCAATCACCATGGTCGGCTTGCTCAGGTCGCTCCAGCGCAGCGAATCGCCCAGCGGACGATGTCCTGGCCGCCAGTAGGTCACGCCCTGCGAGTCGAGTTCCAGGCGCTGGAGCTCGACCACCAGCGTGTCGCCCGGCTCGACTCCGCGCACGACGATCGGCCCGGTGACAGGATTGGCCATGGAGGGAGAATAGTTCAGGTACCACGCGTCGAGCAGATGCGCGGCGTCCTCGGCGCGGCGATAGCAGCCCGACGGCGCGTCCTCGGTTTCGACGGTGAACGGCTCGCCGAGCTCGACCTCCAGCGCTGGAACGTGGCGGTGGTCGAGCGTGTACTTCAAAGAGTCCCGGCTGCGTTCCACTCGTTTCATGGAAAGCTCGCTTTCCCGTTCTGCGTCACTTTGGCTTGACTGCGACGTATCGCTCAACCGTGACCGTCGCGGGTACGGCCATGTTCGCCAGACGGTCGAGATCAAAGTCTTTGTAAAGGTCGAGGCAGAACAAGTCAGGCGCCTCCGCAAAGGTTACCGGCGCATCGAGAAGGAAGCCGAGGCTCCGCATTCCTGAGTGGACCACAACGTGAGAGAACAGGTCAGGCTCCAGTGCCGCCGCGACCGTCGCGATCACCTGGCTGCTGATGCCCGTCGCCTCGAGGCGCATCTTCGGAACGCCCGCGCGATCCTTCATCCAATGCGCGATCTCGATAAGCTGAGCGGTCTCGAGGCCGAGCGGGCGGTCACCAAGGCCGTCGAGGATCTGAGCGTACAGGTACGGCTCAGTTTCCGAAACATTGGGTTGAGGCTTCCAGGCATTGAACAGCAGGTCGAGCGCGACGGCCTGCTCGCCGCGATTCACCCGGTCTGAAACTTCCGCTCCTGCCGCTTGCTTGCCTTTGTCATTGAGGATGAGGGTGACCGGCGCGGGCTCCGGACTCGCAATTCCTTTCAGCCAGACGGCATTGGCGCTGAGACCGTTACCCATCTCGAAAAGATACGATAGCGTCTCAATACCTTTATCCTTGGTATTGGCAATGGACCAGACGCGGGCGATGCCTGTCGGCTTGTAACGGATCACTTCCTTGAGCTTGGCCCGCTGGGCACTCGCCCACGCGGATCGCGCGGCGGGGTCAGGAGGAATGGGCTCGCGCCGAATCGCGCCTGCCAGCTTGCGCGCCAGACCGAGAATCGTCAGATTGTCCTTAGGAAGTCCCACCGTCAGCTCCTCGGGAGTTTTGAGCTCCTGGCCTGAGGGAATTTCGCTCGTAATCGCCGGCAGGTCAAACTCCTTGCTGAAAAAGCGGTATGCCGCCAGCCGGTTATCGAGCTGGTAGTTATGAGTCCCCGGGTCGCGATTCTCGTGCCACTCGAAATCGTCCTCTTTGCCGTACATCTTGAAGAAAGGCTTGATGCCGTCGTAGAGCAGCGGCTTCACGAGCGGAGCACGAAAACAGCAGTCGTCTTCGGCGTCGAAAATCAGCAAGGTCGGCCGCGGGGCGCGCATCGCCGTCAGGTGCGTGTAGTCTACGCCGTCGAGCAGGTCGGTCGAATTCTGCTCCAGGTCACCCAAGTCGCCGTGTCGCAGGACCTCGACCTTGACAGCGGTCGGCGAAAATCCTGCGACCGGCACCGAAACCTTCACCCGCTCGTCGAGCGCGCTCAGGAGGATGGTCTGGCAGCCGCCGCCCGAAAGCCCCGTCACGCCCAGGCGGTTCGGGTCGACATCGGGGCGGCTCGCCAGGTAATCGAGGCCGCGCCGCATTTCGAGATAAAACAGCCCCAAAGCGTTCGAGCCAACCAAGTCGAGGTGCGCGCCGAACCAGTGGGAATTCTCGGGTTGCGCCAGCTCGCCGAAGTCGAACCACTCGACGTTGAGGGCAACGATGCCGTGCTTGGCGAAGTTGATGCAACGCTTCTGCTTGTATTCCACCGCCTTGCCCGGCGGCCCGACGTGCCCGTTGACGTTCAAGATCGCTGGCGCCTTGCCCGCCCTATGCTCAGGCTCATAGAGGATGGCGGCCGAATAGAACCCGGGCACGATTTCGTAGCGCAGCTTGCGCATCCGGTATCCTGGGCCGCTCTCGATCGCATCCAAGTCCTCGAAGTGTGGCGGCGCGTCGACCCAGTCCTTCGGCCAGCCGTGATAGACCACGTCGCTGAGCAGATGCTGGCGAAGGCGATTGGCCTCGGCCGTCCAAGACTGGGCGCTCGTCGCCACCGGCGGCTTGGCGACCAGTCCCACCATGTACTGCTTCATTTGGAACACCGCGACATCCGGCGCCAGAATCTCCTGCCGCAATACGGGATCGATCAAGTCAGGATCGCTCTGGGCCTGGGCATGGCTCGCAACCATGAAGGTCGCGGCCAGGACAAGGGCGGGCGCGAGGCATTCAAGTTTGAAGCGTTGAGAACAGATATAATGCACGGGATTCCTCCGGATAGAATGGTGTGTCGGGCTCCTAGCACTGAGCGCGGGAGTGATCGAAGAAAGCGCCGGATTGCCACGATGACCATGCATCATAAACCCGATTGGCGGGGCCGCGACGGCCTTAATGTTTCAATCGGGAGGATCCTTTTTTCTATACGATCCTTGGGATAGGCTGAGGAACGGGCGATGAAATCCGCGACCAGTCAAACGCACGACGTCGGCGGCGTTCCGGAAACCGCGGGCTCGGCCGGGTTCGCGATGAGAAAGAGATTCCGGGCCGCTTCTCTCTGGCTCATCGTCATTTTGGTTTTCGCGTTCGCCCTGCGTGTCGGCTTCGCGAGGAATTACGCGCGTCACGCCTCCCGCCAAGCCCTGAGCGTTATTCCGTTCCTCTTCGAGCCGGGCAATATCGCTTACTCGCTCGCGGCGGGAAACGGCTTCAGCTCGCCCCAGCGCGTGGATACGGGACCAACCGCGTGGATGACGCCGGTCTATCCCGCGCTGCTGGCGGGGATCTTCCGGCTCTTCGGAGCCTACTCCTTTCCGTCCTTCGTTGCCGGAGTCGCGCTGAATATCCTGTGTGCCACCCTGACCTGCATTCCAGTATTCCTGGCCGGCACACGCCTGGGAGGTACGGCGGTGGCCGTAGTGGGCGCCGGACTGTGGGCTGTTTTCCCCAACGCGATACTGATTCCGGTCGAAAGCCTCTGGGACGCGTCGCTTTCCGCGCTGCTCGCGGCAACCATCTTCTGGGCTACGCTGGCGCTCGCCGATTCCGAGCGTTGGCGCGATTGGTGCGCCTACGGTCTGCTGTGGGGCCTGGCGCTGATGACCAATCCGACGCTGGGCTCCTTGCTGCCCTTCCTGCTCGGATGGCTGATCTATCGCGGCCGTCGAGGGAAGCGTGGGATCAAAAGAGCGGCGCTGGCCACGGTACTTGCGATCCTGTGCTGTGTGCCGTGGACGATTCGCAACTACGCCGTGTTTCACAGGTTGGTCCCACTGCGCTCCGTCTTCGGCCTTTCGTTGTGGCTTGGGAACAACGAACGCACGCTCGACCGGCGGCCGGGCGCGCTACACCCCATCAGTGATTCCACCGAGCGCGCCAAATACATCCAGCTGGGTGAGATGGAATACATGCGGCAGAAGCGCCAGGAAGCGGTTCGCTATATTTTGTCGAATCCGCGGCGGGAGGCGCATCTGATGTTCCGGAGATTCGTCGCTACCTGGTCGGGAGGAAGCCCGTATCCGGTCGAGGATTTTCTTCGCAGTCCATCGTTGCAGTTTCGCGGCATTCTGCTCTTCAACCTGCTTGCCGCAGCGGGAGCGCTGCTGGGCATCGTAGTTCTCGCGCGACGGCGAAGTCCCTACGCGTTCCCGGCGGCAGTCTTTCCCCTCGTTTTCCCGCTGGTCTACTACCTTACGCTCTCCGTGCCGCGCTACCGGTTTCCGGTGGACCCGGTGGTGCTCGCGCTGGCGGCGGTGGCGCTGGCCGGATGGCGAAAGGTCGAATCAAGGCCCGTCGCGGACCTGAGCGTGCTTGACTCCGCCCGCATGGCATCGCGGCGAGCCGACGATGCATCCTTCCAAGCTGAGCCGGCTGTGTCAGAGGCCTATGCGCGCGAAGATCAGGAACGCATGTCGCAGGCGAAGAATTACTTCGCATGGCTGGGCCGGCTGGTCACGCCCGAACTAGGCCAGCGAGTCGTCGAGGTCGGATGTGGTATTGGGAACTTTACGCCACTGCTGTTCGAGCGCGAGATGGTGATCGCGGTGGACCGGGATCCGGACTGCATCGCGCGGCTCAAGCAAAGATATCCGCGCCAGAAGAACTTGCGCACGCTTTCGGGTGACGCCTCTGGACCCGTTTGGAGAGAAGTGGCCGCCTTACATCCTGACTCCTGCGTCTGCCTCAACGTTCTCGAGCACATCGAGGACGACCGCCAGGCGCTCCGGGCCATGGCGTCCGTCCTGGCGCCCAGCGGAGTCATCGTGCTGCTGCTTCCGGCATTCAAGGCCCTCTACGGCCCCATCGATCGGAACCTCGGACACTATCGCCGCTACACCCGCGCGTCGGTCCGCCGACTCGCCGAAGCGAGCGGCCTGCGTCTCAAGAACGTACGCTATGTGAACCTGATCGGCTTCTTCGGCTGGTGGATGAATGCGCGCCTCTTGCGGCGTCAGGCGCAGTCGGCGGGCCAGATCCAGTTCTTCGACCGCTACCTGGTGCCGCTCATTTCGCGGCTGGAAGGCGTGGTGCTGCCTCCCTTGGGCCAATCAGTGCTGGTGGTGGCGCAAAAATCATGAAGGTTTCCGTCATCATTCCCGTCTACAACGAATTCCGCACTTTCCGGCAGGTGCTGGAGCGCGTGCGCCGGGCTACCCTGCCGGAAGGATGCTCGATGGAGATCATCGTCATTGATGACGGCTCGACCGATGGCACCGCCCAGATGCTGCGCGAACAGGCACAAACCGGCATCGTGGTCGCCCATCACTCGGCCAGGAATTTCGGCAAGGGTGCCGCCCTGCGCACGGGAATCGAACTGGCGTCGGGTGACGTCGTACTGATTCAGGACGGTGACCTGGAATACGATCCGCAGGATTACGCGCGGGTCCTCGAGCCCATCGTAAAGGGCAGGGCGGAGGTCGTCTATGGCTCGCGATTTCTCGGCGCGACGCCCGCCGGGATGGCGTTCAGGAACAGGCTTGCCAACCGCATCCTGACCGCAGCGGCGAACCTGCTCTACCGCGCCCAGATCACGGACGAAGCCACGGCTTACAAAGCGTTTCGCGCCTCGACGCTGCGTCAACTGCGCCTTGAATGCCAACGCTTCGAATTTTGCCCCGAGGTGACCGCCAAACTGCGGCGCCTAGGCTACCGGATCCGAGAAGTCCCCATCAGTTACAACCCGCGGGGAATCGCCGAAGGCAAGAAGATTCGCGCCCAGGACGGGCTGGAGGCTCTGTGGACGCTGGTGAGGTACCGTGTGGCGCCTCGCCGCAGCCTCGTCCGAACCGCGGGCGCCGGTTTGGTCTCGGCCCGCGAGAACTGACAAGCGAGGCTCCGAGGAGGGGAGCCTTCGCTGGCCTCGGCTCGCGCCGCTCGGGTAGAGTATCGGAAGAGCTGGCGGAAATTAGAAATTGTCAGAGACCGCATCGCGTAAGCAGACTGCACTACCCTTCAGGCAGGCTTGGCCGATCAGACGAGCTGATGGCACCTTTAAGGAGAACCAATGCAGAAGCGCAAACTTGGAGAAAGCAATCTTGAAGTCTCAGCTCTCGGGCTGGGCTGCATGGGAATGAGCTTTTCGTACGGTCCGCCCAAAGACAAGCAGGAAATGATCACTCTTATTCGAGCCGCCGTGGAGCGCGGCGTCACCTTCTTCGACACGGCCGAAGCCTATGGTCCGTACACCAACGAAGAACTCGTGGGTGAAGCACTTGCTCCCTTCCGTGGGCAAGTGGTGATCGCCACCAAGTTCGGCTGGAAAATTGATCCCAAGGCGGAGCGAGGTTTGGCTGGGCTGGACAGCCGGCCGGAGCACGTCAAGCAGGTCGCCGACGCCTCGCTCAAGCGGCTCAGGATTGACGCCATCGATCTCTACTATCAACACCGTGTTGATCCCGAAGTTCCAATTGAAGACGTGGCGGGAGCTGTGAAGGACCTGATTCAGCAAGGCAAGGTCAAGCACTTCGGCTTATCTGAGGCAGCCGCCAAGACGATTCGTCGCGCGCACGCGGTCCAGCCGGTTACAGCTGTCCAAAGCGAATACTCGCTTTGGTACCGCAACCCTGAGAAGGAAGTCTTGCCGGCGCTCGAGGAACTGGGAATCGGATTCGTTCCCTACAGCCCTCTGGGCAAGGGCTTCCTCACCGGCAAGATCGACGAAAACGCCAAGTTCCCGAGCTCCGACTTCCGCAGCATCCTGCCGCGCTTCACCGCGGAGGCTCTCAAGGCGAATCAGGCAATGGTTCAACTGCTCGGCAGCATCGCAGAACGCAAGAAGGCGACACCGGCTCAGATCGCGCTCGCCTGGCTGCTGGCCCAGAAATCGTGGATGGTTCCGATCCCGGGCACGACCAAGCTGCATCGATTAGAGGAAAACATAACAGCGGCGTCGGTCGAGCTCACGCCCGACGATCTGCGCGACATCGAAAGCGCGGCCTCCAAGATCACAATCGAAGGGGCTCGATACCCTGAACACATCGAGCGGCAGAGCAATCGCTGAAGGAACCGCCGCGCGTACCGGCGCGGGCTGGCGCAGCGGGAAGCTCTGCGATTCACCCTTCTTTGATTGATTCCCCCTATTCCGTGGATCGCACATCCTCGATTTGCGCCGGCCCGCCACCTGTTGACGCTCTTTGGCCGACTTCTGTTGCAGCATGCCGTGGATGTTTCTTCTTGGCCGGAGGAATCAGATACCACAGGTTGACGTCAATACGGGCCCGGCACTCGGCGCGCAGATGCTTGCCCACCAGGCGGCAGAACTGCTTCGCCTGAGCGAGATTGACGGTGTTCGAGTTCATGAGGTTATCGAGCGCGGCGACCATGCAATAATCCTCGTAGCCATGCGGGAATCGTTTGCAGATGGTCCAAGCGTTCTCGAGGAATGTCTTCGATTCGGCGCCCTGCAAGAGCAGCGGCTGCCACTCGGAGTTGGTGGTCAGGATGCCAATCGCCTCGAGGCAAGGAGTAATCGCCGACTGCGGCCCTTTCAAGCAAGCCTGGGCAGCTTGCGAGACGTCATTGTGGTAGAACTTCATGAGCCACGCCGATTGGTTGAGAAAACACTGGTACTGATACTTGGCGTCGACGCGGTCGCAGGGCGCCAAAGGATCCTGGAGCGAGAACTGGGCCTTATGCCATTGCCCTTGCTCGGCCGCGTCCATATTCTCCATGAACGCGCCCTGCCAGCAACCCTGCTGAGCAAACGGGCTGCCGAGTTGATCGCAGGCGCTCAGGGCCTTCGGAAGGTCGTAATCGGCGCGGATCATCACGCCATGGCCCACGCCGTGGTAGCACGACTGCTTGGTTTTGAGCGACAGGAAGCGGTCCTGAGTCCAGTCGTCGCAGATCTTGGCGGCGGCCTGATCGGTGATTTCTCCCGAGCCCAGAGCGTGCTGAAAGAATCCGTGCATGCAGCCGTAATTGTAGGAAGTGGGACAGAGCGCGAGCGCCTGGGCCGACGATCCGAAGACCATCGCCGTCTGGTGCCCGATGTGGTGGGCGATGTGATGACCGTCCACCGTGGCAGGAATGTCGCCACGATCTTGCAGCAGCGCGAAGACCTCGAGCGCAGCGCGCGGGCCATGCTGGGCGGTGATGGAGTGAAGTCCGGTCAGGAAGCACGCGAGGTCGTTCGTCGAACATTGCTGCTTGATTTGCGTGTAGACCTGCTCGAGCTGGTAAGGCTGCGGAGGCCGGAAAGCAGGCGTATCGCTCGGGCCGGATCCAAGCAGGACTCCGAGGGCAAGCACGCAGTACTTCGATACTCCGCTCATCATAAGAATTCGTCCATCCGGCGAGTGTCATTCTAACTCACGTCCCCGCACAGGCGTATAGTTGTTACTCATACTGCGTCCGAGAGGAGAATTCACGTGGAAACCATCTCGCGAAGAGGATTTCTGGGCAAGGCAGCAGCCGGCATAGCCTCGGCTGCATATCTCGCGCGGAGTGTTTCGGAGCTGCGCGCCGATCCGCTCGGGTTGCCCATCGGCTGTCAGACGTGGCCGGTGCGCGAGTCGATCGGTAAGGATTTTGACGGCACACTGAGGCAACTGGCCGCGCAAGGGTTCCAAGCCATCGAGATGTGCTCGCCGCCCGGATACAAGAACTACGGCTTCGGACCGCTGATCGGCATGAAGGCGTCCGAGATGCGCGAGCGGATCCACGCCGCAGGTTTGAATTGCGTGAGCTGCCACTTCGGATTCCCGGAGCTGAGGGACCATCTGGACGAGCGGTTGGCCTTCGCCAACGGACTCGGCCTGACGCAAATGATCATCTCGACTTTCGCGCTTCCGAAAGGCGCCACGCTGGCCGACTGGATGCGCGACGTGGACGAAGCGAACAAGCTGGGCGAGCGGACGCGCGCGGCCGGCATCCAGCTCGGATTCCACAACCACGATTTTGAGTTCGCGAAGCTCGACGGCCAACTGATCTATGACAAACTGATGGCGGCGTTCGACCCACAGGCGGTGAAGATGCAGTTTCAGGTTGAGGTGGTCGAGCTCGGCTACCAGGCCGCGGACTTCTTCGAGAAGTACCCGGGCAGGTTCATCTCAACGCACCTCTCGGACTGGTCGGCGGACAAGAAGGAAGTGCCGCTGGGCCAGGGCATCGTCGACTGGAAGCGGTTGTTCGCCGCGGCGAAGACCGGCGGGATCAAGAACTACTTCGTCGAGATGGAACCGGACAACATGAAGGCCAGCATACCTTTTCTGCACAGCCTGAGTTGAGGAGCCACAGTCCTAGTTTTGCCGGCACCGGGCGACGATTAGGGTGATGTCGTCCTGCTGTTCACGCGGGCTGAACGCGCGAACTTCGTTCACCAGCTCGCGAAGCAAAGTCTGGCAAGGCAGCGCCTGGTGCCGGCGCAACGCCGCGATCAGGCGCAGTTCTCCGAATTCCTCGTCGGCCGCATTGAACGACTCCGTGATGCCGTCGGTGTAGAGCGCGAGCGTGTCTCCGGGAAGAAGCTGTCGCTCCTCGAAGGCACAGTCCCAGTCTTCAAACAGCCCCAGCACAGTACAGGTAGAATCCAGCCGCTCGAGCGTATGGTCGCGCCTTAGGAGCAGCGCGGGGAGGTGTCCGCAATTGGCGTAGCGCAGGCGGCGCGCCGTCTCGTCGTACTCGGCAAAGAAGACCGTGGCATAAGTGCTGTCAGGGGTGTTGTCATAGAAAAGCCGGTTCACGGATCGCAGGAAGCGTTGCGGCTCATCGAGCGCAATGGCGCACTGGCTGCGCAGATTCGCCTGGAGGTTGGCCATCAGAAGTGCGGCAGCGATTCCCTTCCCTGCCACGTCGCCGATCACAAGTCCCATCCGCTCGCGGCCGAGATTCAGAAAATCGTAGTAATCGCCGCCCACCAGCCGCGCCTGAATGCAAAGCCCGGCGTAGTCAAGAGTCTGAAGTTGCGGCAACGTCTGGGGGAAGAGCCGGGCCTGCACCTGCTTGGCGATTTCCAGTTCCTGGGCGGCGCGGCGCTCGGCTTCCAGTTTCTCGACGACGGCGCGGCGCTCGGCTTCGACGGCCTGGCTGAGCTCGTCGAAACCCGCCAGCACGAAGGAATTTCCATCCACGTCCCGGAACTGGGTGACCACGCTGCCCCACACCGAGTCCTGGTCTCCCAGGCGCATCGAGGGATCCGTCGAACCGGAAGCCGCAGCCTGCCGGTCATACTTGATGCGCCTCAGGCGTGGCGCCTGATGGAATCGTACGCCGCGCTTCGACCACTCGTGGAACTTCGCCGTAACGTCCTCGGTGAGGAGAACCACGTGCGTCGACCGGCCGATCAGCTTGTACTCCTTCGAGCTGGGTGGAGGGACCACCAAGTTCAGAAGCGCCGTGCCGTCCGGAGGAGCTACCGCGACCCAGCGATCCCCGGATTGCAGGCGGACGTCATAGGCCAGATTGAATCCGAGCTGCTCCACGTAGAAGCGCAAGCTGCGATCCTGGTCGCGCACGTAAATGTTGACGGCATGGATCCGCAGATACGGATCGCGCCTGTCCAGGCGGACGTGGAGCGAGGGAACGCTGGCCATCCGTGCAATTATAGAGTGCGCCGAACGGTTGAGGTAGTGGTTCAGCCGACCGCGGGGCCGGGGCCACCAGTGCGCGGCTTCGTGGTCCCGTAACGCCTTGCTCCATCCTTTTCGAAAAAGCGCGGACATGTTTCCGCTTCTCTCTCACTCTCCTGTTACAATTGGCGCGCAGGGAATCGGCAAGCTGGAGGATTCAGGGACATCCATGAGAAGCCGTTGCGCCGTTTTTGCTTTAGCCTCGATTCTTACCGTCGTCATTCCTCTTCGCTCGAATGACTGGCCGACTTTCGGGCACGACCCTCAACGGTCGGGTTGGGCGTTTGACGAAGACACGATCAGCGTCGAGAACGCCGGCAACCTCGAGCTCAAATGGAAGATCCATTTTGAGAATGAAGCGAAGTCGCTCACCGCGCTCACGGCGCCGCTGGTCGCTTCTAAGGTGACCACCGCGGAAGGCGTCAAGACGCTGGTTTACGTGGCAGGAAGCTCTGACCACATGTTCGCCGTGGATGCCGCCACCGGGCACCTGGTCTGGACGCACGGCTTTGAGACCCATGCGCTGCCCAAAGACGCCGGCATGTGGCTCTGTCCGAACAACCTCAACGACACGCCCGTCATCGACAAGCAGGCCGGCCTGATTTATGTCATCAGCGCCGACGGGCGCCTGTTCGGGCTCGATCTCGGCACCGGCCAAGTCCGCTTCGGCCCGATCCAGTTCGTTCCTCCCTATTCCAAAGTCTGGAGCCTGAATCTGTTTCGCGGCGTGATCTACACCTCGATCTCGCAGGGGTGCGGCGGCGCGCAGTCAGGAATCTACGCGATGGACGTTCGCCATCGCCGCCACCCGGTGATCCGCGACCTGCTGGTGTCCGACCGTGGGGGCGCAGGCATCTGGGGACGCGGCGGCCCGGTAATCAGTCCCAAGGGGATACTTTTTGCCGCGGCGGGTGACGGCGACTTCGATCCGTCTCAGAACCACTTCGGAAGCAGCGTCTTTGCAGCATCTCTGCCGAACCTCCGGGTCGAGGATTATTACGCGCCCAACGATTTCGTCCATCTCACGAAGTACGACCTGGACCTCGGCAGCACGAGCCCGGGCTGGTTTGCGGACGGCGATTACCATCTGGCCGCCGTGGGCGGAAAAGGCGGGACGCTCTACTTCATGAACGCCGATTCACTCGGCGAAAAGGACCACCATACGCCACTCGAAGTCCTCCGGCTGTCGAACGACGAAGAAGCGTACGAGGAGTACGGCATCTGGGGATCCATCTCTTCCTGGCGCGCCGTGGACGGAACCACCTGGGTCTACGTTCCGGTCTGGGGAGAGGATTCCCAAAAGGCGCCCAAGTTTCCTCTGATCAACGGGCCGACTCCTGACGGCTGCGTGATGGCGTTCAAGGTGGGCCGCGATCCGGCGACCCACAAGCCGGTCCTCGATCCTGCCTGGAAGTCGCCCGACCTCAACCGAGCGGATCCGGTGGTCATTGCCAACGGCGTGGTGTTTGCGATCTCGACGGGTGAGAACGCGAAGCAAACCACCGGCTCGAACATAATCTACTCCGGCCAGAAGGCGTTGTCGGACGCCGAGCGCGCGACGAATACCCGCCACATCGTCCTCTACGCGCTCGACGCCCGCACCGGCAAACCGCTCTACTCGAGTGGCAACGCCATCACCGGCTGGACTCACTTCAGCGGACTGGCTTTGGCGAACGGCCAGGTTTTCGTTGTCGATCATGACTCGAACCTTTATTGCTTCGGCCTGAAAAGCAAATGAACCGGTTGTTCCGAGGCAACCCTCAGGCGGGAGTTCAGCTCTAAGAGCACGGCGCGCGCAGTGCCGGCGCTCGCGGTATTCGCATTTGAGCCGGTGGTCTGTTGAATATGCGCCAAGGCCTCGTCGCCCTTCCTCCCAAAACCAAGCTGTTTATTGCATTGGCTACTGCGGGTCTTACCCTCCTCGCATTCGTTGGCTTGGCATTTTGGAGGGCCAACCAGGCGCTACACCGCGCAACTGCGGAGGCCGAGGAGTCAAACGCCCTACGTTTTTCTGCGAACCGGCTCAGCCTGACGCCGCCCGCAGGTGTCGAGTCCTTAGGCGCCGTGGCGGGCTTCCGTGATGCCGCCTTCTTCCACGGTCGACTCTACCTTGGCGGCCCAGCGGGTCTGTGGGAGTACGCGCCGGACGGCAAGCTCGTCGCCCGCTATCGCGTCGGGATGGAGCTGCCCCCGGCGCCGCTCGTCAACCTTGCGTCCGGCATGGCGGACGACGCCGCGGGGCCGGAGCTTTACATCGCTACTGCCGGCGCAGGACTGTTGGCGGTCGGCGACGAGGGGATCCGCCAAATCCTGCCCGAGAAGGAACCTTATCGCCGGCTGACGGCGGTCCTGCCGCTTCCCACTGGCCGGCTACTGCTCGGTACCGAGAAAAACGGCCTGCTCGTCTACGACGGCAAGCGCCTCCGCCCATTTACTCCTTTGCTCTCTCACGCCCAAGTGACGGCACTCGCGGGATCAGACGCGAGTGTCTGGGTGGGCACAATCCATCAAGGTGTCCTGCACTGGCACGCCGGCCAGGTGGATGAATTCAGCGAAGCGCAGGGGTTGCCTGACCCGCGAGTCCTCTCGATTGTAGTCGACGGAACGCGCGCTTTCGTCGGCACACCGATGGGCGTGGCGGAGTTCGAAGAAGGCCAATTCCGCCGCGTGCTGGCGTCGGGATTTTTCGCGAGCTCCCTCGCAGTGCACGGCTCATCACTCCTGGTCGGCACGGTGGATGAAGGCACCGTCGAAATCCCCCTGGACTCGACAGGCTCGAAGCCGCCACGCTCGTCAGGCCCCGAACTTCCCGGCCAGGTCAATCGGTTGGTCGTGCAAGACGACCGCCTCTTTGCCTTGACCGATCAGGGATTCTTCGCGCTCGACCCGCATGGCGGCGACTGGCGCGAGTGGATCGCGCGTGACGATGCTCCGCTCACGGATCGCGACATTTCCGCGCTGGGGTTCAATGCCGCTGGCGAACTCTGGGTCGGCTATTTCGACCGCGGTCTCGATCGGCTGGACGCGAGCTTTCAGCGGGCCGCGCACGTCGAGAACGACCATGTCTTCTGCGTCAACCGCATCGTCTACGACCGCGGTCACGACAGCATGGTCGTCGCGACGGCCAACGGACTCGTCCTGTTTGGCTCGGACGGCGAGCCGCGGCAGGTGCTCAACCGCGAGGATGGCCTGATTGCCGACAACGTGAGCGACGTCGCGTTCACCTCTGACGGGATGACTCTGGCGACGCCCGCTGGTATCACCACGCTCACACCGACCGGCGCGAGGAGCATCTACGCCTTTCAGGGCCTCGTCAACAATCATGTGTATGCGCTGGCCGCTTCGGGTTCTCGCGTGCTCGCGGGAACGCTTGGCGGACTCTCGATTCTCGACGGCGGCCAGGTCCTCGCGAACTTCACCACCGCCAACTCCGGCCTGCGGCAGAACTGGATCACCGCCATTGCCGCCGTCGGTGACGACTGGTTCGTGGGGACTTACGGCTCGGGCATCCTGCGGCTCGACGCGAGCGGCCACTGGCAGTCGTTCGCCGACGCGAGCGGGCCGTTTGAGGTGAGCGATAACGCCCTGCTCGTGACCGCCGCCCGCGTCTACGTTGGGACGCTGGGCAAGGGATTGTACGTGTACGATCGCGAGTCCGGGCGATGGAGCGTGGTCACCGCGGGTTTGCCGTCACTCAACGTTACGGCTTTGGCTTTGCACGATGGCAACCTCTACGCGGGTACGGACAATGGTCTGGTCCGCATGACCGAGCAAGCAGTGGGTGCCCTGTGACTCGCGCCCTCCGCATCGTTCTGAGCACGCTGTTATTCCTCGCCGCTGTCCGGGTATTCGGCGACGCCGGCGTCATCATCCCTGTTGGCCAAGAGCAGCCTAATACCGCCTATCTCTCTCTCGAAGAGATGCGCATCGACATCCTCATCGACAATGGCGACGCGCGCGTCGCGATCCGCCAGATTTACGCCAATCATCAGCCCGGCATTCTCGAAGGCAACTACTTGTTCGCGCTGCCGAGCCGCGGCGTAGTCTCCGATTTCGCCGTGTGGGACGGAGTCACGCGAATTCCCGGAGTGATTCTCGAGCGCCGCCGCGCCCAGGAAATCTACAAAGAACTAAAGCGGCAGTCGATCGATCCGGGCCTGCTCCAGATGGGCGAACGCACGGCGGAGGAGGCGCGCCGCAGCGCCGTCTTCAGTGCGCGCATCGTTCCCATTCCGGCTTTCGGCACCAAGCGCGTCGAGATCGAGTACCACGAAACCATTCCGGTCGAGAACCTGCAATCATTCTTCGCCGTTCCCCTTCATCCGGACGCCTACCAGACACAGACTGCTGCTCATGTGACGATCACCTTTGAACTGCGCTCGCAGCACGCCCTCCGTGACTTTGCGGTGGTCGGCGAGACTTATCCACTCATCATCACCGAGCACACGAACAATCTCATCGCCGGGGCGTTCGAGGGAAACCAAATCAGCTTCGGGGAGGACTTCGCGGTCAAGTACGGGTTCGACGAGACCAAGAGTGACTCCCTCGAAGTGCTGACCTACCGCAACCCGAAGCCGGCCCAGCCGTCACCCACGGAGATGGCGCCGGAGAAACCAGCTCGCGAGCCCGGCTTCTTCGAGGCGTCGGCGCTGTTCGCTCCTCACAACCCGGCGGTTGGTGGTCAAGCATCCGGCTCGGCGGCCGGCGCGCCGCGGACGATCATCGTCCTGTTCGACACGTCGCTCTCCATGCAGTGGGACAAGCTGGACCGCAGCTTCCAGGCGCTCGAAGCGCTGCTCCACGCCCTGCGCCCGTCCGACCAGTTCAATCTGCTGCTGTTCAACACCGAGACAAAGCGGTTTGCGAAGCGGCCCGCGGTTGCCGACCGCGCGACGGTCGAGCAGGCGCTGGCGTTTGTCCGCAGCAGTTCGTTGCGAGGCCGGACCAATCTTCAGCAGGCGCTGGACGCGGCACTCACGCAGGCGTCGTCCGCGGAAGGCGATCGATATCTGGTCCTCTTGAGTGACGGTGACGCGACGCGCGGGCCGATCGGGAACGCCAAGATCGCAGCGTGGTACAGCAATAAGCTAAAGGCCATGTCCGGAAAGACTCGGCCTGAGATCTATGTCTTCGGTGTCGGCGACGATGCAAACCTTCCACTCTTTCGCATGTTGACTCACAACCGCGGAGTGCTGGAGTCGGTCCGCTCGACCGAGCCGATCGAGTTCAAGCTGAACGCTTTCCTCGACAAAATTGGCCGCTTTCCCATTGCCCAGCTTCGTCTCGCCGCCTCGCCGCCGGCGAACTTTGATCTGGTTTACCCGCTCGAGGACACGGTCTTTCCCGGCTCGCTCGAGAACTGGGTGGGTCAATACCGCCAGCCTGCCGCGAGCGCACGGTTCGCGGTCCAAGGTCAGCGAGAAGGTAGTCCGGTGGAGCTCGCGGCGACGGTTCCGCTGCCCGTCGAGGCCCTCGAACACGCCAGCCTGCCGCGCACTTGGGCCAAAGCCCGCGTGGACGCGCTGCTCGCCAAGATCGAACGAGAAGGCGAAGACCAGGCCTCCATCGATGAAATCATCCGGCTGGCAAGGAAATACAAGTTTGTGACGCCTTACACATCGTTTCTGGCCGCGCCACGCGCGCTGCTGCGCCCCCGCGTCATCCGGCCGGGCGACCCGCTGATCCGCGTCAAAACGGATCCCTCAATCGTTTCTGTCGTCGCCTTGTTCCCGTTCGGGCTGATCAAGAAACTTCGCTACCTCGAGGACGAAGACATCTGGCAGACGCGATTCCTGGCGCCCGCCGATATGACTGACGGGACGTACCAGGTGCGGCTGATTCTGCGCGACCAGCTCGGGCACGTTTATCGCGAGTCAAAGAGTTTCGTGATTGTCACGCAGCCGCCGGTCGTCCGCGTCCAGTTGAATCGGAAGCAATACCGGCGGGGGGAAACCGTACAACTTCGTGCCCGCGCCTCGGCGAGGACGCGAACCGTCGTCGCGCGCATGTACGGCGTGCCGCCTGTCTACCTGAAGTGGGACCCGCGGGCGGGGTCGAACGTCGGCGAAATGGCGATCCCTGACGACCTGCCGGCCGGTGACTATCAACTCACGCTGACCGCTGAAGACATCGCCCACAACATCGGGAGCGAGGAGGTGCGCCTTGAAGTGGTTCCCTAGGCGCCTCCGCCTCCGGCATCTTCTTGCGGCGACGCCGCTCGTGTGCCTCGGCGTCGTGGGGATCGTGGCCCGCGGCGAGGTGGAGGAATGGATCCAGAACATTGAAGGCTCGGGACGATTCGAAGCTGTCTTCTTCAAATCCGTGCCCATGCCGGGCGGGCCGATCACCGTGCGCCGTCCTACGGCAGAATCCCGCGACGCCTTGAACGAACTGGTCGCCAAAACGCCCAGCGATGCGGAATTGCTGCTCATGCGCGCGCGCGTCGACGAGGAGCAGTTGGATTTCGCCGCGGCGGAGGCGGACTGGAAAAAGCGGGCTGAGCTTTTGAGCGACAAACCAGCGGGCCAGCTCGAGCTGGCGGACTTCTACCATCGACGCTTGCGTTCCATTGACGAAGTGAGAGCCTTGGCGCAAGTAGGCCGTTCGCCGTCCCCGCCCGCTGACAAGCTCCTGCCGGCCACTCAGCAGCGGTCGTGGCATGCCTTTGAGCGAATCTTTTCGCTCATCAACGCTCAGGCTCTTCCGCCCACACTCGGCGCCGAGGAGTATCGCGCCTGGATGGCCCGCTATCCGAAGGAGTCGCAAGTCTATTCGCGATTCTTCGACTTCCTTCTCGGCCACAAACAGTTCGCGGCCGCCGAGCGCCTCATCCCGGCCTACGAGAAAGCCTTCCCCGACGACAAGGTCTTTCCCGTGGAAGCGCGCGCCTGGCTGGAGTACCGGCGCGGCTCGGCGGAGTCGGCCCTGGCGCTCTACGATCAGTCCTTCCAGCCGCTCTGGCCGCCGGACCTCGTGCAAGCCTATTTTTCGCTGCTCAAGGATACGCACCACCTGCGCGACTTCCTGGATGCGGCGCGCGCCGCAGTCAAAGCGCATCCTGAAGATGTGACCGCCGCAGCGCGCCTCTTCTACTACTACCAGCAGCAAGGCAACATCCCGGAGGCCGAGCGCGCCCTCGTGGAATACCGGCGACGCGTCGAAGGAAACCGCGGTGCTTGGACGGCCGAGCAGCTCTGGACTCTGGGACAGCTTTTCGAAGGCATCCACAACTACAACGAAGCGGCGCGTTGCTACTACGCGCTCTATAGCCTGCCCGGTGTGGAACCCGCCTATGCCGAAAAGGCGCTGGCAGGAATCATCAACCTGCTGCTGATCGCGCCTGAGCAGCCCATTCCCTTTGGGAGCCAGGACCTCTCCCTGCTGCGCGACATCGGGACACTCGACCAGTATCCGGGTTTCCTGAACGGAATTCTGTCGCTCCTGCTCAACTCCCAGCAGCCCGCGAACCACTACGCGCAGGCCGAAGGGGCGTCGGTAGCCTACTTTCACCGGGCGCGCGCCGCCGAACTCCTGCCGCTGTTTGACTCGAGGTTCCCGCCGTCGCCGACGCGCCTCGAATTGCACGCCAAGGTGCTCGAGGTGTACAGCACCTACGGCGCCAACGATGCGGTGATTCACGACGCTCGCGAGTTCCTGACTTCCTTTCCCAAGGCGCCTCAGCGCGTCCACATCGCGTTGTTGCTGGCCGACGCGCTGGCGCGCAAGGGTCAGGTGAACGAAGAGCTGGCTGTGTATGACAAGCTTTTGGCAGAACTTGCGGCGCGCGCGCAACATGTACCCTTGGGAGAGCAGGTGGTCGGTGCGTACACCGGCCGAGTTGCGCGTCCTTCGTATCCCGGAGCGCAAGGCGAAACGCCACCGGCTGCAGGAGTAGAGTTTGGAGAGCCGGGCCGCCCGGCCGTCGCCGTGCCGGTCCCCAGGCCATCGGCCGGACCGAGCCGGACAAGCGGCGCACGGTCGCCGGAATACTCGAGCGTCCTCGAGAGGTACATCTCGCGGCTCGTCGCCCTCAAGAAGCCGCTCCAGGTCCTCGCATTGCTCCAACGCGAGATCGCTCGCAATCCCAACGATCCCGGGCTCTACGAGCGCCTCGCCACCTTCCTCGATCAGAATCGCCTGGGCGAGCGGGTCGACGACGTGTATCGGCAGGCCATCAAACAGTTCCCCAATCGCACCTGGTACGAGAAGCTGGCGCGCTGGTATCTCCGCCGCCGCCGGACCGCCGACTTTGAAAAACTGAGCGGAGAAGTTGTCGACATTTTTTCCGGCTCGGACCTTCAGAAGTACTTCCAGGACGTGGTCGCGCCGGGTGGCATCGACGCGCAATGGTATCTTCAGGTGAACCGGTACGCGCACACGCGATTCCCTCACAACCTGGCGTTTGTGAACAACCTGCTTTACGCCTACAGCCGACCCGAGACCGCGAACTCTGCCGAGTGGGAATCCTTGATGCGCCAGTACTGGTATTACGACGCCTCGTTGCGCTCGCGCTATTTTGCGGATCTTTCCTCAAGCCATCGTCTCGATGCAGAACTTCAGGCCATCCGCCAGGCGAATCCCGCTGCCGCTTCAAGCCACTGGCAGGAACTGGCAAACACCAACCCGGCCGCCGCCCAATTCATGTCTGAGGCGGAACTTTGGCGATCACATTTCGAAGCCGCGGCCCCCGTCACACGTGCGGTCGCAGAAGTTTATCCGGGTGATGACGCCCTCAATTCGCGGGCCGCGTCGGTCTTCCGCTCGCTGGCGGCGTTCGATCCTGAGGACACGGGGATCGCCGCCAGCGTTGAAGAGAATCTTTCCCGGCGCTCACCGCGAGACAGAACCACGCTGACCCGCGTCGGAGAGGTCTACGCCGACCGGGAGATGTTTGACCGGTCGCGCCCCTACTGGAATCGCCTTGCGGAACTGGAACCCGGTGATGCGAGCGGATACCTGGACGCGGCGACGGTCTTCTGGGATTACTTCCTTTTCAACGACACCTTACGACTGATTAACCAGGGCCGAAAGAAGCTCGCGCAGCCGTCGCTCTTCGCTTACGAGGCCGGGGCGGTTTACGAAAACGAGCGCAACTATCCGAAGGCCATTCAGGAATACGTCCAGGGAGCGCTGGCGGCGGGAGACGAGTCCCCTGCCCGCACACGGTTGCTCCAACTCGCCAAGCGACCTAAGCTCGGCCCGCTGGTGGAGCAGGCTACGGCGAAGCTCGTGGCCGCGCCGAACCCGGACTGGAAAGTCGCGTCGCTACGCATTGCGGTACTGGAAACGCTTGGCCGTCGCGATGACCTCGAAAAACTTCTCGTATCGCTCGCCGCGCATACCACGTCGCCGGAACTGCTGGAGCGCCTCGACCCTGTCGCCGTCGAGCAAGGATTCGACGCGGTTCACACTCAGATGCTCGAACAGCGCGCCACACTTTCCACCGACCCCGTGGAACGCCTGCGCTTGCGCCTCGATCTCGCACGTTTTGAGGAGGCCAAAGGAAACGTGGATGAAGCTCGGCGGCTTATCGAGTCTATTCACCAAGAAAATCACACCCTTCTCGGGGTGATTCGCGCCACGACGGATTTTTACTGGCGCAACAAGTTGTGGGATCCGGCGATCGACACTCTCGTTGAAGCCTCCAAAGCGGCGTATCCCGACCTGAGCCGGCAATTTATCTTCGAGGCAAGTCGCAAGGCGACGGACGCGAAGGAGTACCAACGGGCGCGAGAGCTCCTGGACCCGCTGCTCGCCCGAGACCCGTATAATGCGGAGTACCTCGCGGCGATGGCCGATACCTATGCGCGAGAAGGCAACGATCAGGCGCTGCGCGATTTCTACCTCGCGAAAATCCGGGCTTTCCACGACGCCCCGTTCTCCACCGACGAGCGCAACCAGCGCATTGCCGCGCTGCGAAGAGGCCTTATCCCCGCGCTGTCCCGACTGAAGGATTACGCGGGCGCCACCGCGCAATACATCGAGATCCTCAACCGCTATCCGGAAGACGAGAATCTGGCGCAGGAAGCGGCGGCCGACGCGGATCACCACGGCAGGCGCCAGCAGCTTCTGACTTACTACGCGAAGGCCGTCACCGATTCTCCCAAGGACTTCCGTTGGCCGATGGTTCTGGCTCGTCTCCAAACCTATTTCGAGGATTATCCTGCCGCCATCGCTTCCTATTCGAAAGCCCAGCAGGTGCGGCCCGATCGCAGCGACCTGCTCGTCGCGCGCGCTACGCTCGAAGAACGTCTGATGCGCTTCGATGAGGCGCTTCAGACCTACACGCGCCTCTACGGCCTGACCTATCAAAACCCGCAGTGGATGGAAAAAGTCGCGGAACTGCGCGCCCGGCAGGGACAGGTTGACGCCGCCGTCGAGGCCCTGCGCAAGGCCATGATCGAAGGCCGTCCGGAAAGGCCGGCGATTTTCTTCAACGCGGCGGCCAGGCTGGAGGCGTGGAATATGTTGACCCAGGCGCGGGAGTTCGCCGAGCGCGGCGTTTCGCTGGCGGGGCCCGCACTCTTGACAGACTCCGAGTACCTCGCCGGGGGCAGGACTTACGCGACCATCCTGACTCGCCTTCGCCAGTACCCGGAAGCGTTTTCCCAGGTCGAAAGCGCCGCCCAAGCGGCTCAACATGCTGGATTCAGTCCGGACCTTCAGCCGCCGCTTCAGGCGATGGGCGTCGCGGTGAAGACCTACTTCACCCCCGAGGAGAAGACTGCCTTCGAGGACTTTCTCGAAAAAAAGCGCGAGGGTATGCAAGAAGAAGAAGTCACACAAAGCCTTCTGCCACTCGTCGAGACTGCGGGACTGGTTAATCTCGAAGCCCGCTGGCGCGACGAGATCATGATGGCCCACCCGGGTTCGCCGCAAGCTCAGGTTCAAGAGACACGGCTCGAACAGCTTCAGAAACAGCGAATGAAGTTCGACGAACTGGGCGCGCAACTGGAAAGTTACTGGAAAGTTTACCCGCCGGTCGTGAACAAGGACAGCATTCTGGAGCGCGCCGCCCTGAGCTATCAAGCTGCCGGAAACACCGAAGGTGAATTGCGCACGCTTTCGCAGGCCTTTAGTCATCAAGAACTCAGTGATCCGGCGCTTCATCGCTACTTAGATTTGCTGCTCGCCAAGGATCCAGAGCGGCTGGCGATGATCGCGGGCGACGGCGCGGTGGCGCCGGTCAGAGACGCCGCCACGAACGCCGCGGTCTCGAGCGGCAACAGCAAGCTGGCACTCGAAGTCACCGCAGATCGAGGACACGGCCTGCCGCCCGTGTGGACCCGCGCCTATACGGGGCTCGTGGGTCTTTACTATGCCGACCCTGCGGCAGAGATCGGCGCCGCGTATCAGGCTGACCTGGGCAAAGCGACACTTGGCGACCGAGTCGGGAAGGCCGTGGACCGCAATCAGCAGCTTGCAGGAAACATCTGGTTCTACTACGGCTCGCGGTACGGCGAGTACCTGGCGGTCACGCGGCAAGGGAATCCCGAGGATTTCCTGCCCGCGATCCTCGAAGGCACGCCGGCCAGCCCTGAAGCTTACACGACGCTCGCCGAGCACTATCGCGACGCGCGCGAGTTCGATCGGGCGCTCGCCGACTATGCGCACACGCTCGAGCTCGCTCCCCGGCGCGGCGAAGTCCTTGACCAGATGGCCTCGATCCTCTGGCAGCAGGGAAAGCACGAGGACGCGGTCGAGCGATGGCGCGCCGCGTTCCAGGCGTTTTTGCACGAAGAGGACAGCCGGCGAACGCCGCCGAGTTTCTGGGAAGACGTGCGGAGTACGCTCGAGCACGTCGGTCAACACAACCTGCTGCCGCAAGTGCGCGACGATGCGGATAAGGTCCTGCGGACTTACGTTCATCGCAACGGCAATTATCGCGTTGACGCGCTGCTCGAGGGAGCTATGGCGGCCCAAAGCGGTCCCGCCGCGGGAGTCGCCTGGATCGTTGACCTCGCAGGAGCGGCGCCCAACCGGTTGTCGTTCTTGAGTGGAATCGTCGATGTCCGGTGGATTCCAACCGCCCAGCGCGAACCTATGCTGCGGCGAGTCCTGCAGCTTGCGCAGGATGACGCCGCTCAGGCGCACGGCGCTGCCCAGGGCGTGGCGCTTGAAACACTTCGCACCTGGCAGACGCGTTGGGTGAGTTATCTGCTCGACGCGCATCGTGCGCCAGAAGCGCAAGCCGCGTTTCAGGCGATCACCGAAGACGTGCGCAAGCAGCATTCGCAAGACGTCACGACGCTCGAAGTCCGCATTGCGGCGCAGTCTGGAACGCTCGACGCGCTTCTGACGGCGTACCAGACGGATCCCGAGAACGCACCGCCCCTCGACGTCCTGCGTGCGACGGCCTCTGATCTCGAAAGGGAACACGACGAGTCCTCGGCCCGCCGGGTCGTCGAGTTCGTCTACACCCGCGAGATCGACGCGCACAACCTGACTCCTGCGAACTTCCTCGGCCTGGCGGAGATTCGTCTGCAATCCGGGGACGTGGAGCAACCCGCGGCCCTTCTGCGCCGGATGGCTCTGGTGGCAGGGGAGCCCTTCGAAAACTTGCCCGCCGCAGCCCAGCTTCTCTTGAAATACGGCCACCCAGCGGAGGCGCTGGAGTTCCTCTCAGCGCGCGTCAAGGCCGTGCCCTGGGACGACCAAGCTCGCGTGGAATTGGCGAAGACGGAGAGTGCGGCTTACCACGGCTCCCCAACCGACTCGCTCTCTTCCGTCGCGTCGTCGTCGCTCGCTCCGTACTCGACGCGCGCCGAAGCCGCCGAGGCTCTCGCGGAGTCGAAGGCGCACGCCGCAAGTCTGGGGAGCGGCGAGCTCGACCTGCTGGCGAAAGGTACCACCCAGGATGCGCCGGCAGCGGAACAACCCGGTTACTTCTACGCGCGAGTCCACGCTGCGGAACGAGCGAGCGACGCGGCGTCGCGCGTCCGACTGCTGCTGGGTGCGGTGGCGATTCTGCCGCAGGACGAATCCACGCGCGTCCCGCTTTTCCGCGCCGCCGTCGCGGCCGGACAGGATCAACTCGCCTATTCCGGCTTCCAGCCTCTGCTTAACCAGGGTTACGAGGGTTCTTATCACTACCCGTCTCGATTCCGAAACGCGCAAGGGACGGAGTCAGAGGACGAAGGGGGTTACGGCAATCCTTCCGGATCCGTCGAGTTCCTTTCGCAGGTCAAAGTCAGCGCCGAGGAAAAACCAGCTTTGGCGGCGCAGGTCGCCGAAGTCCTCGAGAAGCTACACCAATTGAGCGAATCCTCGAAGTACTGGACGATTGCCGTGGCGCTCGCACCTGCCGGCTCCTCACGCGATGAATTCCAAAGCCGACTCAACAGAGTCAAGGCGCACATAAGACTCGAGCAGCAGGACGCTGCGCGGCGTCCTGTCGTCAGCGAGCATCTCGAACAGAAAGTAACGGTCCGGCCGCGGCTGGCAGCGACGCCAGGAATCGCCGACGCACCGGCCCAGGACGGAGGTGGCGGCCGATGAAGCGACGCACCTTGTGGATCTTCGGCTTTCTGAGCGTCGCGCTGGCCGTCACGCCGCAAGGACAGGCGCCTTCGTCCAGCAATATCGACCTCGCCAAGTTGATGCCTGCCGGTTCTCTCGTGTACCTCGAGTCACCGGACTTCGCCGCGCTCCTCAGCGACTGGAACAAATCCGCGGAGAAAAAGGCGTGGCTTGAAAGCGACGACTACCACGTTTTCTCGCGCTCGCGCTTGTACCTGCGATTGAAGGAGGCGCAGGAGGAGTTTGCGGTGGCGGCCGGCGCGCCACCCGATATGCCGCTCCTCGAGTCCATCGCGGGAAGCCAGTCGGCACTGGCGCTTTACGACATCGGCAACCTGGAGTTCCTCTACGTCACCCGCCTGCCGACCGCGCGCGCCATGGATAGCCTGCTGGCGCGCGGTAAAGAGAAATTCGAGCCACGCAAGGTGGCCGACTTCGCCTACTACGTCCACACCGAACCCGCCAAGCATCGTGTGGTGGCTTTCGCGGCCGCCAATGATTACCTCCTGCTGGCGACTCGCGAGGACCTGCTCGCTGGGGCGCTGAGCGCTCTCGCGGGCAAACCAATGCGAACGCTGGCGGAAGAGCCGTGGTTCACAAATGCCAGCGCGGCGGCGGCGGCGCGGCCCGGCGATCTGCGCCTGGCGCTGAACCTCGCAAGCCTGATGAAGGCGCCCCATTTCCGCTCGTACTGGATCCAACGCAACATCCCCGCGCTTCGCCAGTACAATGCGGAAATCGCGGACGTTTACCGCTCGCCGGACGCGATCCGCGAAGAACGCGTCCTGCTGCGCTCGACTGCCGAATCTGCGGCCGAACCGGCAACTCCAGACGAGTCGGCCGTAGCCGGCCTGTTGCGCCTGGTCCCGGACGATAGCGGCCTCTATCGCGCCTGGACCGCTCCGTCGACGGAGCAGGCGCTCGATCTTCTCCGCCAAAAAGTCTTGTCTCCGGCGGTTGGGCCCGGTGTGCCATCCACGTACGCCCCCAGCGTCATGCTTACGGAAGGCCAGACCGGCAGCGAGCAGGACCTGGAAACCCGCATTGACATCCCGCCGCTGACCGGTACCGAAGGCAACTTCGAGCCGGCGGCGCTCAAGAAACTGCTTGCCGACGCCAAGCTGGTTGGCGGGCTCCAGCTCGAATCGGCGCGCGAGATGCCGGGCGGCGCTTTCGCCGGCACGCAATCGGCGATCGTGCTCGAGGCGGCAGCGGATTGGAACGCTGAAGCGGCACGCGCCGCGCTGCTCTCGAGCGTGGCAGGACTCTGGACCACCTCGGGCCTCGGGGCCCAGTGGGTGGAACGCGGGACCGGCGACACCGCGCATTTCGAGCTCGATGGGCTGGCACCGCTCGCCATGGCACTCCGCGGGAAGCTTCTGATCGTCGGAAGCGGCAGCAGTCCGGTCGTGGCCGTACTCGCGAACCTGTCGAAGGCGCCCGGCCGAGACGGCGGCGTGTACGCCGCTGGCTTTCGACATGCCACCGAGCGCGCTCCGCTGATCAAGATGACGAGGTTGATCGAAACACCCCTGGCCCAGCAGTTCGGCGGTGGTCAGGCAACTGCCGGTCACGAGCCGTGGTTCTTCTCCGAGAATCTCGGCGGCCTCAGTGACGCGCTGGCGAGCGTCCAATCGGAGTCGGTCGTGGTTCACGACCGCGGCGCGGTGGTATCCCAGACGGTAGTCTACCGGTTGAGACGATGAAGAAACTCGCCTTGCTGCTTCCGCTTCTCCTGGCCTCGACAACGCGGACGCCTTCCGCATCGCTCTACGATCAGTCGATGGCGGAGATTCTGCGCCAGCAATTCTCTTCGCCTTCAATTTCTTACCTTTTGATCGACGTGCCGACGGGGACGCTCGCCGCGTCGCAGTGGGAAAATCTCGACCAGCCCGTTCCCACCGGTTCGCTCGTGAAACCGTTTACCGCGCTCGCCTACGGCGCGGCGCATGGCTACCAATATCCCGAGCTGACTTGCCACGGGACGGTCGACGGCTGCTGGCTGCCGCGCGGCCACGGCCGGATTGGCATGACCGAGGCCATCGGTTACTCCTGCAACGCCTACTTCCGCCAACTCGCCGCCCGAGTAGCGCCCGAGGACGCGGAGCGAGTCGCGCTCCGCTACGGTATCGGTGGCCCTCTACGATCGTTCTCTCCCGCCACACTCGTAGGCCTTGACGCCGAAATGAAAATGCCGCCCGAGCAGATGGCGCGGGCCTACATCGAGCTCGTGAGCCACGCCGGCGATCCGGGGGTGGCTGAACTCCTCCAAGGCATGGCGCTCTCAGCGTGTGCCGGGACGGCCAGCGCGATACAAAAGTCTCTCCCCGGAGCGCCCTTACTCGCGAAGACCGGCACCGCCGCATGCGTCCACACGCCGCGCGCACCTGGCGACGGATACACGCTCATTCTTTATCCCGCCGACATTCCCCGATGGGCGTTGCTGGTCCGCGTCCACGGCGTACCGGGCGCACAGGCGGCGCGGGTGGGCGGAGAGATGTTGCGTACCATTGTGACGGGCAGGTAGGAGATGGCCATTCTCTTTCGACGCTTTATTCATTTCGTTCTGCTCCTTTTCGTTCCGGCCACATTGTTCGCCGCAACCCTGCGCATCGGCGTGCTGGGCCTGTTCCACCCCGTGGAACTCATCGTAAGCCCGACCCCGGGCAGCGTCCTGGTGATCGACGCCAGCGGGCGGCAGGTGATTCTGGAAGACGGCAGGAAAGCGTACCTGCGCATCGACGGCCGGCAAGTGGTATGCAGAATCGGTGATGAGGTGTTGAGCGGCCCCGGCGTTCGCGGCCAGAGCCGGCAAGGCGGCCCGGCGGATTTCGTCTTGAGCATTCCCGGAAAGATCACGCGCCAGTATCGCGGCGAGCTCGAAGTCAGCGCCAGCGAGGGCAGCCTGATTCCGGTGGTCACGATCGACACGGAAGTGGCGGTGGCCTCGGCGGTCGAGGCTGAGAGTCCTCCCGGTGCGCCGTTCGAGGCCTTGAAGGCGCAGGCGATCGTGACACGGTCTTACTACCTGGCCGGACGGCGTCATGCTGATTTCGACTTCTGCGATACAACGCATTGCCAGTTTCTGCGCGGGCCTGCGGCAGTTGATTCCCCTGCCGTGACGGCCACCGCGGCCACGCGTGGCCTCGCGCTGACTTACGAAGGAACCGTCATCCCCACACTTTTCTCCGCTAGTTGTGGCGGACGAACGCGCTCGCTCGCCGAGGTCGGCCTTTCCTCTCACGGTTATCCTTATTACTCCGTCGTCTGCTCGTATTGCCTTCGTCATGCCGTTCGCTGGCAAAGAGTCCTGAATCTCGACCGCGCCGAATACCTGCTCGGCCGGTCGCCGACGGAAGCGGACCGCTTGAGGATCGACCGCAGCGGAGGCTGGAACACCATCCCGGGCAACAACTTCGAACTCGAAGTGGTGGGTGAATCCGTAGTGATCCAGGGAAAGGGCCAGGGACACGGAATCGGCCTGTGCCAGATGGGAGCCTTCGGCATGGCCGCCGACGGTTCAACATTTCGGGAAATCCTCGACCATTACTTCCCCAATACCTCCTTGTCGGCGCGCGACAACTGACGGTAAGAATTGTTGATCCCTGCTGCTCGTCGAGATTCTCCTCGGACAAAAGGATTGAAATTCGTGTAAGCACGTGACACGATTCCTGCTTCTCGGGCGTTCCTCGGATGGCAACGGAGCATGAACCGTGCCGGTTAGTCGCCGGTCGTTTTTGAAGCAAACCGCATCGACGCTGCTCGCCTCCTCGGCGCTTCCTGGAATTGTGTCGGCCGGCGCCGCTCCGACTACCGGGACGTGGCGGCACTATGGCGGTGATCCGGCCGGCCGGCGTTATTCCGCGCTCGATCAGATCAATCGCTCGAACGTCCGCCAGTTGCGCGTCGCCTGGACGTACCACACGGGTGACCAGCGCACTCGCCCCGCGACGACGATGGAATGTACACCCATCGTGATCGACGACGTGATGTACGTGACCTCGCCGCAACTGAAGGTTTGCGCGCTCGACGCCGCCTCGGGAAAGCGTATCTGGCAGTTCGATCCCTTCGAGGACCAGACCGAAGACAAGCCACGTGGCGTGAACCGCGGCGTCACTTACTGGGCGAGCGGCCGTGACCGGCGAGTCTTCATGACGGCGGGATCGCGACTCATCGCGTTGAGCGCCGACACCGGGAAACCCATCCCCGAGTTCGGCGAGAAAGGTTCCATCGATCTGACTCAGGGACTGGGCCGCGATATCCATGGGATGCTTTATGACGTCACGACTCCCGGCGTCATTTACAAGGACCTGCTCATACTCGGTTCCGAATGCGACGAGGGCCCGGAGCCCGCGGCGCCCGGCCACGTGCGCGCCTTCGACGTGCGCACCGGCAAGATGGTTTGGATCTTTCATACCATCCCGCAACCGGGTGAGTTCGGCAACGACACTTGGGAAGATGGCTCGTGGAAAACGGCGGGCGCCGCCAACGACTGGGGCGGCATGACGGTCGATGAACAGCGTGGATGGGTTTTTCTTGCCACGGGCTCGGCGACGTTCGACTTCTACGGCGGCAACCGGCGCGGCGACGACCTGTTCGCCAACTGTGTGATTGCGCTCGATGCCGCGACTGGCAAGCGCATCTGGCACTACCAGGTGGTCCACCACGACCTGTGGGATCGCGATCTGCCCTGCGCTCCCGCGCTCGTCGCGCTGAACATCAACGGCCATCCCGTCGACGCCGTCGTTCAGGTCACGAAGTTCGCGCAACTTTTCGTGCTCGACCGCGAGACGGGCCATCCGCTGTTTCCGATTGAGGAGCGCGCCGTTCCTCCCTCGGATGTCCCGGGCGAGAAAGCCTCGCCGACGCAGCACTACGTCCTCAAGCCTCCCCCTTACACCCGTCAAGTGTTCACCGAAGACCAGTTGAACGACATCTCTCCCGAGGCGCATGCGTACGCGCTCAAGGCCTTCAAGGAATCGCGCCGCGGGAATACCTGGATGCCGCCGAGCCTCCAAGGGACCATTGTCTTCCCAGGATTTGACGGCGGCACGGACTGGGGCGGCGGGTCCTTCGATCCTGCGACGGGCTGGTTCTACGTCAATTCGCACGACGAGCCCTGGATCCTGACGCTCGTGCCGGCCGAGGCCAACGCCGGCTATCGCTACACCCACACCGGCTACAACCGCTTCGTCGATCGCGAGGGTTACGCCGCCGTCAAGCCGCCGTGGGGCCAGCTCACGGCGATCGACTTGAACGAAGGACGGATCGTCTGGCAGGTTGTGCTCGGAGAACATCGGGAGCTCACGGCGCGTGGCGTTCCACCCACCGGCACGCAGAACATCGGCGGATCGCTGGTCACCGCCGGCGGACTCGTGTTCATCGCCGCCACACAGGACGAGAAATTCCGCGCCTTCGACAAGACCACCGGCAAAACTCTCTGGGACGCCCAACTCGAGGCGGGCGGCTACGCGAGTCCGTGCACCTACGAAGTGAACGACAAGCAGTACGTGGTGATTGCCGCAGGCGGGGGAGGAAAGCCACGCACCAGGTCCGGCGATGCTTACGTGGCTTTTGCGCTCCCTTGAGCGAACGCACGAAAGGTTGCTGGCGAGTCGCTCGCGTCGCGCTCGCCGCACTCTTCTCAAGCCTGCTCATCGCGCAGTCCAAGCCACCGTCGGCCGGTAACACGCCAGCGCCGCCTCCCCAGCAGCCGATTCCTTTCAGTCATCGGGTCCACGCGAAGTTCATCACCGACTGCTACCTTTGCCACGAGTACGCGAACGCGGGATGGGATTTCGCGTATCCCGCCGAATCGAAGTGCATGATGTGCCACGCCAACCTCAAAGCTGGGAGCCCGGGCGAGAAAAAGCTGATCGCCTATTCTGACGAGAAGAAACCCGTGCCCTGGGTGCGTGTCTACAGGGTTCCCGACTATGTGTTCTTCTCGCACAAAGTCCACGTCACCCAAGGAAAGCTCGATTGCGATGCCTGCCACGGCCCGGTCGCCGAGCGCGATGAGATCGTACGCGAGAAGCCGACCTCGATGCAGGCTTGCATCGATTGCCACAAGCAGAAGCACGCGCCCGCCACCTGCCGCTCCTGCCATGAGAGATAAAACCTTCGCCGCACGCACCGCGTCGAGCGCGATGCGACGGCTCGCGGGTTTGAAGGTACCGGTGCTTCGCGGTACTATCAATTCGTTGGTAAGTGTGGCGGCGAGCGGCAACCTTAAAGCGCCGCCCCACGAGCGATTTCTGACGGGAGGAATTCGGCATGGCGCGGCTCGTCCGATGCGCATTGATTCAGGCGGCTTGCGAGTGGTCGCCCGTGAAGCATCCGCTCGAACGCATCCGGCAGGAGATGATCAAGAAGCACGAGCGGCTGCTCGCCCAGGCGGCGCGCCAGCACGCGCAGATCGTCTGCTTGCAGGAGCTTTTCTACGGACCGTATTTCCCCGCCGAGCAGGACGTCCGATGGTACAAGCTGACCGAGCCGGTGCCCGGCGGCCCCGCGACCCAGTGGGCGATGAAGCTCGCGAAGAAGCACAAGATGGTCATCATCGTCCCCGTTTACGAGTCGGAGCAGGCGGGCGTGTATTACAACACCGCGGCGGTGATTGACGCCGACGGCCGCTATCTCGGCAAGTATCGCAAGCACCACATCCCGCACTGCCATCCTGGCTTCTGGGAGAAGTTCTATTTCACGCCCGGCAACCTCGGGTATCCGGTGTTTGAGACGCGCTTCGCCAAGATCGGCGTCTACATCTGCTACGACCGCCACTTTCCCGAGGGCGCGCGCCTGCTCGGACTGAACGGAGCGGAGATCGTCTTCAACCCGTCGGCCACAGTGGCCGGCCTCTCAGAGTACCTGTGGGAGCTCGAGCAGCCCGCACACGCCGTCGCCAACGGATACTTCATCGGCGCCATCAACCGCGTCGGCCACGAGCTACCGTGGGACATCGGCGAGTTCTACGGCAAGAGCTATTTCTGCAACCCGCGCGGCAAGATCATCGCCCAGGCCAGCCGCGACAAGGATGAGGTCCTGGTCGCTGACCTTGACCTCGAGATCATCGAGCAGGTGCGCTCCACCTGGCAGTTCTATCGCGACCGGCGTCCGGAAACCTACGCAGCCCTCGCCCAGGCGTGAGACCGGCCGCGGTCGCTACATCAGCGCAAGCAAATCGGAAATCCAAAGTCGAGAATGGCACGCTATAATCGCTCGCCATGGCCAGCGACGCGACACCGAAGCTCTCCCCTTCCGCCGCAATCGCCAATCCGAAATCGGCAATCGCAAATGCCAGCGGCCGTCTCTGGAACAAAGACCTCGCGCCCGTCGCTCCCGAGCGCCGCACTTGGGGAACGTACAACTATGCCGCGCTGTGGGTGGCGATGAGCGTCAACATCCCGACGTACATGCTGGCGAGCGGCATGATCGCCGGCGGCATGAACTGGAAACAGGCGATCTTCACCGTGTTTCTGGGCAACGTTATCGTACTCGTCCCGATGGTGCTCAACGCGCACGCGGGTGCCAAGTACGGCATTCCGTTTCCCATTTACGCGCGCGCCTCGTTCGGCGTGCTGGGTGCCAACATTCCGGCGGTACTGCGCGCGCTCGTCGCCTGCGGCTGGTTCGGCATTCAAACGTGGATCGGCGGCGAGGCGATCAATGCGCTGGTGATTGCCCTGGCCCCGCGCTGGCACGATTTCACCTTCGGACCCGCGCTGTGCTTTGCGGCGTTCTGGCTGCTCAACCTGGTGGTGATCGTGCGTGGCATCAACACCATTCGCTTTTTGCAGGGAGTCAGCGCGCCCTTCCTGCTGATCATCAGCGTGGCGCTGCTGGGATGGGCCTATCTCAAGGCGGGCGGATTCGGCCCGATGCTTGCGGCGCCCTCGAAGTTCGCAAGCTTCGGCGACTTCTTCACCTTCTTCGTGCCGTCGCTCACTGGCGTAGTCGCGTTCTGGGCCACCGTGGCGCTCAACATCCCGGACTTCACGCGCTACGCCAAGGGTCAGCGCGAGCAGATGCTGGGCCAGGCGCTGGGCCTGCCTACGACAATGACTCTGTACTCCTTCATCGGCGTCGCCGTGACCTCCGCGACCGTGGTGATATTCGGCAAGGCCATCTGGGATCCGGTCGTAGTCCTGTCGCACCTTGGGAATCCCGTCGCCGTCGTCGTCGCGATGATCGCGCTGCTGCTCGCCACGCTCAACGTGAACGTGGCCGCGAACGTCGTTTCACCCGCCAACGACTTCTCGAATCTCTCTCCCAGCCGCATCAGCTTCAAGGTCGGTGGCATCATCACCTGCTTCGTGGGACTGCTGATGCAGCCGTGGAAGCTGCTCGCGAGCTATGGCAACTACGTGTTCGGCTGGCTGGTGGGTTACTCGACGTTCCTGGGTCCGATTGCGGGCGTCCTGATCGCGGATTACTTTGTCCTGCGCCGCACCGTGTTCGTCGCCGGCGATCTCTACCGGCGCGGCGGCGACTACGAATACCGGCACGGCCTGAACGCGCGCGCGGTTCTGGCGCTGGTGGCGGGAATCGCCGTGGCGCTGATCGGTTTGTTTGTTGCGCCGCTGCGGCCGCTGTACAACTACGGGTGGTTCGTGGGATTCGGCGTGTCGTTCGTCGTCTACCTGGCGCTCAGCACTCGGCGATCCGTCCCCACCGACCGCCAGCTCTAATCGTTTCCCCACAGTGACGGCGTGTAAGCGACCCCTGCTTCAAGCTGCTGTTTGTGTACCCGATCGTTCCACGACATCGGCGCGAGACCCGTGTCAACCTGTCGCATGGTGATGCACCCGTCTACGGGACAAACCAGTGCGCACAGATTACAACCTACGCATTCCTCTTCGATGACGCGCGGGACGCGCAGCGCACCGTTGCCGCCGTTCGCTTTCGGGTACTCCTCGATGCACTGATGCGCGCCATCCTCGCAGGCAACGTAGCACAAGTGGCATCCGATACACTTTTCGGCGTCAATCGCGGCGATGATCTTGTAGTTCAGGTCGAGATTGCCCCAGTCAGTAACGTTTTCAATCGCGCGCCGTTCGAGCTCGCTCAAGCTCGCGAAGCCCTTGGCGTCGAGGTACTCCGAGAGTCCGTCGATCATGTCCTCGACGATGCGGAAGCCGTAGTGCATCGCCGCCGTGCAGACCTGCACCGAACGCGCGCCGAGCGCCACGAACTCCGCCGCGTCCTGCCAGGTCGAGACCCCGCCGATGCCGCTGATGGGAATCCGCACGCGCTTGGCGCAGCTCGAGACCATGTGCAGCGCGATGGGCTTCACCGCCGGGCCGCAGTAGCCGCCGTGTGACGACTTCCCGCGCACGGTGGGGCGCGGCGCAAACGTGTCGAGGTCGACGCCCATCAGGCTGTTCAGGGTGTTGATCAGCGAGATGCCGTCGGCGCCGCCTTGCTCCGCCGCCTCCGCGATGCGCGAGACGTCGGTAGCGTTGGGGGTGAGCTTGACGATCACCGGCGTGCGCGCCGCTTCCTTCACCCACTCAGTGATCATGGTCGTGTACTCGGGCACCTGCCCGACCGCCGAGCCCATGCCGCGCTCGCTCATGCCGTGCGGGCAGCCGAAGTTCAGCTCCAGGCCGTCCGCACCCGCGTCTTCAGTGCGCTTGACGATCTCGTGCCAGACGTCGCGCCGGGTCTCGACCATCAGCGAGGCGATGACGGCGTGACGCGGATAGCGCTTCTTCACTTCCGCAATCTCGCGCAAGTTGTCCTCGATGGGCCGGTCGGAGATCAGCTCGATGTTGTTAAAACCCATCAGCTTCTGCGGCCCCAAATCGATGCCGCCGTAGCGCGAGGCGGTGTTGACGATCGGCTCGCCGATGGTTTTCCACACCGCGCCTCCCCAGCCCGCGTCGAAGGCGCGCATGACCTGGCCGGCAGTGTTGGTGGGCGGACCACTCGCCAGCCAGAAGGGATTCGGACTCTTGATTCCCGCAAAGTTGATGCTCAGATCGGCCATGTCTTCCTCCCGCCTACTCCCTATCCGCTACTCCCTACTCCCTGCTTTTGAAGCCACGCATGGATGCCGCGCGCGGCGCGCATCCCTTCGGCTACCGCGTCCACCACTTCGCGACCGCCGTTCAGGCAGTCGCCACCCGCAAAGTATTGCGGATTACCCGTCTGTCCGGTTTCAGGATTCACGGCGATGCGCCCGTCCTCGATCACCACGCCACGGACGGCCTTCAGGAGGCTGGCCAGCGGCTGCTGTCCCACGGCTCGGACCACCATGTCGGCAGGGATCCGAAACTCCGTTCCTGAGAGCAACTCAAAACGCGCGGATCGCCTGCGGGCCAGACTTGCACTCGCTTCCGCCTGACGCGTGCGTACGCATTCCAGCGCTTCGACGTGTTGGTTGCCCACCACGCGCACGGGCTGCGTGTTCCAATGGAACACCACTCCGTCCTTCTGCGCCAGTTCGTACTCGGATTGGAACGCCGGAACTTCCGGCTCGCTGCGCCGATAGACGATGGAGACGTCTTCGGCGCCCAGGCGGCGCGCCGCCGTCGCCACGTCGATCGCGGTGTTGCCGGCGCCAATCACCACCACGCGACGTCCTACGTCGACGGCTGCGAACGGGCGCGTCTTGGTCAGCTCGATGAATTCCATCGCGCCCCAGACACCTGCGAGTTCTTCGCCCGGCAGGTTGAGAGCCCAGGTTTCGCCCAGTCCCACAGCGATGAAGATCGCGGCGCAACGCGATTCGAGTTCGGACAGCGTCACGTCTTTCCCCACTTCGACGCCCTGCTCGAACTGCACGCCCAGGTCTTCGACCAGCTTCACTTCGCGCAGGCTGTCAGTAGCGCGCGTCTTATAAGCCGCGATGCCGTAGGTATTGAGTCCGCCGGGCAGCTTGTTGCGGTCGTAGATCTTGACCTCGTAACCCCACTTGGCGAGGTCGGCGGCGCAGGCGAGCGACGCAGGTCCTGAGCCGATGCAGGCAACGCGGTGGCCGTTCGGCTTCCCGGCCTCGAAGAGCCGGATGCCGCGGTCAAGCACGTAGTCCACGGCGTAGCGCTGAAGCGATCCGATCTCGACAGGCTTCGCTCCTTCCTTGTTGAGTACACAGGCGCCCTCGCAGAGCGACTCGGTTGGACACACACGTCCACAACTTTCACCCAGAATATTCGCCGTGAGGATGACGCGCGCCGAGCCTTTCAGGTTGCCGGTCGCGATTTTCTTGATGAACGAGGGAACATCGATGTGCGTCGGACAGGCCTTGATGCAGGGCGCATCGTAGCAGTAAAGACAGCGCGCCGTCTCGATCAGCGCCTGCTGACGCGTGAGTGGCAGATTGATCTCGCGAAAATTGCGCTCGTAATCCTCGGGCTGGAGCTTCGGAGCGATATTGAACAAGGCCACCGTACGCCTCCGAGCGGCATTCTAGCATCGGCAGGCATCAGGCGCGAACTGGTCGTCCTTTTGTTTTCCGCTGCGGCTCCGCGACGATGCGGACGAGCTTAACTTCGCAAAGGAGCTTAGCGATGAGCGGAAAGCATATCCGTTGGTTCAGCGTCGGTTTGTCTTTGTGCTTAACCTCAACAAAAAACCGCTCCTTCTTTGGATCGGCCTTTTTGAAGACAAAGAGATCTGGGTCTCCACCGCCAAGGTTCCGCGTAGCCTTTCCTTTTCGCTTCGCTTCATTAACGATCTGATTTAGCTTCTCAATCTCTTTGCGCCCGAAGGCGCGCACCATGCGCTCGTATGCGGGATGCTTTTTCTTACGCAATCCAGGATATGAAACCAAGATAAAGCGCAGAGAGCGGGCCCTTGGTTGCTCGTTCGAATCCGACACCCACACAGTGTAACCATTGTTTCGGTAGCGCTCGCGCACTACCATGAGCGGGAACTCCCCCAGCTTTCCTCGTCCTTTCAGCGACTCCCAAGCGGGATAGATACAGGTTGGCAATTCGCGGACGCGATGCTTCACTCTTATCCGGTCCAGTTCACGTTCATAACGGACCTTTGCGCGGTACAACTCCTCTTGAATCGCTGGAAAGCGTACTTCGTCGATGTGGTTTGCCTTAGCCTTCCACCACGCCTGTGAGGTCACGCGTTGAACTCCAGTGAGCTATTTAGTTTGAGTTTGGCACCCGGACTGACTTCACGCTGGCACATGAGGGTCTTCATGAGAATCCTTATAATCCCGAATAAGTCTGCCGCTTCAGGAACTTCCCCTGTCCGGCGCGGCCGACGAACTTTCCGTTGTCGATGGTCAACTGGCCGCCGACCAGCACCTGGCGAGGCATACCCTTGACGTGGATTCCCTCGAACATGGAATAGTCCACGCGCATGTGGTGGGTCTTCGCGCTGATGGTCTCCTCGCGGTTGGGGTCGAAGATCACGAGATCGGCGTCCGAACCGACGGCGATCGTGCCTTTGCGCGGATAAAGGCCGAACAACTTGGCCGGCGTGGTCGAAACCAGTTCTACAAAGCGGTTCACGGAGAATCGCTTCGCACCGACGCCGCCCGTGAAGACCAGACTCAGCCGGTGTTCGATGCCGGGTCCGCCGTTCGGAATCTTGGTGAAGTCGTCCTTGCCCAGTTCCTTTTGCTCCTTGTAGCAGAAGGGACAATGGTCGGTCGAGACCACCTGCAACTGGTCACGCGCCAGGCCTGCCCAGAGTTTCTCCTGATGCCACTTCTCGCGCAAGGGCGGCGTGAAGACGTACTTGGCTCCCTCGAAACCCGGGACGTCAAAGTTCTCGATGGAGAGAAACAGGTATTGCGGGCAGGTCTCGGCGTAGACCGGCAGCCCGCGGTCGCGCGCCTCGCGGACTTTCTCCAGCGCCTCGTTGCAACTCAAGTGGACGATGTAGACCGGCGAGCCCGCCATTTCCGCCAGCGCGATGGCTCGCGCGGTGGCCTCGGCCTCGGCGGTGGTGGGACGCGTCAGGGCGTGATACTTGGGGGCGCGCTTGCCCTCGGCCAGAGCGCGCTGCACGATCACGTCGATAGCACCGCCATTCTCGGCGTGCATGCAGACCAGCGCGCCGTTCGCCGTCGCGCGTCCCATGGCCTTGAAGATGCTGGCGTCATCGAGCATGAAGACGCCGGGGTAGGCCATGAAGAGCTTGAAGCTCGAGACGCCTTCGCGCACCAGCGCGTCCATCTCCTCCAGGCGCGCGTCGGGCAGGTCGGTGATGATGCAGTGGAAGGCGTAGTCGGTGACGGCTTTGCCTTCCGCTTTGGCGCGCCAGGCGTCGAAAGCGGTGCGCAGGGTCTGACCTTTGTACTGGATGGCGAAGTCGATCAGCGTGGTGGTGCCGCCGAAGGCAGCGGCGCGGGTGCCCGTCTCGAAATCATCGGAGCTGGTGGTGCCGCCGAACGGCATGTCGAGGTGAGTATGGACGTCGATGCCGCCGGGGATGACGTAAGCGCCCTCGGCGGAGAGCACCTGGCGAGCCGCTTCGACTGGCAGGTCCTGGGCGATGGCGGTGATCCGGCCGTTCACGATGCCGATATCAGACACGTAGGTGTCCACGGCGGTGACCACGCGGCCTCCACGAATGACCGTATCGAATTGCATTGACCCCTCCCCGTCAGGATTTACTGCGGCTCGATTCTAAACTGAAGCCAGAATTATCGCATATGCACTATCATAGCTGCGCCGAAATTGGGCCGAAGGCTCCTCTCGAGGTTTCACGCTATGACACGAAAACTGGCGCTAGTACTTATCCTAACGCTAGGGTTGGCGAGTGCTCTGCCGGCTCAGGATACCGGCTACGCTCCGCAAGGCGAGCAGATTCCAGGTCCGGCGAATCGCACGGAAGCTGCCGACCACTGTTGCGAGCGTAGCGGAGAAACGCCCACTTCAGCCGCCACTTTCAAAGCCTGGCTCGCGGACATCGAGCATTATCGCCGCGAGCGGCTAATCCGCGCCGGATACCACGACGAGCAGTACGAGCGTCCGGAACTCCAGTGGGCCCAGAAAGCCTTCATCCAGCCCCAGATGATGATCGAAGACCGCTACTTCTATGATCCCGTGGCCGGCCGCTACACCGTTGACCGCTATCTCGACGACCTCGAGAAGCGTTACGGCGGCATCGACGCGGCGCTCATCTGGCACACTTACACGAACATCGGCGTCGACAACCGCAATCAATACGATCTGCTGCGCGACATGCCGGGTGGAGGCGCGGGCGTCAGACAGATGATCGCTGACTTTCATCGGCGCGGCGTGCGCGTGCTGTTCCCGGTGATGCTCTGGGATCAGGGGACGCGCGACGAGGGCATCCCGAACTGGGTCGCAACCGCGCGCCTCATGGCTGCGGTCGGCGCCGACGGCGTCAACGGCGACACGCTGGCGGAGCTACCACTCGCGTTCCGCCAAGCCTCCGACGCGACCGGCCATCCTCTGGCTTTCGAGCCCGAAGGCGGGCCGGAGAATCCCTCGGAAGCGCTGGCGTGGAACAACATGAGTTGGGGCTACTGGAAGTACCCTTTCATTCCGATGATCAGCCTCTACAAGTGGCTCGAGCCGCGCCACATGGTCAACGTCTGCAACCGCTGGGCGCGCGACAAGACTGACGACCTGCAGTACGCTTTCTTCAACGGCGTCGGTTACGAGAGTTGGGAGAACATCTGGGGGATCTGGAACCAGATCGACGATCGCGACGCAGAAGCGCTGCGCCGCATCTCGAAGATCGAGCGCGGCTTCGCCGATCTCCTCGTCAGCCGCGAGTGGGAGCCGCACACGCCGACGCTGGAATACAGCGCGTTCTCGAGCAAGTTCCCCGGCTCTAGCGAGACCTTGTGGACTTTCGTAAACCGCAACGAGTTCAGCCTGGACGGCCGCCAGATCGAAGTGCCTTATTCACCCGGCATGCACTACTACGATTTCTGGCACGGTCTGGAACTCACCCCTGAAATCCACGGCTCGCTTGCGACATTGAGTTTCGCGATGGAAGCGCGCGGGTATGGCGCCGTCGTCGCCTCGAATGAGCTCCCTCCTGCCGAGCAGCGGCTGCTCGCGGACATGAACGTCCTCGCTCAGCGGCCGCTTTCCAGCTTTTCGCACAAGTGGCACTACCTGCCGCAGCATCTGGTCGAGATTCGTCCCACCAAGCGTTTCGCTGCGGCGCCGGAGGGGATGATCAAGATTCCCGAGAGCGACTTCCTGTTCCGCGTCTCGGGCGTCGAGATCGAGGGGGGCAACGACGTTGGTGTGGATGTGCAGTATCCTTGGGAAGACTCGCCGCGCCGCCAACACCTCGAGCGGATGCACCTCAAGCCGTTTTATATCGACCGCTACCCGGTCACCAATGCCCAGTTCAAGAAGTTCCTCGATGCAACGCACTATCATCCGGCGGACGCCCACAATTTCCTGCGCGCCTGGAAAACCGGGAGCTATCCCGAGGGCTGGGACGCGAAGCCCGTCACCTGGGTTTCGCTCGAGGACGCGCGAGCTTACGCGGCGTGGGCGGGCAAGCGTTTGCCGCACGAGTGGGAATGGCAGTACGCTGCCCAAGGCGCCGACCAACGCCTTTACCCCTGGGGTAACGCGTGGGACTCGTCCGCCGTGCCCGTGCCTGAGCAATCTCGAACCCAGCGTCCGCCGACCGCTGTCGACGCCTATCCGAGGGGGGCGAGCACGTTCGGCGTGATGGACTTGGTCGGCAACGTGTGGCAATGGACCGATGAGTACCGGGACAAGCACACCCGCGCCGCCATCGTGCGCGGTGGGAGCTACTATCAGCCGCAGGGAAGCCGTTGGTACTTTCCCCAGGCGTACCGGCTCGACGAGCACGGCAAGTATCTGCTGATGGCGCCGAGCATCGACCGCTCGGCAAGTATCGGATTCCGCTGCGTTGTCGACGGCCAATGAAAGGTCGCGCGCCAGCCCACCGACGACAGCGTTGCGCCGGTGTGGTAGATTCACAGTTCGCGATGAGCGCACCCGCCATTGAGACGGAAGGCCTGACGCGCCGCTTCGGCGAGCTGGTGGCCGTCCGCGAGATCAACCTGCGCGTCGACTCCGGGCAGTTCTTCGGTTTTCTCGGCCCGAACGGAGCGGGCAAATCCACCACCATCCGCATGCTGACCGGCTTGCTCGAGCCTACGGTGGGACGCGTGCGGATCCTCGGCGTAGACCTCGGCGAGTCGCCTATCGAAGTCAAACGCCAGATCGGCGTGGTCCCTGAGGGCCTGGCGCTCTTTGACCGCCTCACCGGCGCCGAGTACCTCAATTTCGTGGGGCGTATGTACGGACTCGACCGCACCACCACCGCCGAGCGTGCCGCGGAGCTGCTCGAGTTCATGCAGCTCGCAGACCGCCCGAAGACCCTTATCACCGATTACTCGCACGGCATGAAGAAAAAGCTGGCGATGGCGGCGGCGGTAATCCACGGCCCCAGAATTCTGTTCCTCGACGAGCCCTTCGAAGGCGTTGACCCCATCGCCGCCGGCACCCTCAAGGCGATGCTGCAACGCATGATCGCGCGCGGCGCAACCGTCTTCCTCACCTCGCACGTGCTCGAGATCGTGGAGCGCCTGTGCAGCCACGTGGCCATCATTCATCGCGGCGAACTCGTGGCGCAAGGCTCGGTCGAAGAGCTGCGAGCCGGGGTCGAATCGCGCCGCGTCGGCCCAGCGCCGGGCGAGGGGGTCCCAGAAACCAAGTTGAGTCTTGAGCAGATTTTTCTCGAAATCGTCGGCGGGACGCGCCAAGCCGAGCAGGAGCTGTCATGGCTGAGGTAGACGCGCCAACTCCGGCTCCCGGCGTTGGAACCCAGATCGCCCTGGTGATGATGCTGCGCTGGCAGCTCTTCCGCAATTCACTGCGCACCTGGCGTGGACGCCTGGAAGCGCTGTCGCTGCTGCTGGTCGGTACCCTGCTCGGGTTCGTGGCGCTGGCCGTTGGATTCGGGCTCGGCGCTGCGACGTACTTTCTCCTGCGGCAAGACAAATCCGAGTGGGTAGGCCTGCTCTTCTGGTTTGTGTTTCTGTTCTGGCAGTTCGTACCGCTGTTCGCGCTCGCCACCACCGCCCAGTTCGACTTCTCAAATCTGCTGCGCTTTCCCCTGCGCTTCTCATCCTTCTTCCTGCTGAGTCTAGTGTACGGGCTCTTTGAACCCATCGGCGTGGTCTCGCTTTTCTGGCTGCTCTCGATTGCGGTGGGGATCGAACTCGCGCGGCCCGGCATCGTCGTGGGGATCCTGCCGGCCTTCGGCCTCTTCGCCGTCATCAACATTCTGCTGAGCCGCGCCATTTTTTCCTGGCTGGAACGCTGGCTGGCCCAGCGCCGAACGCGCGAGGTGTTGGCGGCGGTCCTGCTGCTCGGCGTCATGAGCGCGCAATTGGCGGGCCCGTTGGCCAACCGCTGGGGCAAACAGGCGATGCCGCTCGCGCGCCGTGTCGAGCCGGTGTCGAATGCCCTGCCGCCGGGCCTTATGGGGAGGGCCGTGACCAGCGCGGTTCGTGGCCATCGGGGACGCGTGGCGATGCGAACCGCGGCGCTGGCCCTGTACGGACTGGCGTTCGTCTGGCTGCTCGGTATCCGCCTGCTTGCTCAGTTTCGCGGCGAGAACCTGGGTGAGAGCCGGGCGCCGGTGGCGGCACGCACCACACCGACTGCACAAGCAGGATGGAAGCTCGGCGGCCTTTCTCCGCCGGTCGCTGCCGTCCTCGAAAAGGAACTGCGCTATTTATCGCGCAGCGGCCCGATGTTGCTTAGTCTGCTGACGCCGCTGGTGATGGTGGCGTATTTCGGTTTCGCGGTGGGTGGAGAGCGTTTTGCCCCTTTCGGCGGACTGCGCGGCCGTGCCCCGGGCCTGGTGCTCCCTGCCGGCGTAGGAATTGTCGTGCTGGTTCTGACCAACATGATGTACAACAGTTTCGGATTCGACGGGTCCGGGGTGCGGCTTCTGCTGGTCGCGCCCGTTCGCTTTCGCGACGTGATGCTCGGGAAGAACCTGGCGCAGGGCGCCGTGGCGCTGGTTGAGACACTGGTGGTTTGGATCGGCGTGAGCTTACTGGTCGCGCCGCCACCCCTGGCGGTCGTGCTGGGGACGTTCGCAGCCCTGCTCTTCGCACTGCTGGCAAACTTCGCGGCCGGCGATATGCTCTCGCTGTACTTCCCGAGACGCCTGGAGTTCGGCGCTTTCCGCGGTCAACGTAACGCCGGCGTCACGGTCTTTGCCAGCCTTCTGATTCAAGGATTCGTACTGGGACTGTCAGGCCTTATTTTCTTGCTGGTGCGCCTCAGCCATTACCGCTGGCTCGCCCTCCTGGTGTTCGTCATACTTGCTGCAGCCGTCGCCAAGCTTTATCTTTGGGCGCTCGACCGCTGCAATCAGATCGCCCTGGCGCGTCGCGAAGTCCTTACGGACGAGCTTTGCCGTGACCCGGAAGGCTGAACTGGCAGGCTCGACGCCCAGGCGATATCTACTTTGATAATAAGGAGAGAGGCTTTCTCGCTTGACAATCCTAGACGCTGGGCGATACGCTTGCGCTTTCGCACCAAAGCGCAGCGGTTCCGATGCTGCGGGTAAGGGGAGTTGTGTCGTGCTAGGAGGTTCGCTCAAAGACCATGGGCTCGCAAAGCAATGATACCAAGGAGATAACGCTGAGGAGTGACGTCACCCTAAGCGAGGACGCGGTCTTCAAGGAGCTGAGCGGCGAAGCCGTAATCCTCAACCTCGAGAGCGGCACTTACTTCGGCCTGAATGCGGTCGGCACTCGCGTGTGGGCGTTGTTGCAGGAGCATAAATCGCTGGACGAAACGTTTCAGGTGCTGAGCCAGGAATTCGACGTTGACCCGAAAGTGCTGGAACGCGACCTGGTAGAGCTGGTCGAACAACTGCGTGCCAAAGGATTGGTGAATGTCACAGCAGCGGAATGACTGGCTGGCGAGGCAATGGCGCAAGGCGCGAGAGTTGTCCGCGTCTGACTGGATGCTGATTGTCCAGTCGACAGGGTGGCTCGTGGTGGTCGAACTGGGACTGCGGCTGCTGCCCCTGCGCACGCTTGTCGGCATCCTGCAAGGACGGCACCGGGCGCGAGCGGCAAACGGTGCGGGCGTCAAAGCGGAGCATGCCAGCCGGTGTGTGGATCTGGCGGCGCGACTCGATCCGTTCCCCGCCACGTGCTTGAAAAAATCCCTCGTGCTCTATGCACTGCTGAGCCGTCGCGGCCTCGCGGTCGAACTGTTCATTGGGGCGGCGAAGACGGGCGGCAAGCTCGATGCGCACGCCTGGCTCGAATGCGAAGGCCAGGTGGTTACCGGGGGACCGCCCACCGAGCGTTACGCACCGCTCTGGTCGCTGGTAGGCTAGTCAGGGCATTCTAGAAACAGGCAAGGGTTAATGAGCGGAATTGCTGGAATCTTCAATCTGGATGGACGCCCGGCGGACCTCGCGCTCGTGCAAGCGATGACGGATGCGGTGTCCTACCGCGGGCCGGACGGCGTGGGTTACTGGGCCGACGGGCCGGTGGCCCTCGGGCATCGCCTGTTGCAGACAACGCCCGAGTCGCTCGAAGAAAGCCAGCCGCTGCTCGACGAAACCGGCGACCGGTGCCTGGTCCTGGACGGCAGGGTCGATAATCGCCAAGAGCTGCGCGCCGCGATCAGGCGGACGGGCGGGCGGCTGCGCGACCGCACCGATGCGGAGCTTATCCTCAAGGCTTATGAGTGCTGGGGCGAAGACTGCCCGGCGCGCATTCTCGGTGACTTCGCGTTCGTCGTGTGGGACCGCCGCCAGCGGCGGCTATTCTGCGCGCGCGACGTTCTAGGGCTGAAGCCTTTCTACTACTATGCCGACGACCGCAGGTTCCTCTGTGGCTCCGCCCTTCACCAGCTCTTCGAGGACGCGAGCACCCCGCGGCGGCCGAACGAAGGGATGATCGGCGAATATCTGTCGCTCTCGCCCACTTCGCAGGATGAGACGCTCTGCGAGGGCATTCGGCGGCTCACCCCGGCCCATTCGATGACCGTCGAGGCGGGCGGAGTTCGCACCGCACGCTACTGGGACATCGATCCAACGAAGCAGGTCCGGCACTCGACCGACGCCGAGTGCGCCGAGCATTTCCTCAGCATCTTCAAGGAGGCCGTGCGATGCCGGCTGCGGGCCCACGGCCCGGTCGGGTCAGAACTGAGCGGCGGCGTGGATTCCTCTTCGGTTGTCAGTGTGGCCCAGCTTCTGTGTCAAGAAGAACCTGCGATCCACCAACGGTTCGAAACTTTTTCGGCGGCCTTCCCCGGGCTTCCGATGGATGAAAGCGTGTACGCGCGCGAGGTCGCAGGGCGGTGGGGCTTCGAACCAAACTTCGTGCTGCCCGAGAAGTTCTGCGCCGAGACGACCCGGCAGACTGTAGGACGCTTTCTCGACATTCCTTATTCTCCCACTGTCGTCATTGCGGATCCTCTGAAAGCGCGGGCGCGCGATAAGGGGTGTCGTGTCCTGCTCACCGGCCAGGGTGGAGACGATTGGCTGTCGGGCAGCGTGTACTACTATGCCGACCTGCTCCGGCAGTTCAACTTCGGGCAGTGCCTGCGTCAGATTCGCGAAGACCATCGCGCCGATCTGATCGTCGATCCCCGTTACTCGCTTCTCAACTGCGGCTTGCGGCCCCTCGTGCCCGAGGCCGTCCGGGGTGCGGTGCGGTGGGTGCGAATGCGGGTCCTGGGCCGGGACGGATGTCCGGCCTGGATTAGTCCGCAGTTTTCCCGTAAGATAGGGCTGGCACAGCGGCTGCGGCGGAACCCGGCTCGACTCGCGTTCTCAAGTTACGCTCAGCGGGATACCTACGACTTGCTCCGCAGCGGCTGGCACACCTTGGCTCTCGAAGTCATCGAACGCCATGGCGCGGAGTTCGGGGTAGAATTACGGCACCCGTTCCACGATCGGCGGGTGACCGAATTCGCCTTTGCGATACCCGAGCAACAACGGCTGCGGCGAGGCCAGTCCAAGTTCGTGCTGCGAAACGCGATGCGGGGCTTGCTCCCCGATAGCGTCCGGCAGCGTGTCGGAAAAGCTGACGCCAGCCACCTGTACGTGGAGGCGCTCGACGCCCTGGGCGGCGAGCGCGCGGTCGACTCATTAAGCATCGCCTCGCTGGGATGGGTAGACAAGGCCCAGGTCAACCGCATGTACAACGAAATGGCGGCAGCGCGCGAAACGAGCGACTACCCGGCGCTTCCGCATATCATGACGCTGTGGACCGTTTTCAATTTGGAGTTGTGGTTCAACACCTTGTTCTTGAAGAGGGAGCGTCTTCCCAGTGAGAGGCTGGCGGTGTCCAGCCAAAAGGCTTGAATTGAGCCAGCAAGGGACTAAAATACGTCGACGGGAGGCATTATGAAACACGAGGACGGCAATTCGGTGAAGGCCAGCGGCAAGAAGGCCTACGAGGCCCCGAAGCTTTCGGAGTACGGGGACCTGTCCAAGCTGACCCAGGGTGTTTTAACCGTGGGTGCTGACGTGAGCACGGCCGGTCCGCATGGCAAGAACAGCCAATGCTTGTAAGGTTGCGCAGCTTCGGCACAGGCGGCCCGGAAGATTCACTCACGGCCTGATGCTGCCGAACGCGCGATCCATCGGCGCGGGAGGTCGTGTTGTCACGTGTCGTTGACGCGCACCGCCAGTACCTCGCGGACGCGGCGCGCGTCGACTCGCTCGCGAAGGCAATCAGCGAAGTTGTACGTCCGGGCGACGTGGTGCTCGACCTGGGTGCCGGAACCGGGGTCCTCGGCCTGATGGCCTGCCGGGCCGGCGCCCAGCGCGTGTATTCGGTTGAACTGACGAGCATCGTTGGCTTGGCGCGTCAGATCAGCCGTGCTAACGGCTTTGCGGACCGCCAAGTCTTCATCAAGGATCTCTCCACCCACACTCAACTCCCGGAAAGGGTCGACGTCATCGTCACCGACGCGGCCGGCCGATTTGGCTTCGAGGCAGGCCTGCTTGACTTCCTGCCCGACGCCCGGGACCGTTTCCTGAAGCCAGGCGGGCGCACCGTGCCCAGCGGAGTCGACCTGTACTGCGCACCGGTCGAGTGTCCGGAGCAGTTCGCGAACATCGAATTCTGGACTCAACCGGTTGGCGGATTCGACTTTCGTCCGGCGCGCGCCATCGCCGCCAACACCGGTTATCCCCTGAAGTTCCGGGCGGAGCAACTGCTGAGCGACCCGGTGTCGCTAACGTCGATTGATCTCTCGACCGCCACCGCCGCCCCTTTCCGGGTGGAGGGATGGGCGACGGCGCGGCGAGCCGGCCGGATGCACGGCGTCGGCGGCTGGTTCAGCTCGCAGCTCTCACCCCACGCGGTCATGACCAACTCCCCGGTCGCTCAAGCCTCGATCAACCGGCGCAACGTCTTCTTCCCGGTTGACCAGCCCGTCGAACTCGCTTCAGGCGACCGCGTCCGCATCACCATGCATATCGTACCTGCTGAATTGATGATCACCTGGAAGGTAGAGGTTTGGGACGGCGCCAACGGCGCCGTGTCGAGCGACCCCAAGCGCCGCAAAGCCGCGTTCCAGCACTCGACCTTCAAGGGGATGCTGGTCGCCGAGGAAGACCTCCAACGAACCAGTCCAAGTTTTGTCCCCAAGCTGACGCCGCGCGGCGTGGCTCGCCTCTCGGTCCTGAACTTGTGCGACGGCCGGCGGAACGTTGCCGGCATCGAGCAGGAACTCTTTCAGCGGCACCCGGACATTTTCCGCTCCCTCGGCGAGGCCGCTGTCTTCGTGGCCGAAGTGGTGACCCGCTATTCTTTGTAGCCTAGCTCCGTATGCCGACCTACCGTCTGTGCGACCTCATCGTCCAGAGTAATACCCCTCTGCCCGAGCTACCCTCCGCCAGGAACCGAAGGCCGGAGTGTGTCTTTCGGCTCCTCCAGGTTCGGCGCCGTGGTAGTACGGATCCGGCGCGCTGGCTGCACGAATGGCGCCTGCCGAACGGCCGGCCCTGGCTTTTGTTTGGAAAGCATCGAGCCGATTTCCTACTGCGGTTCCCCGCTCTGGGTGATTTCGTAATCTCAGCCGATGGGGGCAGGGTCCGTTGTTATCCTCAGAAAGGAACGCCCCTTGAGACCATTCGGCACCTTTTCCTCGATCAGGTATTCCCGCTGATCCTCAGCCAGCGCGGACGACTGGTGCTGCACGCCAGCGCCATTCTGGTACCGGAAGGCGCGCTGGCTTTCCTGGGCGAGACGGGCCGCGGGAAGTCCACGCTGGCGTCGAGCTTGTCCAAGCAGGGATTCCCATTCCTCACCGACGACTGCCTGCTGGTCAAAGAGGAAGCTGGACACCTGGTCGGCATTCCGAGTTACCCGGGACTGCGATTGTGGCCGGAGACCGTGTCGGCGCTGTTTGGCGACACGCCGCGGGTGACGAAGGTCGCGCACTACACCGCGAAGAAGCGGCTCGGGCATGGCGGCCAACTTCCTTTCTGCAGCGCCCCGGTGCCTCTGCGGCGCATCTACTTCCTGGACACCGACTCCAGAGAGAGAATCGACATTCACCGGCTTTCGCCGCGCGATGCCTTCGTGGAGCTCGTCAAGTATGTTTATCTCATCGACGTCGGTGACCGGAGCATTCTGAAGCGGGAGTTCGAGCGCCTCGGCCGGATCGTCAAATTCCCCTTATTCTACCGGCTGGCTTTTCCGCGCGACTTCGCGCTACTGCCGCGCGTTCAGAAAGCCATCCTGCAGCACGCGAAGCGGTAGCTGCCAATTCCGCTTTGCGACGACGAGCTCAATCGAGCTTACCTCGAGTGGATCTGCCCCAAAAAAGACAATACCCGTTGAGGTGTTCTTGCTTCGCATAGACACGGGACAAATCGAGGGTGCGGATTCTTTCGTCCGTTTCGTCCAGACAGATCGTGTCAAATCGGCCTGTGGGCAGCCACGCGTCAAGCTCGGAGTGAGGGACGACGTGCAACGAGCCGGCTAGTTCGGGCGAGAGCTCGAGAAGGGGCGCGACGTCGCTCTCCAATCCCGGCGGAGGCAGCCGCCGCGCAGCAACATAGCAGAGCAAGGTATCGGCATAGAGCGAACGCTCCGCCGGCGTCACGCGGTTGATTTCGCGGGCCACTTCCTCGTACGCCTGCCATCGAATCGGGTAACCATACCGGACGCGATAGAGCGGCAGCAGTAATTCGGCGGCGCACAGTGCCATGAGCACCACCGCCGGCCATGCCGTGGTGCCAGGAGTCCAGACTCGCTGTCCCAGCCCGCAGACTCCGAGCGCCCCGAGGATTCCCAGAAACGGGAAGATCGGCAAGAAGTACTGCGGAAAGGTCGGGTGAGCCAAAACGGCGAGCGCGCTCAACCCGGCAATCAGCCACGCGCCCAGATAAGTCTCCCGCTTCCGCCCCTCGGCCCATTCCCCGCGGGAAGCGAAGAGCAGCGCCGCAGCACCTAGCAGCAGCGGAACCGCGACCGCTGGCTCAGCGAGCAACGACGCCGCAGTACCAACATCCTGGCGGAAGGTAGGGTGATAGTGAAGATTGGCCGACCGATAGAAAAGGTGGAACTCGACTACATCGAAGAACGCGGCGCGAGGCGCCTGCCACGCCAGCCACAACAGCGGCAGAAACGGAACAACCGTCCCGGCGGCGAAGAGCGTTCCCTTCTTCCACCGTTGGGCCGTCGTGCCTTGCCCAACGAGCCACAACAACAATATCAGGACCACGGGCGCCGTCAGCAGCCAGGACGCGGCGGCGGCGCCGGCAGCCAGGCCGCACCAGAAGCATCGCGCGGCCCCGTGTTCATCGGCGGCGGCGACGGCAAGCCGGAAGGCCGCGGCAACCGCGAACAGGCAGAGTCCGTAGGCCTGACCGATGGTGCCGAACGCGATGACGTAGAACTGGAAGCTCGCGAGCACCATCGCGATGACCGCACCGGCCAGCCGCCACTTCTCCAAACGCGAGTAGACGTATTCGCCGGCGATCAGCGCGCTCGAAGCGGTCAGCAGCGCGGACATCAGGTGTGGACTGCGCCAACCGTCGCCGAAGACCCGCATCCATCCTGCAACCAGGTACGCGTAGAGCGGGGGATGCTGATAGAAGAAATCGACGTAGGGGCGGTGTCCGGCCCGGATGAGTTGTGCGGCGAGCAGATGATGGCCTTCGTCTTCGTAACAGGCTACCGTCTGAGAATACAGGACTAGCCCTGCCAGCACCGTTCCTGCAACCGCCGCGAGGACCAGGTAGTCCCGGCCCGCTCTGCCTGCTGGCCGACGCACCGGAGAATCATAAGCTCGCGCCCCTTCGGAATTCAAGGCGGCGACTGAGCCGCGGTCTGGCGGGCAACATGCTATCATCGGCCCCTCTGAATTCCGCCGCGCCCAAGTCCGCGCCCTGGCGAGCCGCAGGTTTCCTGGCGGTTGCGGCAATCTTCGTCTACCTCCAAACCTTCGTGCTGGGCGACGTTCCAGTGCTCGGCACAGCCGACCAGTCCATTTATCTCCTCAATGCCCGGCGGATGCTCGAAGGCCAGGTGATTTACCGCGACTTCTTCCAGTTCACACCGCCCGGCACGGAAACACTCTACTGGACACTTTTCAAACTGTTCGGCGTCCGGGCGTGGATTCCCGAGGCAGCGCTGGTGGCTCTTGGCGTCGCGCTCGTGTGGTTCAGCATTGTCATCTCGCGAAGGCTGATGCGTGGCGCTTCGGTTTACCTGGCCGGCCTTCTCTTTCTCGCGTTCCCGTTTCAAGCGTCGCTCGACGGAACCCACCACTGGTACAGCACGCTGGCGGCGATGGCGAGCCTCGCGATGCTGATCGATTCCGGAAGCGTTCGGCGCCTCATCGCGGCGGGTGGACTTTGCGGCGTGAGCGCCTGGTTCACGCAGTCTCGTGGCCTGGCAGTACTCATCGGTCTTGCCGCCTTCCTCATCTGGGAGTGCCGTCACGCGCGACAGACCTGGACGTCGCTCGTGAGGAACTGTGCGAGCCTGCTCGGCGGATTCCTGGCGGCGGTTGTGGTCCTGAACAGCTACTTTGCGTGGAAGGCCGGCTTCCGGCAGTTCTGGTATTCGATCGCCGTCTTTGGGACAAAATACTACACGTCGGATGAGATCAATACCTGGAGGACGTACGGCACGAGCGTCCCCTCCATCCACGGTTGGTATCAGTCGCCCGACCTGCTCGTCTGGCTGTCCGTCCACGTCCTCGTGCCGCTGGTCTACATCCTGTTTCTCGTTCGATACTGGCGTGAAGCGGCGCGGCGTCCCGAGGAACCGTGGGACAAACTGATGCTCGTCAACTTCGTCGGACTGTTTTTGTTCCTCGGCGTAGCGGCCGCGCCCTCCTACCTGCGATTGTGTACGGTGGCTCTTCCCGCACTCATCCTGCTGGTCTGGTTCGCCAACTGGCCGGGGATGCCGGAGCGCCTGCTGCGAGGATTGTGCTGGGCGGTGGCGATGAGTTTGATGGTCATCGAGACCGCGCACGTTCAACGCCACTGGCGAGCGACGCTCGACCTCGCAACCGGCCGCCAGGCGTTTCTCTATCCCGAGGACTACGATACGTGCCACTGGTTTCTCGTCCACGCCCAGCCTTCCGACTACCTGTTCGGAGACACGTACCTCAACTTCGCTCTCGGGTTGCGCGAGCCCGCTCAGATTGACTTCGTCCGGCCCACGGATTACACCCGTCCCGAACAGGTCGAGCGCCTGATCGAAGACCTGGAGCGAACGCGCACGCGCTGGGTGGTATGGCACGAGTATCTCGGGCCGCCGGACCCCGCCAAGGACCACCTGGATCCGCTGCGCTCGTATTTGCTTCGGCAGTACCGGGTAGCCGGAATCCTGCCCGACTCGGCGCAAGTTCTGGAGAGAAAGTGACCGGCGGCTCCGCGTTGACCTCGCGTCAGACCGCACAGCGCGTAGCTAGCTGTCTAGCCGTCGTCCAGGCCGCGCCGGGGAGTTCGTTTTTTCGATACCCAATCCTGTGTTTTCAATCACATCCACGCCGCAAGGGCCCCGCGCACCAGCTCGTTCCAGTTCGTTTCGAGGTGTTTTAAGGGTTTGTCTTCAATCAGATACGCTGTGAGCTAGCCCCTCAGGGGAGTTCGTTTTCGAGTTCGTTCCTCGAGACTTCCTTTATTTACTATAACTTACGTGGGTCGACCATGCAATAAACTATCTTTTTTTGTTTCCGCCGCCCGCGCTCCCCGCCCGGCCAAAACTGTCCCAAAAGACCAACAATAGGCCAGCCTTCGAGGGCAAACCGATCGCGCGAGTCCTTGATTGTCCGGCCGACAGCCCGCCCCCCGGCGTGGCTCAGAAAAATTAGTTAGCTTAGGGATAACTGTATAGTAACATAGGAAGGCGGTTTGTCAAGCAGTATATAGGCAGCGGGTAGCCACGACACCAGTTTTGTGCCGTGGGCTTTTCTCCGACGGGCATCGTGCGGGCACGCGCACGTAATCAATCGGGACAGGACATGCCGCCACAAGCCCGCGGCTGGCGTGATGATGGCGAGAGATCAGTCCCTCGACACGAATCAGGCCCTGACGCAAGCCTCCCTTCTGACCACTGCCGCCAAGAGTTTTGTAGAAGGAGGGCTTTCACAAAGTGCCGAGCGACACGAACATCCTCCGCTGTAACCTTGCTGCTCTTGAATTGAAGTGACATCACGCACATACTCCGTAGTATCCAGCGCCTCAAACGGGCGCGGCCCGCATCAGAAATGACTCAGCGTACCAGTCACGCGCGCCCGCCGCACACCCCAGTAAAATGCCGCCAGGCTTACGGGCAGTCCGACGAACCCAAAGAGCGCCAGGATGCCGATCTGCGGCAGCAATTCCTGGAGTGACGCGCCGTTGAGCAGCGCCGCCCGCATTCCCACCAGGGCGTGAGTGATGGGCAGCAACTGGGCGGCGCCCCGGAGAAAGCGCGGCAGGATGTCGACCGGGTAGTAGACGCCGCCCAGCATCCACGACAGTCCTCCCACAAACCACATCAGCGGATCGCCGCGCTTGAACACCAAGGTGAACGTCGCCGAGAGGATTCCGATGCTGCTGAAGGCCATGACGGAGAGGAGAAAGATCAAGAGGACCGCGAGCACATTGGCGCGCGCCAGTTCCACGCCGAAAAGCAGCCCGGCGAGCACGTACAGCAGCGCGTCAACCGCGGATCGCCAGACGGGATAAAGCGAGGAAAGCAGGACAAAGGCGGTGGGCGAGGTGGGCGTCGCCAGCACCATTTTCAGCGTGCCCAAGGGCTGGCTGCCGCGGATGGCTTGTCCGTAGCACACGAGCGAGGTCGTCATGTAGCCGTTGACGGCCATCCCGACGAGGATAAACGCGAACGGCTCGTAATGGTGAAACGCGCTGCGGCCTACGATGCGCGAGAGAAAATAGAACGCCGCAATCCCCACCAGGATATCAGCCACCTGGAAGGCGAACGAGAACTTGTAGCTCAGGTCGGTCACGAGGTCGCGCTTAAAGAACGCCCACGCTTTCCAGGCTATTCCCACGGCGACGCTCCTACGGCTCGGGCAAACGCGGTGGAGAGGTCGACGCCGCCGAAGGTCTTCCGCAACTCTTCCGGCGTGCCTTCGCCTGCGATCCGGCCGTCGCTCAAGATCACCAGGCGGTCCGCCACTTCCTCCGCCTCGGCCAGACTGTGGGTCACGAGCACTACGGTCTTGCCCATCTTTTCGACCACCGTCTGCCGCAGGAACTTCCGGATCTCCTGCTGGAACACGGGATCGAGTCCGCGCGTGGGCTCGTCAAGCAGCAGCACCTCGGGCTCGCTCACCAGCGCCCGCGCCAGCGCCAGCCGCTGCTTCATCCCTTCCGAGTAGCGTTGAAACGGGACACCCTTGGCTCCGTCGATCCCCACGGTGCCGAGCAGCTTCTGGGCGCGATCCCTCACCTCGCGCGGCGCGAGGTCATGAAGCATGCCGAAGAACTCCAGATTGCGCGCCCCGGTCAGCCGCGGATAGAAATTCTCCATGGCGGAGGGACAGTAGCTCAGCAGTTTCCTCACCTGACCCGCTTGCTTCACCACGTCGTAGCCGCAGACTGAGACCTGTCCGCCGGTGGGGAGCAAAAGCGTCGAGAGAATCTCGAGGAAAGTCGTCTTCCCGGCGCCGTTCGGACCCAGCAGTCCCAATACCTCGCCCTGGCGCACCTCGAGGCTGATTCCCTTCAGGACTTCCTTACCGGCCGATCCTGCGGCGAAGAGCGCCCGGAAGGGGCTGCCGGTGGGGAACACCTTGGTAAGATTGTGGACGGAGATAGCGGTCTGGCTCATCCTCGCTTCAGGCATCCCGATTTGCCGATGATACTATGGGAGGAACTTCGGTAACAGCCCAATACGTCGGGGGATAGGCGCCGGCAGGTCAATGAGCCGCTGACTCTCGTCCCGAGGCTCGCGCGGCAAGAGGGCGCATCCAGTCGGTATGCCAGCCATAGGATTGTTCCCATGCCTGAGGGAGGAGCCACACCAGGCGGAGCCTCGCCCAGTAGCGAACCCTCGAGTCGGGATCGACTCGAATACCGGCGCGGGTTAAAGCCGGCTCATCGACTCCGAAATCGGCGGGAGGTTCCTCCGGCAGATCCCTCCCGTAAGCATACTTCCCTTGAATCTCGAGCCGGGCGCAGTCCCAGTAGGCGCGAGCCAGTATCTCTTCGGCGGGGCGCCGCTTGGCGTCGAGCATCAGGTACTCATCGTAGAACTCCTTGGGTGGCTCAGCGCGGAGGCGCGTGACGGGCCGGATCGAGAAATAGGTGGCGAAAACCGCAGCGACAGCCGCCAAGGATACTCCGACTTTCACCGCTCCCCTCAGGTTCGAGCGCAATCCTTCGGCGGCGGAGACCGCCAGGTCGCGCACCAGACCCGCGATGCGGCGCCAGGCGTTCCGTTCCAGACGCACGCACTCGAGCCGCAGCCTTTCGAGGGTCGCGCGCTGTCTTTTGGCGTGTTCAACCCGCCGGTCGAGCCGCGCATCGTCGAGAACCCGCACTTCCTCGGCGCTCCGCGCCACGAACTCCTCCAGCACCCGGCGCAGTTCGTCGCGGCTCTGCTGCCCGATGGACTCAGCCTCGCGGGCCAAGGATTCAGCAGCCGCGCGCGTCATCGCCGCGAGTTCCCGGTGCTTTTCTCCCGCCAGGGCCGCGCCGGTGACGCGAATCTCCTCGGCAAGTTCGCGGGCGGCTTCGTGCGTCTGCTGGTGGAGCTTTTGGCTGGATCGCTCGAGGAGAGCGTCGGTGTTCTTGCGGAACTCGACGTACCCTGCCTCGGCCTGTCGTTGCGCCGTCTCGACGCGGAGAGAAGCTTGTTCGGCGGTCGAATTCAGCGCGGTGAGGGTCGCTTCCATTCTTTCTTGCCGGACCGCGAAGTCCTTCTGAAACTGCTCCGACGCCTGCTGGATCGACTTCAGAAGCTCCCCCGTCTTCTGCTCCGCCGCGCGTGCATGCTCCTCGGAGGCGCGCGCCAGCCGGCTGCGAGACTCCTCGCTGAACTGCTCGACGGCCGCGCCCGTCGATTCGATGGTCGAGCGGGCGCTCTGAGCAAGCTGTTGAGCCGTCTCCTCCGCCAGCGCCGAAGCCTGCGCCCTGAAATCGTCGCGGAACTCACCGCGAACCTGCTCGCTTGCCGCCTTCACGTGCTCTTCAATCTGCCGCGCCGACTGTTCGAGCAGTTCATGCGCGGCACGGCGAAGGCTCTCGGTCGCCTGCTCCACATCTTCCCGGGCGAGGCGCGGCGCCGCATCGCCGCTTTCGGCCGCCAAACTCACCGGCTGATTCTTGGTTCGTTGTTCAAGGCCTTCGAGCACCACCTCAAGCTCGGCGAGCCGCTTCTGGCACTCCGCGGCGCGCGCCTCGAGGCCGGCTTCCAACTGTTGCCGGACCCGTTCGACGCCCGCCACGCCGTCGGCTCCGGCCGTCTGAACCGCGGTGAGTGCTGCAACCTTACCTGCTTCCACGCGGCGTGCTTGTTCCTCAGAAGCGACCTCAAGGCGACTGCGAGACTCCTCCGTCGCAGCCTGAGCTTGACGCGTGACTGTTTCGACGCCGGCTTTGCTCAAAGCCGTGAGGCGACGCTCAGCGTCCCCTACCGCCACCTCCGTATCTTCCTTAGCGGCGCGAACCTGCTTCTCCAGCGCCTCGACGACTGTGTTGCCTAACCTCGCGAGGCGCTGCTCCGTATCCGCTGCCGTCGCCGCCGACTTCTTAACTTGCTCGTTCAGTCTCTCAGCGGCCAACTCCGCTTGCCTCGCGAGATGCTGCGCTGCGCTCTCTTGGGAATTGTCGACCATCAGCCGAAGCTCGTCCGCCGCTTCCCTCGTACCTCTCTCCTGGACGTCCCGCAACGCGTTCTCCAGCCGGCCCTGGAGCTCCTGGACCAGGGCGTCCGACTTGCGCTGGACTTCTCGCACGCCCGACGCGGCCATTTCCGCCAGTTGACGCTGCTGCTCGGCGGCACGACTCTCGAAGCTGGCCTGCATCTCGAGCCGCACCCTCTGGAGTTCAGCGACAACGTCTTGCTTCGGCAAAGGCGCCGGTTCAGGAGCCGGTCCCGCCGCCGGCGGTGCGCGGACGACGGTGACGGCGGGCGGTCCAGGCGGGCTCGGTGGCGTCGCGGGAGCCGACTCGATGGAAGCAGCCGCGCCCGCCGAATGCCCCTCTTCCAGACCAGCCGCTTCCGGATCGTCGGCGGGAGTTGCCGGTTCGCCTCTACCCTTGACCCCCCAAATGCTCGCCGACTCGAACAGCTCCGGCAGATCCACCAGTTCCACGTCAATCTGAGACGGCCCTTGCCGGGAATGCCGGTTGACGCAACTCACCACCTTTGCCAGGGCTGTTTGCCCAAGCGAAGCATTCTCGATGGAGATGGGCGCACCCACCGCGAGCTGGTGAAAGGTGAGGATCCGGCCGCCCTGCCGGTCAATCTCGACCGTGCGCGTCGCCTCTTTGAAGCTGCGATCCTCCGCGTCCTTGCCCGTGATGGTCACCGGGATAGCGATGGGGATTCGACTGCTCTTCTGAGCCAGTGTGCCTTCGTCTTTGGCCTTGCCTTGAAGAAGCATATTCGACAGTTCCGCAATGTGATATATCGGCAGGTTTGCGATTGGGGTTGAATCCGACCTCGCGGAAGCCGTGTTTATCCTTGACATGCCGCCTCAACATTGTGTATCAAGGATGGCGCAACGGGGGGAAGCTCGGCGCACGGCCAGTCGGTGGCACAAGAGCCCGCGCGTGAGTGGGCTGGAGGCCACCCGGAAAATGATCACCATTGATCGGCATGTAACGCCGGAGATGTTGGAATTCGCCTTCCATCAAGTCGATAACGAACTCAAGACCGCCACCGCCAGCGATCCCGTTGTCGAGCGCGTCTGCAACCTCACCAAGAGTCCTTACGTGAGGGTTTGGGCGCTCGAGTGTGCCACCGCGCTGTGGAGCGTCAAAGACATTCCTGAGGAAGTGGCTTTGACGGTGCTTGGACTGATCACCGCCGGAATGCTGGTCGGGATGGAAGTCCAGAAGGCGGCCTCGGAGATTGGCGCGCTCGAGGAGTTGTGCGACGCGCGCTGCGCAGCCAAAACAGCCCAAGGATGATTGATATCCGGCCGCCGGAGCCTCACACGGCACCTCGCCCCTGCGGCCGAAGCCGTTCTCGCCTGAAACTCCGCTCGCCCGCCAACGCTCCTACTGTAAAGTATTGAGGGAACTAGTATTTCTGTGTAGGACTGTATGGGTAGTTCAAGTTATCACCTAATACACTTTGGACTTGACACGCAGTAGGGCAGATGGTAGCCTCCACGCCTCCGGTTTAACGCACACTTGGGGGAGTGGCCGCGACAAAAGGGAGCACGGAGCCCGTCGTATGACGACGGGAAATCTCGGCTCGGAGGTACTCAATGAACAAAACGCGAATCGTTCTTGCGGCCTTAGCAGTGTTCGCTCTTTCAAGTCTGCTAGCCGCCCAAACCACGGTCAGCCCACAAGGCGGAGCGGGAATCTTCACCGGCGCTGTGTGCGTGGGGCAAAACTTCCCTGCCACTGACGGTAGCAGCGCAGGCGGCGTTCTTCCGCCGCCTTGCCTTGACAACACAAACAACGGCCAGTGGTTCACGGTCATGAACGCCAGTCTTAAGGCGTCAACGACCACTTCGTTGTTCGTCTCTCCTGCGCTGGTCACGGGGCTTTACACGAACACCCAGACCAAGGGAGGCAATACCACCGCGACCACAACGTCGACAGCATCGGCCACCGGAAGTGTCATAGTGCGGGCCTTGCTCGACTGCACCAACTGCGCAGCGCCGGGAGGTGTGCAGGTTGGCGCCGCGTCTTATGCCGCAGCCGGCCAACCGGATCCCACCGGAAACGGTGTCACCTTTGATGCCAGGATCCAGCAGCTAACCACTACGCTGGGACAGGCGATCACCTCTGATTGCGTCACAACCACGACCACGACTACTCAGACGTTGTGCCCGCCAGAGGCGATAGACCTCATCCTGGATACTACCAGCGCTCACAGCTTCAACTTCATTTTCCTGGAAGTTGGCGAAACCTCGCCCCAAGGTCCGGTGCACACGATAACCATCCAGGCTCGCCTGGACGTCGGGCAGCAGTGTGTTCCTCCGCTCAACGGAGTCGGCGCCCCCGTGTGCACGGACGTGAATACCAATCTTGGGTCGTCGATCGCGGCGGCTCTGTTTGGTGTCAGCTCGGTGACCGCGATACCTGTTCACTTAGGCCCTGGCTTCAGTTTTTGAGTCAGGGCTTGCACCAGTACGTAACCACCGAACCGGCGAGCGTCGCGATGCGATGTTCGCCGGTTTTTTTGTCTGCGACGAACCGACCGCAACAGCGCGCCAGCAACACCCTTACAGCGATTAACGCAACAAGTCTCGGAGCTCTTCAAGTGCTCTGACCTGCTCCGGAAGGAGTTGACATCCCGCTGGGACTTGGGTTGCGGCCAAGGCTTCAGGTTTGTTTCCCTGGGCGGCAAGATCGCGTATCAGGTGGGCGCGTGCTTTTTCCTTGCAAGGATCCATTTGCAGCGCACGACGATAGTCGTCAATCGCCTGATCCAAACGGCCGAGAGCTTCGAACGCCATGCCACGATTCGTAAGATAAACAGGTTTCTCTCCACCTTCGGCGATGGCCACATCGAACTGCCTGAGCGCGTCCACGGCGTGCCCGGTGCCCAACAATGCGGCGCCTAAGCCGTCGTGGACGTTGGGGTCCTGGGGATTGAGTGTCACGGCGTGATCGAAATATCGGAGGGCGCGCTCGGGATCCACAGTCAACCATGTTGCTCCCGCGGACGCAAGCGGCCGGGGCTTGTTGGGCGACTTCTCGGCGGCATCCGTCCACAGCGACTTCTCGTCATGCCAGACGCGGTTTCGGACAATGGTGAGGATCAGCAAAACGATGAGTATCGTGCCTACTGCGGGCGCGAACAGGCGCTTCGGCAGCCTGCCCAAGAGCCCGGCCGCGGCGATCACAAGGCCCATCAGCGGGAAATAGACTCGGTGCTCAAACATCACATCTTGAACCGGAACGATGCTCGAGGTTGGCGCGAGGAGGATAAAGAAACCCAGTGCCCAGAACGCTACCTGGTTTCCACGCCACGCGAGCCAAACAAGTAGTCCGATAAGTGCCGGCAGGCACAGCAACGCCGGCAGGGTTGAGGGTGGGGAGAACAGGCCATGCGAGAGGGCCACATCATGGTCAACGTTCTGGCCCACGGGAAGGACGAAGAGCCGGAGATATGACCAGATGACACGAGGCTCGGTAAGGGCAAAGGAGAATGCCGACAGCCCTTTAACGCTGTATCCCACTGTCGGATGAGCGCTAACGCGAGGCATCATGTAGAACGCACGGCCAGCGACCAGCCCCTGGACTCCGAGCATGGCGAGGTAATAGCTCACGCGGGGCCGCCGGTGCCTGAAAACCACGTCGTAGGACAAGAGAAAGACGGGAAGCGCTATGGTTTCTTCCTTGCACAAAAGCGACAACGCGAAAGCGACGACGCTCAAAGCATATCGGTCTCCCAGAAACAGCAGGAAGGAAAGTAAGGCAAACAGGGTGGCCAGCACTGTCGAGCGTTGATAAAGATAGGCCACCGCCTCGCTCTGAAGAGGGTGAACCGCATATAAGGCAGCCGCAATGAAAGCCGTCCCGGAAGAGAAGTGGTGCCGGGCGATGAGCAGCAAGAGGACTGCAGTGGCTGCATGCAAAAGCATACTCACCCAATGCCAACTGGCAGGATTGCTGCCCGCCGCGAGGTAGCTCCAATGGAAGGTGAGGAAGCTCAAGGGCCGGGTTTGCCCGAGATTAAACACACTCCACCCAAACCCAGGACTGTCAACGAGCGGGTCCTTCACGGCCAACTGGTCGTCGTAAACCAAGGCTCCGTCGAGAGAGTTCGCGTAGGCTACCAACACGAGCAGTGTTAGCGCTAGGATCTGCCACGGGACGCGTTCTATCCAAAGTGGGCGGGTGGGTGGAGTCGGCACGTTCGGCTTGAGTGCCTTCCGCTGGGGTTTCTTCGACATGGTAGTAGTCTTGACTCGCCGCTCGAAGTCAGTAATTGGAATGGTTACCATAGTTGTCCGAACAGAGCAAATATCTGCAAGCGGAGTCCTAAAGGATTTCTGAGAATCAGGTATTGGTCAGGGTGGGCTGGATAAATTGCAAATTGCTGAACCTGGCCGTGGCACAGGCAATCCGCTCGGACCCAGTCATCTCGCCACGTTGGAGACTCAAATGAACGCGGCCCGAGTCGCCAAGGGCAAAGCCCTGGCGGAAGCATGGAAGCCGAAGGCGCCGCTCAGCCTGGCGGACGGCAGGAAGTAGCTCGGGGCAACGAGCGGCGATTATAAAGTGACGGGATGGATCGGCCTTCGCAGGTCCCAGATCCGGGACTGTAAGCCCTGCCGCCCGGTTTGAACACCGGAGACCAGCGAAAGAAAGGCCCGCAACCCGGCGCGACGCGCTGCCGGGCCGTGGCGCAGCAGTTGCCGCAGTTTGACGCGCGCCTTATGGAGCTGCGACTTCGAGTTCCCCACCGAGCACTTCCTCAGTCGCGCAATCTCGCCGTGCTCGTAGCCTTCCAAGTCGTGCAGCAACAGGATGGTGCGGTAACCGGCAGGGAGTTCGCGAATGGCGCGATCGAGCGTGACCCGGTCGACGGCGCTCGTCAGTTGCCGGTCCTCGCGCCCAAACTGCCGGACGGCGAAATCGCGCCGACCCGCTTCCTCCGCCCCCGGCTCAGGTGACGTCTCCTCGAGCGACACCATCCGCAGGCTCTTCTTGCGCAGCCGCATCAGTACGACATTCACCACCAGCCGGTGCAGCCACGTCCCAAACGCTGACTCGCCGCGAAATGAATCCAGCTTGCGGAACAAGTGCAGAAAAGCTTCCTGCGTAAGATCTTCCGCCTCCACCTCGTCGTGCGTCATGCGCAGGCACAGCGAGTAGACACGGCGATTGTAGGTGTGATAAAGCTCCGCAAACGCCTGTTCGTCACCACGCTGGGCGCGCGCGATCGCTTTCCTTATGCTCTCCGCATCAGGACTCGAAGCCGAACTCGTTGGCTTGGCGGATTTCGCCTGGCGCAACAATTTGAATCGACTGCGTCCCTCTTTAACACTACTCCTGGCGTTGATCGGGAGTGTTGCAGAAGCCGATGTCTTCGTTTGATTGAACATGTGAACCCGTCCCCGACTCAGAGTCGTCCAGAGCAGACCGCAGTATCGCACGGGCTAATCCATCAACTTTCAAAGCCGAATTGCGACACTCACTCGGACGCACCCATCCAAATTGCAATGACCGTACCAAACTATAAGTAGTCTATGGACAGTGACTTAGGCGAAATGGCCGACGCGACCCCTGGTACCTTCGCACCCCAACACGTGTAAAACTTACGTGCGAAGTAGGGTAACCAGTCGGTGTTTGTCAGCGAAGAATGAGGGAATCAACGGACAAAGCGATTCAGCATTCCAGGTCGGCGCGGCGAACCTTGAGTCCGTTCGACGGACCGAGAATGGTGAGGGCGATCTTGCCGGTGGTAAAAATTTCGTTGGCCACGGTTACGACATCGTCGCCGGTGACGGCATCGACGTACTGCGCGATCTCGTCGAGCGAGATTTGCCGCCCGTAGTACATGTCCTGACGCGCCAGGTTCGACATCCGGCTCATCGTCGACTCGAGACTCAGGAGCAGACTGCCCTTGAGGTAATCCTTGGCGCGCTGGAGTTCCTCGACGGGCGGCGGAGTCGTCTTCATGCGACGCAGTTCCGCCAGAATCAGCTCGATGACGGTGCGCGCGTTGGCCGGCGCCGTACCGGCGTAGACGTTGAGGCAGCCCACGTCGCGAAACGTGTTGAGCCCCGAGAAGACGGAGTACACCAGGCCGCGACGCTCGCGAATATTCTGGAAGAGCCGCGAACTCATGCCGCCGCCCAGCATGGTGTTCAGCAAGTAGCAGGCGAATCGCTTTTCGTGACCCTGCGGATACGCCGGCGTGCCCACCAGGACGTGCGCCTGCTCCAGGTTCTTCTTGCGGCGATGGCTCACCTCCGGGTGCGGGACCGGCGTCGGCCCATAACTCAGCACCGGCCCGGCCGGGACATTGCCGAATTCCTGGCTCGCGAGTTCCACCACCTGGGCGTGCTCCACGTGACCTGCGGCGCTGATCAGCATGTTGTTAGGCGTGTAGTGACGGTGGAAGAAGGCCGTTAGGTGCTTGCGGTCGAAGTGGCTCACCGTGCCGCGTGTCCCGAGGATCGGCCGGCCCAGCGCGTGGCCGCGCCAGTAGCTCTGGGTGAAGATTTCATGCACCAGGTCGTCCGGCGTATCCTCGACCATCTTGATCTCTTCGCGGACCACCTGCGATTCCTTGGCAATGTCCTCGGCCCGCAGCAGAGGATTCTTCAGCAGGTCGGCGAGGACGTCGAACGCCCGCCCCACGTGTTCGTCGAGCACCTTGATCGAGAAATTGGTGTACTCCTTGGCGGTGAAGGCGTCGAGGTGTCCGCCGATCGAGTCGGCGGAACGGGCGATTTCCTCCGCCGAGCGGTTCTTGGTCCCCTTGAAGACCATGTGTTCGAGGAAGTGGGTGATGCCGTTTTCCGACTCGCTTTCGTGCCGCGAGCCGGAACGCATCCAGATGCCGATGGAGACGGAGCGCACCGCCGGCATGGTCTCCGTGAGGACGATGAGACCGTTCGAAAGAACGTCTTTCTGAACGCCTGGCATCATGCCCTTCTCTTACCCTGGGGAAGAACGTCGCGGTCAACCAACTTGCGGTCAATAACCTGAGGCCGTGACTCTAATTATCTATCTTAGCACGAAGCCGCGTCGAACACAGGGGCGGAAGAAAGCCGCGATGGGTGGCTCCGTGGCGTGGGTTTCGTTCTCTGGCGTTCTTGCCGAAAGTTATGTTGATTCTAAATGGGATAAGTGGCTTCGTTCCAAAAAACATCTGCTCCCTGCGCCGCTCTTCCCGCAAATCTTCCCCCTGGGGTTTTCGCTGAACGATACTCCCATCATGATACTCGACGCGCCCCGGCGGATTTACCACTACAAGAGAGGAACACGACGCGCCGGTAACACAATTCGACCCACGACCCACGTTAGTAGGATGCACTTCCGCGGTTCGCGGGTCGGGTTTTTTCTCTGCTGCGGGTGTGGAGCGGCCTCGGGTGTCGCACCTTCCCCGGCGATTCCGACCCTTCCAACCCGCGCCCTTCAGACGCTTCGATCTTGACTTCTATCTAGGTACATCGGTATATTAGTACCTGCAACTCAGGAGGGGCGGAGATGCCAGACGAAAAGCGGTTCGTCATCGAGCGCGTCCAGACGGGCGTGCGGATGGAAAAGCGGATTCTGAAGGTGCTGAAGGCGCTGGCGGAGTATCACGATATGACGCTGGGCGACCTCTTGGAGGGCATCGTCCTGCATGTCTTTGACGGCAAGTGTCCCTTCGGTGAGGCCAACCTGCAGCGCATCCGCGACCTCAAGAAATTCTACGGCCTGGATCTCGATTCCCGCGCCAGCCACCGGCTGATCGAGTCGCGCGCCGCCCGCTCCTCGGGAAAGGAAGGGCGCGCCTCATGAATCCAACATTGAAGAGGCTATCCCTTCCGCTGTTGCGCTGGACGGTGGGCCTGGTGGTGCTGATCGAATCCATCCGCTTCGCCTTCTCGCCCTCCGCCGCGCATTTCCTGGCTCGCGCTGGGCTGCCACTTTGGATTCGTCCGGCGCTCGGTGGTGCGGAACTGGCGGCCGCGATCCTTTTTCTTCTTCCTCGGACGCGCTCCATCGGCGGCTATGCGCTGCTCGCGATCTTCGCGCTGGCCGTCTTGATTCACGTCCTCCACAGGCAGTTCGACGTCACTTGGCTCGTCGTCTACGCGCTGGCCGTGCTCGTCAGCATGGCACACGGCGAAGAACGGAACCCGGAGCACGCGCATGATCACCGATAAGCCCGGCGATGAGTTGATCGCGCAATTCGAGGATGCAACGCTCGCGTCCTTCCATCACGCGGACTTGGCGCGCGCCGGCACGCCGCAATCCTGGGAGGAGTTCGCGGCGTCGAATCCCGACCTGCTCAGTCGGAAGGACAGTGTGTTGAACAAGTATTACCGCGCTGAGACCCTTACGTCTGACCTCGCCAAGCGCACGTTTCTTTTTCCCGACAAGCTGAAACCATAGCGCCGGCCTTCGGCCGGCATCCCATAAAGCGAGAGGCACGCGACCGCCAGGCGGGCCTTACAAAAGCAACGTGCCGACCTAAAGGTCGCCGCTACGAGACCAAAGTGAGCCACTACCCCATCGAACGAAGGCTGTCGAAGGCAGTGTCTCAGTTTGCCTCGTCAGGGCACGACTTTAGTCGTGCCGACCAGGCATGCTTTACGCGCGCTTCAGCGCCTGAGGTAAGTCTTGCCTCATTCGGCCCCACACAGGCTCTAAAGACCAACCTCAGCGGCTAAAGCCGCAACTCTCCTAATCGCGTGCGGCATGGCTGAAGCCATGCCCTGACGGCAAAGTGAGACACTACCCCATCGAACGAAGGCTGTCGAACGAAGGCTTGCGCGCCAGCCAGTCCGCCCCTATACTGGAGAACATTCCATGGTGGTCGAACGGGCCTGTAGCTCAGGTGGCTAGAGCGCACCCCTGATAAGGGTGAGGTCGGTAGTTCAACTCTACCCAGGCCCACCATTCAATTCAGTGCGTTAGCAAACCTGCCGATTTTCGCTCTCTGGGACTTGGTGTGGATTTTGGTGTGACCCTGCCCCAAAAACGGCCGGATCTAAGACCGTCAACCAGCGCCCACTATCGTGCAAGACGAATTGCAGCCGGAGTAGCCGTGGGGTTGTTATCTCGCGCCGCTCGCCTTCCGGACGCGCTCCTGCAATCTCCGCAGGAGGCGGCTCTCGGGCGATATCCCCAGCCCCTTCGTGATGATTTCGCTGGCCCGCGCCACGTCGCCCATCGAGATATAACCTGCGGCCAGGGATTCGTAATAAGGAGTGTAGTAAGGGTCGACCGCGATGCCCTGGCGCAGGAGGGGGATGGCCTCGCGCTCGCGACGCGCGCGCGTCAGCGTGTCAGCCAGCAGCAAGCGATCGCCAGGATCGATGGATCCCAGCGCCAGCGCCCGCGTCAGGTCGAGAATCGCCTGCCGCGCACCCTCCGGCGTTCCGTCTTCGCTCTCCCGATGCGCCTTCGCACTCAAAACAGGAACGCTCTCCGGCTCGGATTTCTGGAGCCCATCGAGGACCGCGAAGTAGCGCGCCAGATACGCGGAATTATGGGTATCCAGCGCGATTTGCCGGTAGGCGTCAAGCAGCATCAGCGGCGAGACGGGAGCGTCCCCGGCGCCGGGGATGGCGTCCAAGTGGATCAAGTCCGGCAGCGCGGTTGTCCCGGGAGAAACCAATTCCGGCTCACCCCGCCAGGCGACAATGCGATGGTTGGTGACCGAAGAATGCGGAAGGCTCACGCCCTGCTTGAACATGTGGCACCCGGCGCAGTCGTCAGGCGGACTCTTCTCCAGCCGCGTGCTGAGGGGCAGGCGGCAGCTCGCGTCTTGATGGCACGTCAGGCATCTGCCGCGGTAGTAGGCTGCGGAATCCCGCGGCGGCGCCGGCGGGTGCGGGTCATGACACGTCAGGCAGCCAAGCTTGCCGCCGCTCGCCTGGTAGCACTGGCTCGAGACGAGTTCCGCGTAGCGATCGAGCAGGGCCGGTTGAGCATCGCGCTTCAGCCCGCGGGGAATTTGGAACAACGCCAGCGTGTTGTCGAGCGGGAGTCCCGGGCGATAGTCCAGGAAACGCTTGCCGGGCTCGAGGACGTGCGCGTCACCGTCTTCGTGGCAGAAGGTGCAAAGATTGTTGGCGAGCCACGTCGGGAGGCGCGCAGGATTCACGATGGTGCGATCGATTCCGTCCGCGGGCGCAGGATCGCCTCGCGTGCGGGCTCGCACGTGCAACTCTCCCGGGCCGTGACAGTTCTCGCAGCCGATCGCCAGTTCGCGAAATGGCGGGTCGAGGTAAAGGCCAGTGCGCTCGGGAACCGGTTGCGCCAGTCCACTGTGACAAACGATGCAGCGCGCGGTAATCGGCCGCGTAAACCCGATGTCGAAGCCACGGTATCCGGGCGCGAGATTCCATGACCCGGTCTTCACGTAGAACGCCAGCGGCGCCTCGAACACGTAGTTTCCCCGGCGAACGATGTAGCCGATGCCGTTCAAGCCGCTGCCCACGGCGTAGGTCATCCGCTCCGTGTGGCGGAAGGTTTCTTTCCCCGCGGCATCCCGTTGGTAGACACTCTGGTAGAAGTCCGAGCCGCGACGGAAAGCCTGGTAATAGAGGTTGGTGCTGGAATCGAAAACCGCCGCCGGGGTGGCCGCGGCACGGATGTCGGGTCTGCCTCGGTCCGAGAATGCGGGCGACATCGAGCGAGCCATGTGCGTCCGGCGGTACGCTTCGTAGATCGATGGGTGGCACGCAGCGCAGGATTCTGATCCCAGGTAGGCAACTCCCGGCGCGGCATTGAGGTACTCGCTGGGAGCGCCCGCGCCGCGTGAAACCTGGGTCGAGAGCAGGATGAGCCCGATCGCATAGCCCAACCCGCACACGACAAATCGTCTCATGTGGGTGAACCGCACTTGACGGACTTGACGGACTGGGGTTTGCATCTCGATTCCGGCTCGACGGCCCAAGATACAACTGCGCGCCTTGGGACGCAATTCTGCCGTCGTGTCGTGGATTAGGGGAGTGCTTCTCGCTCTCGCCCTGGACCGGCAACGCCCAACCCGCTTGGCCCCGTCCCAGAGGGGAATCCGCGTCAGCCTTTTCGAGTTGCTGTATACTCCTCACGAACAATTACTCTCAAGAACCATCACGCACGTCCCCGCCCGATTGCGCTTGCGGGGACAAAAGCGAGGAGGACTAAATGAGAATTCCACGCCGCACTTTTCTGAAGACGGCGGGAGCCGCGGCGATAGCTGGTCCGGTGCTTGCGAGTCCTGCGAGCCGCGCCGCGGAAGCGCCGGGCCTCGCTGCGCCTGCCGCTTCCAATAAGCCTCGGCTCCTGACCGGCTGCTGCGCTTACTCCTACCGCAAGTATCTCGAGCACGGTCCCATGACGATGGAGGATTTCATCCTCAAGGGCGTAGAGCTCGGACTTAACGGTGTCGACCTCACGGTCTATTACCTGAAGTCGACGGACCCGGCCTATCTTGCGAGCCTGCGCCACCTGGCGTTCAAGAACGGAATACCGTTTTCGGGCACGGGTTGCGGCGCGAGCATGGTGGTGGCCGACAAGGCGAAGCGCGACCACGTGCTCGAGCAAATCAAGAAGTGGGTGGACGCAACCGACCAGCTCGGCGCCTCGCATGTGCGCGTCTTCGCGGGACGCTTGCCCAAGGGCGCGACCGTCGATCAGGGGATCGCGTGGTCGGTTGAAGTGATGAAGCCGGCCTCGGACTACGCCGGCGTGCGCGGCATCACACTCGGGCTCGAGGATCACGATGGGATCACGGAGCGCGCCGAGACGGCGCTCGAAATCCTGCGCCGCGTGGATTCGCCCTACGCCGGCATCAATCTTGACATTTCGAACTTCAACGCCCCGTCCACCGAAGATCAGTACGCCGAGATCAAAGCGTGCGTCCCTTACGCGACGCACAGCCACATCCGCGACCGCTTCTCAAACTCCCACGAGCTTATCGACCTCGATCGCGTGTGGCGGATCTTCGCCGAAGGCGGCTACAAGGGATACATGTCGGCGGAGTACGAGGGCGAGGAGGACGCCATGACCGGCGTCCCCAAGCTGATCGCACAGATGAAAACGCTCTGCCGGAAGTACTCCAGCGTTTAGCGGATTCGCTTCTGGTAGCACGGGGAGAGCTTTTGAAGACGCCGAGAAGTAAAATGAACGACGAAATACGGCCTGAGTACGATCTGCGCCAGTTGCTCAAGGGTGGGGTGCGGGGCAATTACTCGAAGCGCTATCACGCGGGTACCAATCTCATTCTCCTCGAACCCGATGTTCGCAAAGCTTTCCGCAGCGAAAGAGCCGTTAACGAGGCCTTACGCTTGGTGATCAGGTTGCGTAAGATTGGGAGTGGCGGCGGCCGCATCAGCAAATAGGTTGCGCACCCTCATGCGCGCTGACGAGCGCATCTAAGATTGCAGATTTAACCCGGTCCGAAGAGATGGATCTGAAGTTTCTCGAAAAGTTGCGGCCCGTGGCGCTGCTGCTGTTGCGATGCGGCCTGGCGCTGGTGTTTCTCTTTCACGGTTACCCAAAGTTTTTCGGAAAAACGGCGGTGTGGGTCTCGGCGTTCGAGAACCTCGGATTACCTGGATACTTTGTGTACATCGCAGGCGCGATTGAGGTGGTCGGGGGCCTGATGCTGCTCTTCGGACTGTATACGTCCTTGGCGGGTCTCCTCTTGCTCCTCGACATGTGCGCGGCGATCTGGAAATACAACTTTAGTGAAGGCCTTTACGCCGTGCGCGAATACGAACTGCCGCTGGTGCTGGGACTCGCGGCGCTGACACTGGCCACCACGGGCGCCGGCCGGTTTTCGATCGACTACCTGATTCAGCGGGGGAAGAAGTAAGCGCCCACTCGAGAATGCCAGCCGTTGCAATACCTTCCTTTGCCGGGCCGGAGGGCTGGCGGAAGTGAGTCGGAATCGAACCGACCGGTCCACCTAAGGCAGACCCACAGGATTTGAAGTCCTGGGCGAACACCAGCCCGCATGCACTTCCGCGTCGATTCTAAGCAACCTTGACTGCAGCGTCAACGAAGGTGCGGGGGTTATAGCAAAAACCTGAGTGGACTCAGCGCCGGGAGCAGTGGAGACGCGAGCAGCGGCAGTTTTCGACGCTAACTTCGAGACGTTCTACCGTGGAGGCGTCATTCGGTGACCTGCTCCAGGACGGCGAAATCTCCGGGATTCCAGGCCTGGACGATGATGTAGAACTTGTTCCCTATTTGCCGCAGCACGGCGTTGTGGTTGTGTTTGAAGTTCTGCAGGCCGAGGTCCTCTTTGGGCATGATCGTGGAAATCAGCTTGTCGTCCTCGAGGATATAGATCGGGGCGCCCTTGCTCGGGTCGGGCCCATCCAGGCTCGCCACGATCGCATAGTGACCCAGATAATCGATGTCGCAGGGCAGAGATCCCGTAGGCATCTCCAGGCTGGAAAGGTAATGACCGTAGCGGGTGAAGCGCTCGATGCGGGAGTGTGGCCGGTCAGAAATATCCAAGCGCTTCGTCCCGGGACGTATGGTGACTCCGTGTGCGGTGCCGAATTTTCCCGGCGCTTCGCCCTTGCCGCCAAAGGCCAGGTCGTTCCAAATCGCCTCGAAAGGATGCGTTCCCAGAATCCGCGCCGTCAGCACATAGTCAAGATTGGAATAACCGGTGGTGATGTAATAGAGTCCGTCCAGATACTCCACGTCGGTGGGCGCGAAATTCCCTCCTCCCAGGAAGTAGTCGTGGATTTGAGGCTGTTCGAAGTCGTCATCGGCGGTGGGCGCGTCGAGCGTGTTGAGCAGTTTTCCGTCAAGGGTCGTGGTGAAAACCTTGCCGGCGTCGTTGGCGGGGAAGACGAGATAGGGATTGTTGTTCTTGTCATACCAGATGGTGGTGTCGTGCAGGTTTACGCTCTTCATCGGCGCGGGAGTCTCGAGCACCCGGATGGAATGAAGGTCGGCGCTGATCTGAAGAATGCCGGCCCCCGGCAGCGCGAAGTACGTCTCTCCTTTGCCCGGCCGGCGATCGACGGCAAATCCGCCGTGCGCCTTGACGAGCACCTTGCGCGCCTCCTCGGGCAGCCGCTCCGAGGTGTAGAGGACGCGGAAGCGCATCTTGCCCTGGCCGCTGATTCCCGGAACCGGTCCATGCCTGGTATCGGACGGCGCGGTCGCGGGCTGCTGAGCAGAGTAACGCCGCGCGTCATGGCCGTAGGACGTCATAACGCTTGCCATGAACGCCATCAGGATCGCCAAAGCGCGGACCGCGACTTTCGTAGGCTGTTTCATTTGATTCCTTCCCGCCCGAGAGTAGCTACAGAGTTCACGAGTTGGGAATGCCAATCCCTCTCTAGCAGGTTGTTGAAAAACTCGCCCAGGGTGTCATTCCGAGGAAGCCGAAGGCGACGAGGAATCTCGCAAGGTCACTATTTTCAGAGCGAGATTTCTCGCTTCGCTCGGAATGACACGTTTCCAGAACGTTTTTCAGCAACCTGCTAGAGAGCAGTCGCCTGTACACCTTGTGCATTCATCCAACCGTCAGTTGCGCGAGATGCTCGAGTGCGGGTCGATGACAAATTTCTTGGCGGCGCCGCGGTCGAAGTCCTTGTAACCTCGCGGCCCTTCGTCGAGGGTGATCACCGTCGCGTTGACCGCCTTGGCGATCTTGATCCGGTCGTAGAGGATCGCCATCATCAACTGGCGGTGATACTTCATCACCGGGCACTGGCCGGTGGTGAAATGATGCGACTTCGCCCAGCCGAGGCCGATCCGGATGCTGAGGTTGCCGTACTTGGCGTTGTCGTCGATGCCGCCCGGATCCTCGGTCACGTAAAGGCCCGGGATGCCCAGTGCGCCGCCTGCCCGGGTAAGGGTCATCAGCGAATTGAGCACGGTCGCCGGCGCTTCGCGCTTGGCATCCGCGCCGTGACCACGAGCCTCAAAGCCCACGCAGTCGACGCCGCAGTCGACTTCCGGGACTCCCAGGATCTGCTCGATCTGCTCGGCAATGGTGGCGCTTTTCGAGACATCGACCGTCTCACAACCGAAACTGCGGGCTTGGGCCAGGCGCTCCGGTATCAAATCGCCCACGATCACGCAGGCGGCTCCCAGCAGGTGGCAAGCGGCGGCGCACGCCAGACCTACCGGACCTGCGCCGGCCACAAACACCGTCGACCCGGTCGAGACCCCCGCACTGACCGCGCCGTGATAGCCGGTCGGCAGAATGTCGGAAAGGCAAGTGAGATCGCGAATCTTCTCCATCGCCTGAGCCTTGTCGGGGAACTTGAGCAAGTTGAAATCGGCGTAGGGGACCATCACGTATTCGGCTTGACCGCCGACCCAACCTCCCATATCCACGTACCCATAAGCCGCTCCAGGCCGTGACGGATTCACGTTCAGGCAGACGCCGGTGGCGCGCTCCTTGCAGTTGCGGCAGCGTCCGCAGGCGATGTTGAACGGCACGGAAACCAGATCTCCGACTTTGATGAACTCCACATCGCGCCCGGCTTCGATAATCTCGCCGGTGATCTCATGGCCCAGGATCAATCCGGGCGGTGCGGTGGTCCGTCCCCGGACCATGTGCTGGTCGCTCCCGCAGATGTTCGTGGAAACGATCTTGAGAATGACACCGTGCGAGCACTTCCTGTTTCCGAGCTCGAGTTTAGGAAAATCGATGCTCTGGACCTCGACCTTTCCGGGTCCCATATACGCAATACCTCGATTGCCTGCCATGGGCGTTCCTCCTTCGCGGTTTACCTGGTCAAGTTTGGAGCGGCGAGTATTTAACCAGAGTAGCTGACGCGTTTCAAGTTGACGCCGGGCGCCCGATCCAGCATGGTCAGGCCCGGCTTCGAACGGCGCTGAGAGCTTTCAGCATGACGGCGTTCGCAGGGATCACCTTGCCGAACCCGTTTTCGAAGCCGGGCACGGCGCCTCGGAACCGCGTCGAACCTTTCAGCCGAACTTCGCGGATCACTTTCCCGAGACGCGGGCTTGTCCATTCCAAAGCGAAAAACGTGATGGGACCTTGCGCCGCGCGTCCGCACTCGACGAGATCGGCGCCGTAGCAGTATCGTCCAGCGTGCAAGTTGCGACCCCAGTTCCATTCGAGAATGTTGACGCCGTAACGGATGGGAACGACCTCCACCAGTCCGTCCTCATAGACCACCTCGTACCAGCCCAGAAGATCCGCGGAGTCCGTGGAATCCCAGATCAAGCGGTAGGCCTCTTTGTTGGTGGCGGGCCGGGCGCAGGCGTGAAGAAAGATCAGGCTGGTGGCGTCGAGGCCGACCTTGATGCCTTTGACCTCGCGCGGCAGGGGATTGGGCTGCTGCCCCTCGGTCCCCACGACGACCGCCGCCTTGCCCGACCGTCCGGGGTCAGAAAGATCGAAGACCTTGCGGCCCGCGCTCACGCTTCCCTGGATGACGCCTTGAAGGTCCACGCCGAACGCCGGCTCGGCGAGGCCCATGTTGAATGAAGCCGAGATGTCGACCGGTGACACCGCGTCCGTGTCGCTCGCAGGGATCTCGCCACTCAGCCGGCGGCGCGTGCGCGGCATCAGGCCTTGGGTCAATGACGACAACGGCTCGCGAGGCAGCGCGTCCTTCGACCACAGAAGGCCGGCACAGCCCAGGATGCTGTAGAGCATGTCCTTGCCGGTGTTGAACTCGCTGGTCGCGGCCCACGAGGACGGCGCCCCGCCGAGCAGCGTCGGCCGCTTGCCGCGCTCCAGGTAGTCGGGGACGTCGGGTTCCATGTTGCCGTAAATCTGGCGGAATCCGAACTCCTCCAGTTGCGCCTCGTTGAGCTTCCCGCTCTCTTCCCGCGACCAGAACCAGTTGAAGATCAGAATGTCCTTGGGGACCAGCTTCCTGACCTGCTCCGGCGTCATCGCGCCCGGCGAATGGTAGACCCAGCCGTCGGGTGCGACGTGCCGGCGCAAGCCTTTGCCGCGCACTCGCTCGAGCAGATAATCCCCCCAGATCGCCATCTGGATGCCGCGGTTGGCCAGATAATCGTGAATCTTCGCGAGGTCGCGCCCGTAGAGCTCGCCAGGATCCTTGTCCTTGCACAGCGGACACAAGCCGAAGGGCGCGAACCATTCGTCGTGACCGGTATGGATCATCCTGGGCTTCAGCACTTCGATGTACTCGTCCATCACGTCGAAAAGCAGTTCGTAGCTCTGGGGATTCGAGGAACAGTACGTGTCAGGCCACTTGTCGCCCGGAACTTCAGAGAGATCCTTGTGCCGCGCCAGCAGATAGAAGCCGTGAGTCAGGGACGGGATCTCCGGGATGACTTCGAGATAATTCTCCTCCGCCCAGCGCGCGATGGCGGCGATTTCCTCCTTCTCGATGTAGCTGCTGTCGCCGCAGTCTTGATGGGAGGAGTTCTGCTCGCGGTTGTGAAAGGCGCCGGGAGGGTAGTTCAGGCGGCGGTAGTTGGTGTCACGCGTGAACTCGATCCATCCGGCGTTCACCTCGGGATGGCGGTCGAGGCGCATACAGGCGTTCAACTCGATGACGATGGTGTTGTACTTGTAGAGCGCGGCAAAGTCGCGCAGGAAGCGCTGGAAGAAAGGAAGGTTGGCGCGGCCCGGAACGTAAACCTTGATGCCGCGTAACGGCTTGTCGGGCCAGTCGCGGATTCGCGCCGCGCCCACCTCGACTCCGCCGTCTCCCGGGTGGATCATTTGCCGCAGCGATTGCAGTCCGTAGAACGCGCCGCGCTCGTCGCTGCCGCCTATCACCACGGCGCGCTCGCTGGCCTCGAGGACGTATCCCTCGGGACCCGGTTTCTCTCGCGACAGGTCCAACCGCTCGCGGGCCGAGTACTCGCGAACCAGCGGGTTACCGGCTGCTCCCATCAGGATGAAAGGGCCCGTCGAAGGCAACTGGGCGGCAGGCTTCGTCCGGAGCCTGAGACTGTAGCGGTCGCTCAGTTCGGCGGTGAGAAAGCGCGCGAGGAACAGGTCGTTGGCCGAGGCGGCGAGCGGCACGATCAGCGCCACGTCTTCGTTCAAGGCCAAGCGGCCCGGCGCGAGTTGGATTTCCTGAGGCTTGGGGAAGATGATTCCGTCCGTCTGGCCGGCGGGCGGGCCAGGAGGATCGAGATTCACTGGCCGCGCCACCGGCTCGGCGAAGGTGGATCGCGAGGCGCCCGACCTGGCGACGAGTGCGGCGCCGGCCAGCTTCAGGACGTCGCGCCGGCCAATGCGCGTCGCGGGTTCGTGTGCATCCGAGAAGCCTGGGTCGACCTCGTTATCGATCGGCTTCCGTCCTGTGGTATCTCGACGGTTGCCCATAATTCACCTCCGAAAGCTTGTCCCCTCACCTGTAGCGCCGCTCGCAGCCTGCCCTGGAAGGGAGCGGCGAAATCGTTGGAAAGGCAAGGCCGCCCCTCATAGAGCGGCGCTACAGCAGAGGTTGTCACACAGCGCGCCGTTTTCCAAACAGCGACCCGACGACCATTCCCAGGCCCGACAGCGCAAACGAACCCAATCCTGCCATGCTGACCGAGACGTGGAAGAAGAAGAACCCGATGGAGCCTGCGACTCCAGCCAGCATCGCCAGGTAACCCCCGAGCAGTGTCGCGCGCTTCCAATAAAGACCGGCGATGACGGCGGCAAACGTGCCGCCCAGAAAGATGGTCGCCGTGATGTTCAGATAAAAATACGTCGGGCCGGGAAGCGTATACCACAGTCCCCAGAACAGAATGAAGAGGCTGACAAAGACGTTGGCGGCCCGGTTGAGCAGGACCTGGCCGCCCTGGCTCAGCGGACGGCGGCGCAGCGGCAGAATCACGTCCTGGGCGATGATCGAGCTCCAGCCGAGCAGATACGAGCTGTTCACCGACATGGTCGCCGCGAGCATGCCTGCGACCACCAGACCCAACGCGCCGTGGGGCAGAATCCTGGCCAGCATTCTGGGCATCGCCTCGAGTGAATTCTGATTCGCGCCTAGCAGCGCCAGCGCCGCGATGCCCCAGAGCATCGGCAGCATGCCGCGTCCGAGGTAGATGAATCCCGTCCACAGGAACACCTTCTTGCTGACTTCCGGGCTGCGCGTGGAAAAAGTGCGCATGGCCGTCGTCTGCCAGCAAGTGTCGATCGCCAGCCAGAACAGGAACTGGAAGATGATGTACGTCCAGCCGTAGGCGGGATTGAGAATCGGACTGAAACCCGCCGCGCCTGACGTTGCTTTGACGGCGTCATACATGTGGCCCCAGCCCGCCACGTGGATCGAGTATACCGTCACGAGCACGGTGCCCAGACTGAGCGCCGCAAACTGGATGAAGTCCGTGATGACGATCGAGACCATGCCGCCGAGCACCGTGTACGCCAGCTCGAGCAGCAGAATCCCGGTCATCGTGACCTTCAGATATTCGAGCGGGACGCCGGTGACGATCGTCAGGAAGAGGCCTTCCACCTTCAGGAAGACGCCCATGTTGAGGATGCCGCCCGTTGCCACCAGAATCCCGGTCAGGATGCGGAGTCCGCGGCTGTAGTGCGCCTCAAAGAACTCGGGAACGGTGGTCAGACCCAGGGCGCGCAGCCTGCGCACGATGAATCCCGTCCGGCCGATCAGAATCATCGCCACGCCGGCGATGAGGCCGTTGATGAAGGAGGAGAACCCGGTCTTATAACCGAGTTCGGCGTAATACATGAAGGTGATGGTGCCGATTTCGGTGGCGGCGAGCGTGGCGATGCCGATGTAGACCCCGAGTTCCCGGCCGGCTACCAGGAATTCCTTGAGCCCGTAGATGAATCGCTTGCCGTAAAGCCCGGCGGCGAGAGTGGCGGCGAGATAGACGAGAACGATGAGCCAGTCAAGGACGGAGAAGTTCACGGATCCCGGATCTCCTGGTCTTGCCTCTCGTTAGGCCCGGCACCGCCTGAACCTCGCATCCTTGAACGGCCCACGACCAATTCTGGAAAACGGGAGCGGCCATGATATGCTCAGCGTATCGCTTTCATCAAGCGCCGACTCGCCGGGGTAGTGCGTCAGTTTCCGGTAGTGGCGGCTTTATGCCGCCACGGTGGCGAGGTAAACTCGCCTCTACATCCGTCAAATTGACCCCACCACGCTCGGCGGCGCGCTGAGGGCATGGGCATGCGGGGTTGGTATTACTTCTGGGTAGCGAACTTTGCGCTGGCGGGATCGGCGTTCCTGGGTATCGCCCTGGTCGTTATGGTGGGCGGGATTGGTGATCTGCGCCACATGTTCCGCCGCTTGCAAGAACAGAACAGGGAAGAGAAGGATCCGGCCAGCAACAGCATTCCGCGCTGACCACCCGACTCAGCGCCCGCACCATTCGAGGGCCGCCGCGAGCAACACCTCAGCCGTTTTCATCACTGACGCGATTTCCACGTACTCGTCCGGGCTGTGCGCCCCCGCGCCGCGCGGACCGAACAGCAGCGTCGGGATTCCGAACCGCCGCTGGAAAATGAACGCATCGCAGGGATACTCCGCCGCCGTCAGCACCGCCTTCGGCCCGAGCGCGGATTCCGCGCTCGCGACCAGGCAGCGCGTCCAAGCGTGCTCCGCCGCGAGTTCGTGACCGAGGAGCGGCGGATCGAAAAGCGGTCGCCACTCCGGGCGGTGGGTCCGGAAAAATGGATCTCGATCGCAAAAGCCGTCGAGCGACCGCCGGACCTCGCGGATCACGCCGGGCACGTCTTCGTACGGCAGGAATTGGAAGTAGAGGCGCAACGCGGCTCCGAGCGGCACGCTGAGCGGCACGTTGCGGTCAAAGCGATTCGCTTCCACCGCCAGCACCTGGACGGGAGCAGGATCGGGAAACCGGGCGTAGGCGCCACGCCGTCGCACGCGGCGCCGCTTCGCCTTCCAGGAGTCGACCCAGCCCAGCAGGCGGCCCAGCGGAATCGCCGGACTCACCACCTCTTCCTTCGAGAAGTAGTCGGCCGCCTCGCGCGCCTCGGTCGCCAGATCAAACACGTATCCGCCGCGGCTGGCGCGATAGATGGCGAGATTCGTGGGCTCGGGGATCACGCAGGCATCGGCGTTGTCGCCGCGCAGCCGTCCGGCGAGCGTTCCTCCGCCGCCGCCATATTCCTCATCGACCACCGACTCCGACAGCAGGTCTCCGCGCAGGCGAATCTTGGCGCGCTTCAGCGCCACCAGCACCGCAGCATTCGCCGCCAGGCCGCCCTTCATGTCGTAGCTGCCGAGTCCGTACACTCGCCCCTGGCGGACGGCCGCGGACCACGGACCGCCTCTCCAGGGACTCAGTCCCGGAGGCACGGTGTCGATGTGTCCGGTCAGCAGCAGGCTGCGGCCGCGTCCGCTCCCAGGCAGGCGCGCGATCAGGTTGCGCCGGCCGGCGTAGTGGCGTTCCCGGCGAACGCCGGGGTCCCGCGAACGCTGGAGGAACGCGGTGTCGTACATCTCAACGTCGACGCGGTTGTCGCCGAGAAACCCGTAGAGCACGCGTTGCGCGGGCGTCTCGTTACCATCGGGCGGAACGGCCACGCTGTTGGTGGCCACCAGCCGCCGTAGGAGCTCAACGATCTCGCGCTTCAGCGGCGCGAGCAGACGCCGGGCCTCAGTGGACGCCGGAAGCCTGGCCGTCCTGATCCGTTGCGACGTTTTTCGACCCAAAGGAGAATCTCCTGGCAGTGTTTCGCATCGAACGCGCTCGCGGAAAACGAGCCCGTCACCAGTGTATAATAAGCGGCAAGTCGGAGAGCCCACAGTCATGTCCAGCGTCCCTGTAGCGACGGCGCGCGTCCCGAGCGTCAGTGAAGATACGCTCGCTCCGGCGGCCCGGGTGCCCTGGTATGTCTGGTCGACGGTCGCCGCCGTGACTTCGGCGATGATCGGCGGACATTGGGACATCTCCTGGCACATGTCGATCGGGCGCGACACGTTCTGGACTCCAGCCCACATGGCCATCTATGCCTGTGGGGTGCTGGCGGGGATTTCCTGCGGATACCTGATTCTCGCGACCACCTTCGGGCATGACGCGGGCGCGCGCCACGCTTCGGTTGAGATGTGGGGATTCCGCGGGCCGCTCGGCGCGTTCATCGCCGCCTGGGGTGGCGTGGCGATGATCACTTCGGCGCCCTTTGACAACTGGTGGCACAACGCCTACGGGCTCGACGTGAAAATCCTCAGCCCGCCGCACGCCTTGCTGATCAGCGGCGTCCTCGCCGTCCAGCTCGGCACGCTGATTCTGATCCTCGGAGCCATGAACCGCGCCGAGGGCCGGCAGCGCGACCGGCTCGAGTGGCTGTTCCTCTACGTGGGCGGCATGATCATCATTCAACTCGGCATCCTGACGGTCGAGAACACCTGGCGCACCGTGATGCACACGGCGCAGTTCTACAAGGTGGTGGCGCTCGCCATGCCGCTGCCCCTCGCCGGCATTTCAGCGGCCTCGCGGCATCGCTGGGCCTCGACCGTGGTCATGGGCGTCTACTCGCTCTTCTGGGCGGGAATGCTCTGGATCCTGCCGCTTTTCCCCGCCACGCCCAAGCTCGGTCCCGTGTATCACAATGTCACACACTTCATCCCCATGCCGTTCCCGCTGCTCTTGATCGTCCCCGCCGTGGCGCTGGATCTGGTGCGGCCGCGAATCGTCTCGTGGACGAAATGGCTGAAGGGAGTGGCGGGCGGCGCGGTATTCCTCCTGAGCTTCGTCGCCGCTCAGTGGCCGTTCGCCGATTTCCTGATGACGCCCGCGGCGCGCAACCGCGTCTTCGGCACGCACTACTTCCCTTACTCCGATCCGGCGGGGATCCTCTACGACCCGTTTCGCTTCCACTCCCACGAAACGCGCCGCGAGTTCTGGATCGGCATGGCCGTGGCGCTCGTGATCTCGATTGTCGCGACGCGCATCGGTCTCGCCTGGGGCGACTGGATGCAGCGGATCCGCCGTTGAGGCACGATCCTTCACTCGGGCCAAAAAATAATCAGTCTCAGGCGTCTCATCCGTCTCAACAGTGGAAAGTTCGGCGTGCTAACGTCGGGTGATGGCTACAGAGGGTCGAAAGGCGAAGCAAGAATATAACGTTGACCGGGAGGCGCATGCCCCGCGCAGGAAAACCGCAATGTTACTGGTGTCATTCCGAGCGCAGCGAGGAATCTCGCACTGAACCCCCCGGTTTTCCCCCGCCGGGCATCCGGACACCCGGCAAAGCAAAAAAAGATAGTTATTTAGGGGTACGTGGCTCGTAACTCATAGAAACTAAAGACTAACTTGAAAAACGGACTCAAAAACGAACTCTCGGCCGACGGCACGCTAGCCGTACGGCGTTGATAACAAATGAGAAGTTGGAGTTGCGGGGAACAAAAACGAACTCCTTAGGTAAGCTGCTTAGGTTCAGTTACTTAACCGGATGCCGACCCGTTCGTTTGGCTCGCGGAGGGCTTCGACCGCGTCACATGAAAGCACTGCTGAGGCTCGCGCTCATTCTTGCGATTGCCACTCCGGCGCTCGCGCACGTCGGCAGTCCTGACGTGTTCTTCGAGGGCGATGCCGGACCGTATCACTTGTTTGTCACCGTGCGGCTGCCTCAAGTGATACCCGGTGTGGCGGAGATCGAGATTCGCAGCGCGTCTCCGGACTTACGCGAGCTGCGCATCGTTTCCCTGCGGCTGAGCGGGCCGGGCTCGCAGTACGCGCCCACGCCCGACGTGGCCGTGCGTTCGACGGCCGACCCCGAGTTTTACACCGGAAGTCTGTGGCTGATGCAGGGGGGCTCGATGCAGGTGCGGATCCTCGCGGCGGGCGCGCGCGGCACGGGCGAAGTTTCGGTGCCCGTCGCCTCCATCGCACAGCGCGTCCTGCCGATGCACCAGGCGCTGGGCGTGCTGCTGTTCGGCCTGACTCTGTTGCTCGCCGCGGGCGCGGTGAGCATCGCGGGCGCCGCGACGCGCGAAGGCAAGCTCGAGCCAGGCCTTCAGCCCACGCCGCAGCAGAAACGACGCGCCCACCGGACGATGGCCGCCGTCGCCGTCGTCGTGCTGACGGTGCTCTATCTCGGCCGGCGCTGGTGGGACGTCGAAGAGCGCAGCTACGAGAACAAAATCTACAAACCGCCCGAAGTCGCGGCGACGCTCGAGTCCGGCGGACGGCTGGTGCTGCGTCCAGCGGATCCCGTGTGGGCCAAGCGCCTGTCGCCCGGCGCGCTGATTCCCGACCACGATCACTTGATGCATCTCTTCCTCGTCCGCCTGCCGGGCATGGATCGCTTCCTGCACCTCCACCCGGAGCCGCAGCCGGACGGCTCGTTCGTCGAGCGCTTGCCCGCGACACCTGCGGGACACTATCAGATCTTCGCGGACGTGGTGCGTTCTAATGGATTCCCGGTGACCCTGATCGGCACACTAGATTTGCCTGACCTTCCGGGCAGTCCGCTCGCCGGCGATGATTGCGTCTGGTCCGGTGCGGCGCTGCGCGTGGGCGCTGAAGACGCCCGCGTGGCATCGCTGCCCGGCGGCGGACGCATGGTGTGGGAAGCGCCCGCGTCGCCGCTCCAGGCGAACGCGGCGGCAGACTTTCGTTTTCGCGTCGAGGATCAAGACGGCAAGCCGGCCCACGACCTCGAGCCCTACATGGGCATGCCGGGACACGCCGAGTTCATTCGCGCCGATGGCTCGGTGTTTGCGCACGCGCATCCGGCGGGCTCGGTGTCGATGGCGGCGCTGGCTCTTGCCCAACACGGACTCGCAGGCAGTCTGATTCCGGCCGCGCCCGCTGCGACGAGTTCGATGGCAGGGATGATGATGCCCTCAGGGCCGCTGCCTCCCGAGGTGTCATTCCCGTACGGATTCCCGCAGCCCGGGACGTACCGGGTTTTTGTCCAGATCAAGCGCGCGGGACGCATCGAGACCGGGGTGTTTGACGCGCACGTCGAGGGGAGGTCTTCCATCGCCCGATGACCCATCGCCCGAGCGTTCGGTGCAATCATTCACATCTTAGCGCCACGATGGGATCCACTTGGGAGGCGCGTCGCGCCGGGATATAGCAAGCCAGAAGCGCCACGCCGGTGAGAAGGATCGACACGGCGACGAAGGTCAGCGCGTCGGTGGGCTTGACGTCATAGAGCAGGCTCGAGAGGAACCTGGTCAGCCCGAATGCCCCGAGCAAGCCGATGGCGACGCCGAACACGGTCAGCCTGAATCCCTGCCGCACGACGAGTCCCAGCACGTCGCGCCGCTCCGCGCCCAGCGCCACGCGCACGCCGATCTCGCGGGTGCGCTGCGAGACGGAGTACGAGAGCACGCTATAGATCCCGAGCACCGAGAGGATGAGGGCCAGCCCCGCGAAGGCTCCGAGGAGCGCCATCATCATGCGTTGTTGCGCCATCGGTTCGCGCGCCGCCTGCTCCATGGTCTTGAGGTCGACCACCGGCTGATTCTGATCCGCGCGGTGCACCGCATCGGCCACCGCGTGGGCGATGCTCACCGGCTTCACGTTCGCCGCCGTACGCACCACCAGGTTTTCTGGGCTGAGGACCCACGGGAATTGTCGATACGGGACGTAAACCTCGGAATGAAAGCCTGCGCCGGGTCCCTGGCTAAGGACGTTGCCGGCCACGCCCACCACCGAGAGCCAAGGCCTGTTCTCGCTCGGCGAGCCCATGCGCAACTGCTTTCCCAGCGGATTCTGGCCGGGCCAGTACGTGCGGGCAAGCTGTTCATTGACGATCACCACGCGCTCCGAGGTTTCGGTGTCGTGCTCGTTGAAACTGCGCCCGCTGAGCAGCGGGATTCCGAGCGTGCGGAAATAATCTGGACCGGCGACGATGTAGTTGGCGTCCGGGACCTGTCCCGCCGGAGGATTAGGTTGATCCGCCGTGGTAAAGAACTGTCCTTCCCAATCATCGCCGGTGGGCAGACCGCGCGCCACGCTCGCCGAGATGACGCCGGGCAATGCCTCGACCGACGCCACCACTCGCCGCCAGAACTCGGCGCTCGTGCGCGCTTCTTTGTAGCGCTCGCCCGAGAGCGGCACGCGCAGCGTGAGAACATTGGCCGGATTCAAGCCGAGGTTCACCTGGCCAAGCTTGGTGAGAGTCCGGACCATGAGCCCGGCGCCCGCCAGGAGCACCAAGGCGAGCGCGATTTCAGCGACCACGAGCGCGCTCGGAAAACGGCGGCTGCCAGGACTCTGTACGCGCCCGGTCTCCTTCAGCGTCTCCGTGAGATGCAGCCGGGAGCTCTCGATCGCCGGCGCCAGGCCAAAGAGGAGGGTTGTCGCGAGGGCGGCGATCAGAGAGAAAGCCAGCACCCGCAGGTCGGTGGCGCTATCGGCCAAGCCGGGCGCGGAATTCAAGACGTACTCGGGAGCGAGCGCCGCCATGGCTTTGCATCCCCAGGACGCGAGCAGTACGCCCAGAGCGCCGCCGCCCAAGGAGAGCACCAGGTTCTCCGTCAGGAGTTGCCGGACGATTCGCTGACGGCTGGCTCCCAAGGCGCCGCGAACTGCGAATTCGCCCGCTCGGCCTGTTCCGCGCGCGAGCAACAGGTTGGCCATGTTGGCGCACGCAATCAGCAGGACGAAGATCACAGCTCCCATCAGGACCACAAGCGCCGGACGCGTATCTCCGGAAAGCATGGTGCGCAGACTCATCACGTCGGCGCGCCAGCCTTTGAGGTCAGGATGCACTTGTTCAATGCGAGCCGAGATCGGATTCATGCGCGCTTCAGCCTGCTGCAAGGTGATGCCGGGTTTCAGACGGCCTACGCCGAAGTAGTCGTTCCAGGTGAGCGCCGGCGAGAGCCCGATCCCCGACACCCACAACTCCGGGACCGTACCGTAAGGCGTGGCATAAAGATGCGAGAAGTTGGGCGGCATCACGCCGACGATCGTCGTACTCGCGCCGTTGAGCTCCATCGCGCGCCCGATGACGCTGGTATCGGCATCGAAGCGTCGCCGCCACAACCCATAACTCAGAATCGCCGCTCGCGGCCCTTCCGCGCGGTCCTCGTCGGCGGAAAACGTGCGACCCCGAAGCGGCGATACACCGAGCAGTGGGAAGAGGTTGCCGGAAACTTTTTCACACGGGTCTTCCTCGGGATCGCCCCGGCCCGTCAGCACACAGGAGGTCTGAGTGTAGGCAGCCAGGTCCTCGAACGCGCCGCTCTCGCTGCGCCAGCCCAGAATCTCGGCCGGCGAGATAGGATTCCGCACCCAGCCGCGCGGCGGATTCTTCTTCTCGATGAACACCAGCCGGCCAGGATCCTTGAAGGGCAGCGGTTTGAGCAAGACGGCGTCGAGCGCGGAAAAGATCGCCGTGTTGGCGCCGATCCCGAGCGCCAGCGTCAGCACGGCGACGGCTGTGAAGCCCGGACTCTTGGCCAGCATGCGCAGGCCGAAGCGAACGTCCTGCACCAGGTGATCCCACCCGACCCAGCGGCCCGATTCGTAGAATCGCTCCTCGGCCCGAGTCACGTTGCCGAAGGCGCGTCGCGCCGCCAGGCGAGCATCGTCGTCGCTCAGGCCCTGCTCCTTGAGGCGCTCCGTCTCGAGCGCCAGATGCGCTTCCACCTCGGCCTTAAAGTCGCTCGGCTTGCGCTTTCGGCTCAACATGGCTTTAGCCCTCGCCCGCTTCGGCCCCGAGAATCCGCCCGATCGCTGCCGCCAGACGGCGCCACTTCACCGCTTCTTTCGCCAGCTGCTTGCGGCCGGCCTTGGTTAGCCGGTAGAAGCGCGCCTTGCGGTGGTTTTTCGAAGTGCCCCACTCGGCGGAAATCCAGCCGCGTGATTCCAGGCGCTGCAGCGCCGGATAGAGCGCGCCGTGCTCGACGAGCAGCTCGTCGTCGGACGTCTGCTCGATGGCGCGCGCGATCCCCTGTCCGTGCTCCGGACCGAAGATCAGCGTCCGGAGGATCAGGAGGTCGAGCGTCCCCTGTAAGAGTTCGAGGCGGTTGTTCTCTTCTCGGGTAGACATGCGACCCGAGTATGCACCTGTTAGGGTAGGATGTCAACCCAAAGCAACAGTTGGGTGCTGGTGTCATTTGGGGGATACGGGCGCTGCATTGTGCTGCGAAATTGAACCGGCTCCAAATGACACCACCACCGAGAGTTGCCGCGAGGTTGACCGTGGGATAGGTGCCGGTGGGCGCTCGAACTCAGCGAGGACGGCTTAAGGGGCAATCGGCGCAGGCAGGCGAGGCTGCTCGTGACCTGCGGATCAAACCACCAGGCCGCCTTCCTTCAGCTTCTGCTCCGTCGACTGGACCTCCGGGATGAGGACCAGCCCCTCGACCTTTACTTTGCCGACCCAGCGGGACGCCTCGTCGTCGGTGAGGCCGACGAGGAGCAACAGGTCGACCAGATCGGGTTCATCCTGAATCTGGCGGGCAGGAGCATTGAGCCGGCCCGCGTAAGGCACGAAGCGGATTTCAAAGACCGGTTTGGTCTTCTCGGTTGGAGCCGTATAAACGATGCGGACATTACCCTTGAGTTTGGTCACGCGGCAACGCCCCCTGGCCGACCGATGCCTTTCCGGTTGGATTTCGTGGTACGCCGACGGGGTTTAGCTTACGACACCCGTGGGGTTCGCTTCAAGTGCGAGCCGCCGTAAGCGCTCGGAATCGAATCGCCCGTTCCAGGCGCCGGCTTCCGGCCGCGGCGTATACCGTATAATACAATCGTCACTGAGGAGGCGCAGGATGGACCGTGATGCGGCGTGGGCGTTGCTCTCGGAATACACGAAGAGCGAGAACTTGCGCAAGCACGCGCTGGCCGTCGAAGCGTGCGTGCGGGCCTATGCGCGCAAGCGGGGCGAGGACGAGGCGAAGTGGGGCGTGGTGGCCCTCATCCACGATTTCGACTACGAGATGTATCCCAACGCTCCGGACCATCCCCTCAAGGGCAGCGAGATCCTGAAGGAACGCGGCTATCCCGAAGACGTGCGGCGGGCGATCCTGGGCCACGCCGACTACACGGGTGTGCCGCGCGACACCTTGCTCTCGAAGACACTCTTCGCCTGCGACGAGCTCGCCGGTTTCATCACCGCGTGCTCGCTCGTGCGCCCCGACCGCATCATGACGCTCGAGCCGAAGTCGGTGCGCAAGCGGATGAAGGATAAAGCGTTCGCGCGCTCGGTCAGCCGCGAAGACATCCTGAAGGGCGCGGAAGAGCTCGGTGTGCCGCTCGACGAGCACATCGCTTTCTGCATCGACGCCATGCGCGGCATTGCCGAGACTTTGGGACTCGTACCCGCGGCATCAGCAACCTCGTGAGGCGCTTGACGTGCGACGGCTGCTTGACATCCTGGTTGCGGCGCTCGGACTCGCCATCCTCTCGCCGCTCTTCGCCCTCGTCGCGCTCGCCATCAAGCTTCAAGATGGCGGGCCGGTCTTCTATTCGCAGACGCGAGTCGGCCGCGGCTTCCGCAAATTCCGCCTTTACAAGTTTCGCAGTATGACGCCTGGCGCCGACCGCCTGGGTCCGCCGCTGACCGTCCCTGCCGACCCCCGGATCACGCGCGTCGGCGGCTTTCTGCGCCGCTCGAAGCTCGATGAGTTGCCGCAGTTGTTCAACCTGCTGCGCGGCGACATGCGGCTGGTGGGCGCGCGTCCGGAGCTCGAGAGGTACGTTGAAATGTTCCGCCGCGAGTACACGCTGCTGCTTCAGGATCGGCCCGGCATCACCGATCCCGCGAGCCTCGCCTACCGCCACGAACACCTGGTCCTCAGTGCGAACGGTGTCGAAGAGCAGTACGTAACCGAAATCCTGCCGCACAAGCTTGCGCTTTCACTCGATTACGCCCGCGAGCGCACCTTCCTCTCTGACCTCGGCATTGTTGCGCGCACCCTGCTCGGTCTCTCTTGGACGCCTCGCCCATCCGACCGTCCTGACGTCACTGCCCAGTCCCGCCAACCCGGCACGCTCCCTGCGGATTCCGCCAAAGGTCGAAACCTTCCATCCTAGAGTCCGCCGGCCGGCGTCCATTCGCAATCGCGGATTTGGAAAACTTTGGATTGACTTCTCTGCTATGATGACTCCACTTCTGGTCCGAACCTGATTCCAAGAGGGAGAGAGAACATGCTGCGACATACTTCGCTGATTGGATGCCTGGCACTCGCCGCACTCACCGTCGGCTGCTCGAATGCTCCAGCCCCGGCTCCACCACCTGACACGCGCGCCGCCGATGTCCAAGCGGTCAAGGACGTCGAGGCAGCCTGGCTTAAAGACGCTGCGACCAAGGACGCCGACAAGTGGGCCAGCTACTTTACCGAGGATGGCAGCGCGCTGTACCCCGGCGCCGCAACGGTGAATGGGAAGGCGGCCATCAAAGCGGCGATGGCGCCTTTCTTTTCCGATCCCAACTTCTCGATCGATTTCCAGTCCATGCGGACCGTGGCTTCCAAGGGTGGTGACATGGTCTATTCGCAGGGCACCTACAGCATGACCATGACTAACCCGAAGACCAAGAAGCCCATGACGGACAAGGGAAAGTTTCTGACGGTCTACACCAAGCAGGCCGACGGAAGCTGGAAGGCCGCCGCCGATACATTCAATTCCGATTCGGCCATGTAGGCGTCCGGCTCCCGCATAGGTTGGCCAGAGCCCCAAAGGGGCGAGCTACCCCAGCCCAGGCCAACGGCCTGGGTTAATTGGCGCACAGAACCAGCCGTAAGCCCTGAAGGGGCGAGCTAGCGTGCAGGTCGGCGCGTGTTGCGACGCGCCCGGAATTGGGCTAGCATCCCGGGCACAGGGGAACGTCGGAGCGCGAGGCAGTTCAGTGAAGTGTCCAGCCGGCAGATGCGCAGCGATTTGCCTTTTCTTGCTCCTCCCTTCCACGGTAACGGTTCATAAAACGCCGGCTCAGACGTCCGCGCAGGCGTCATTCCGCCCTGACATTCCTCGGACGTGGGACGATGCCGCAATGGCCACGCTCGAAGTCCCACTGGCGAATCCGATTGGCTCGCCCCAGCACGTCTCCGCCGACTATTACTACCAGATTCCCGTGCGGCCCATTTACCAGAGCTATCCCATTTACGCACCCGGCCACGAGCCGCCGGGTTATATGGATCGGCTCAAGCGGCAGGAGCCGGTAATTGTTTGGGACAACGCCGGTCACCGACCGGCGCTACAGACGGAGGCGGATTGGATCAAGGCCGGGGAGATGGTGTTCGACGCGCCAACCGGGTTCCAAGGCGTCAGGGCCGTTGCGACAACTGAAGACGTGCACAATCCCGCCTGGTGGGCTGCGGTTGGCGCCCCGATAGGGAAAGACGGGACGCTGCCCGGTTACTTCTACGTCGTCAGGAAGAAGGGTGAAGTCGAGGTTGGCAGCCTTTCGTGCGCTTCCTGCCACGACCGCGTGATGCCGGACGGCACGGTGATCAAGGGCGCGCAGGGGAATTTTCCGTTTGATAAGGCGCTGGCTTTTGGCTTCCGGAGGCTGCCGCCTGAGGCACTGACGGCCGTGCGCCAGGGCAATTACCGCCTCTATGGCGCGCCGTGGCTCCGTCCTGACCCGCAGGCCCGATTGTTCCGGATGTCGCTCGATGAGATCGCTTCTGCCCATGACAACATTCCAGGCGGCGTGTTGGCTCGCCACCGCGCCAGTCCTTTCTACCCGGTTCAGGTGCCGGACCTGATCGGCGTCAAGGACCGCCGTTATCTTGACCGCACGGGTTTGCAGCCACATCGCGGCATCGTGGACCTGATGCGCTATGCCGCGCTCAACCAGGGAGGCGACGATCTTGCCAGCTTCGTCGGATTCGTGCCGGATGGTCCCCCGGACTTCAAGGCGCTGCCCGCTCCCGACAAACTGGATCCCTTCCGGACTCAAGCGGACCGCTACACCGACGAGCAGCTTTACGCTCTGGCGCTTTACGTTTACTCGCTCCAGCCGCCGCCCAATCCGAACCAGTTTGACGCATTGGCCGCGCGCGGCCAGAGAATCTTCGAGCGCGAGGGCTGCGTGATGTGCCACACCCCGCCCCTTTACACGAACAACAAGCTGACGCTGGCTGAGGGATTCACGCCGCCGCCCGGCGCGGAGCAGAACTATGACATCCTGCCGATTTCCGTCGGCACCGACCCCAACCTGACGATGAAGACTCGCCGCGGCACCGGCTACTACAAGGTGCCGTCGCTCAAGGGCGTGTGGTATCGCGGCATGTTCGGTCACAGCGGCTGGTGCGCCACGCTCGAAGACTGGTTTGATTCCCGCCGCACGCGCGACGACTACGTCCCGACAGGGTTTAAGCCTTACGGCGCGAAGACCTACGCGGTGAAAGGCCACCCGTTTGGGCTTAATCTTTCCGCTGAAGACAAGAAGGCGCTCATCGCGTTTCTGAAGACGCTCTAAGAGAATCCCAAGAATCAATGATGGGCGTGAGCGCGAGGGGGAAAGCGTCGGCGCTGGGGATGATCGAGCGGCGCGGCGTGTGATTTCATTGTACACGAAACGGCCACTGGCGAAGGCCGTCGTGACGAAGTCGAGTTGGCAGATGCCGCGAATCCGATTATGATGTTCGCTCTGCCATCATTCGGAGCCACGATTCACGGCTCAAGGGGGATGTCGCCGTGGCCGACGACCGTTCTGCTGCCTGGAACAAGCGATATGAAGAGTGCCTTCGTTACGTCGAAGGTGTCGTGAAAGCCGTCGATGCGGGCAAGAGCCTGCGGCTCGGCCCGTCGGCGGAGGAGTTCGTGCGTCCGGCGACGACGGCGGCGGGCGAAGCGGCGGCGTCATCGAAAGTTCAGCACCCCGCCAAGGTAGTCTACTGTGCGCCGCATCCTGACGACGAGTCGCTGAGCGGCGTGCTCGCGCTGCGGCTGAGTCTCGAGTCGGGCGCGCGGGTCACCAACGTAGCGATCACCCTCGGCTCGGACGCCGGCCAGCGGAGCCGGCGTCTCAGCGAACTGGAATCGGCCTGTCGAGCGCTGGGGTTCAAGCTGGTGGTGCCGACGGAGCCCGTCGGCCATGCTGCCCCGTCCTCGGGGTTCGAGCACGTCAACCTGACGACGCTGCACGAGCGTCCAGCAGAATGGGCGGCTAAGGTCGACGTTCTGAAGGCCATCTTCGATCGCGAGCAGCCTGACGTGGTGTTGGCGCCCCACGCCGAGGACTTCAATACGACGCATATCGGGACTCATTGGCTGGTGGTTGCCGCGCTCGGCTTGCATTTGGAACAATCAGGACGCAGCCCGGTCACCTTCGTTGAAACCGAATTCTGGCATCAGCTCGCCGCGCCCAATCTGATGGTGGGTGTGACGCCCGCCACTCTCGCCATGCTGCTGATTGCCGCCTGCGAGCACGGCGGCGAGATGACGCGGAATCCTTATCACCTGCTCGCGCCCGCCCGCATGATGGACAACATCCGCCGCGGGTCAGAAGTGGTGGGTGGCCAGGGCGCCGCCGCGCAACGCTTCACGTTCGCAGAACTCTATCGCGTCGCCTTCATCAGCGGGAAAGAAGTGGTCGAGGCACGGCCGGGCGGCGTTATCGTGAGCCCGGAGGAGAAGATCGACGCGGCCACGCTGGCCAATCGCTTCCGGCCCTAGGCCGATTGACAACCACAACGCCGCAGGTTAGCGTGAGGCGCGAGCTAACGGGTGGGCCTTTCCCTCAAACTCGTGCTGTCGAGTGACCCGCGCCTGCTGGGCGCGGTACGAGGGGCGGTACGCGAGCTCGCGAGCGGCGCCGGATTCGCCGAGGAGGATTGCCGCGCCATTGCTCTCGCGGTCGATGAGGCGCTGACCAACATCATCCGTCACGCCTATGACAACCGGCCTGACGAATCGGTGGAGTTGACCTGCCACGGCCTCGAGAACGGCCTGGAGTTCATCTTCCGGGATCGAGGGCGCCCGGTCGACCCGGCGAAGATCTGTGCTCGCGCCCTCGAGGATGTAAGACCCGGCGGCCTCGGGACGCACATCATCCGGCAGATCATGGATCAGGTGCGCTATGAGCCGCTGCCGGATGGCAATCAACTGCGGCTCGTAAAGTACATCAACAAGGTCTAACGGACTTTTCATGGGAATGAGGGCTATGCAGACTTCGTTGCGACACTTGGACAACGTCGTGATTGTGGACGTAGTCGGGGACATCGACCTCCACAACTCTCCCCGGCTCCGCAAGACGCTGCTCGAGGTGTTGCAGCAGACGCCGCGCGTCGTCGTGAACCTCGAGCAGGTGCGCTATATCGACAGCTCGGGCATCGCTTCACTGGTCGAAGGACTCAAGGAGTCCCAAAGCCTCAAGAACCGTTTCATCCTGTTCGGGCTGAGCAAAGCGGCGCGTGAGGTGCTGCGTCTGACGCGCCTCATCAACGTCTTCGAGGTCTACGAAACGGAGCAACAGGCGCTCGACGCGTGAGCGCCGGGAATCCCGGGGATACGCCAAGTGGGACTCACGGACGGAGTCGGTCGGGGCACGCTCAAAGGGCTCGCCTACCTCGGCGGGCTCGCGCAACTGGGCGGGCGCGCCGCTTATGCCACCTTCGTTCCGGCCGCGAAGGCGCGGCGCGTGCGTCCCACGCGCGCTATCCACCAGGCGATGGCGGTGGGCGTGGAAGCGATCCCCATCCTCTCGCTCATCACTTTCTTCATCGGCGTGATTATGGCGCTGCAGGGCGCTTACGAGCTGCGCCAGTTCGGCGCCATACAATTTGTAGCCAGCGCCGTCGCCATTTCAATCACTCGCGAGCTCGGCCCCTTCATCACGGCGATTGTGGTGATCGGACGTTCGGGGTCCGCCTTCGCCGCCGAAATCGGCACCATGAAGGTGACAGAGGAGATCGACGCGCTCGAGACCATGGCGCTGCCTCCCGTCCCGTTTCTGGTCGCGCCCAAATTTCTGGCGATGCTGATCATGATGCCGTGCCTCAGTATCTGGGCGGACTTCATGGGGATTCTGGGCGGCCTGCTGTTCGGCGTCACCAGCGCCGACTTTACGGTGGCGAGCTACCTGGCCGCGACGCGCGACGCTCTGGTGATGCGCGACATCGTCACCGGACTCATCAAGGCGGTGATGTTCGGCATCGTGATCACGGCGGTCGGCTGTTACGAAGGATTCTCCACCGGCGCGGGCGCCGAGGAAGTGGGCCGTTCGACGACCGCGGCCGTGGTAAAGTCGATCTTCCTGGTCACCTGCGTCGACCTGCTTTTCACGGCGCTGTTCTACTTCACGACGGAGAAGTGACCGCCGCAGCGCGCGACGAATGGCGGCGGCTTATTGACTGAGGCGGCCTCGGCGGCATCAACCATGGACGACTCATCCGCAACGACGAAACACGAGCCGGCCATTTCGGTGCGCAACCTCCACGTCCGCTACGGCGCGACCGAGGTGCTGCACGGCATCAGCTTCGACATCTGCGCCGGTGAGACGATGGTCATCCTCGGAGGCTCCGGCTCCGGCAAGAGCACTTTGCTCCGAACCATGGTGGGCCTCGAAAAACCCAGCACCGGCGAGATCTGGATCAAGGGCCGCAATATCGACCGGCTTTCGGAGCAGGAGTGGGACGACCTGCGCAAGAAGATGGGCATGTCGTTCCAGGGCGGCGCGTTGTTTGGATCGATGACCGTGGGTGAGAACGTGGCGCTGCCGCTCTACGAGCACACCGAACTCGAGCCCTCCACCGTTGGAATCGTCGTGCGGATGAAGCTCGAGCAGGTGGGCCTCGCGGGATTCGAGGATTACATGCCATCGCAGTTGAGCGGCGGCATGAAGAAGCGGGCGGCGGTGGCGCGCGCCCTGGCGATGGACCCGGAGATCCTCTTCTTCGATGAGCCCTCGGCGGGCCTCGATCCCATCATCGCCGCGGGCATCGATAACCTGATCCTGAAATTGAAGGAAGCTTTCCGCATGACCATCGTGGTGGTGACGCACGAGCTGGCCAGCGCCTTCCTGATTGCCGATCGCATGGTGCTGATCGACAAGGGCAAGATCGTCGCTCTGGGAACAAAGGAGGAACTGCGCGCGAGCACGCAGCCGCGCGTCCGCCAGTTTCTCGATCGGGTGCCCGAGCCGGAAGTTTCCGAAGAGCTCGACTACTTGCAAATGCTGACCGAGGAACGCCCGAAGGGCCGCGCGTAGCGGGCCGGGAGAGGAAGCAAGAAGATGGAAGCGAAACGAGAGCAGGCGATGGTCGGGCTGTTCGTTCTGGTGGTGGCAGGACTGCTGCTCGCCACGGTGTTTGCGATCAGCGGGACGTTCTCCCACAAAGGGGTGAGCCACCGCGTCTACTTCAAGTACGCCGGTGGACTCCAGCCGGGCGGCGCCGTGCGCTACGGCGGCATGCGCGCGGGCCGCATCGAGCGCGTGCGCGTTGACCCCGCGGATTCGACGCGTATCCAAGTCGACTTCACGGTGCGGCGCGATATCCCGGTGAAGACCGACAGCGTGGTGAAGATCTCCAGCCTGAGCGCCCTGGGTGACAACTACCTCGAGATCACGACGGGCACCAAGGATTCGCCGCTCGCTCCGCCAGGCAGCACGCTGAAGTCGGCCGAGCTGGTGGGCTTCGCTGAGCTGACCGAGTCGCTCAACGCGCTCGCGCCCACGGCGCAGCAGACTCTGCTGACGATCAATGCCCGGCTAGGCGATCTGCAAGTGACCATCGCGCGCGTCAACGACCTGCTGAACGATAAGAATCGCGCCCACATCAGCGCAACCCTGGCCAATCTCGACGGGATGCTGGCCGAGGATCGTCCCAAGCTCTCGGCGACCCTGACCAACCTCCAGGACGTAAGCGCCAAGGCGAGTCCGCTCCTTGACGACTTCAAGAAGACGGTCGCCAATGCCGACACGGCGCTCGCTCACGTCGACTCGATGGTCGAGGAGAATCGCCCCGACGTGCACAAAGCCGTGCTCGAGCTGCGCCAGACTTTGCAAGAAGCGTCGGCGACCGTCGATCAGCTCAATCGCACCCTGGACGCCAACTCTGATAATCTCGACCAGACGCTCGAGAACATCCGCGTGACCACCGAGAACCTGCGCGAGCTCACCGACGAGGTGAAGCGGCGGCCGTACGTGCTGGTGCGCGGCGTCCACGAGAAAGAGCGGCAGCCGGGTGAGATTGGCAAGTAAGGTTCAGATGAGAGGCTTTGTGAAAACGCGTCCGCTCTCTGCTAACTGCCCTCGCCCCCTTGCGGGAGAGAGCCTGTCCCGAGCGCAGCGAGGGAGTGGCGCGCTAACGCCGGGTGAGGGGTCACTTCCACTATTTTCAAGACACCGGACCGGCGGAGCCGCTACGTTTCACGTCGTCACCCTGCTCTTGGTGCTGATGCTGGCAGGCTGCGGCGGCGCCTCGCATGCCATCCAGTACTACACCCTCGATCTGCCCGCGGCGCCCGACGCGGCCCGCAATCCCTATCCCGTCACGTTGCTGGTGGCGCGCGTCGCCGCGCCGATGATCCTGCGTGACGACCGCATCGTATACCGCAGCGGCGCGAACGAACTCGGCACCTACGAGTATCACCGCTGGGCCGAGCCGCCGGCGATGCTGCTCGAAACCAGCCTGCTCCGGTTGCTGCGCTCCTCCGGCAGGTATCAGTCCGTTTCGGAAGTGAGCAGCAGGGCGCGAGGCCAGTACCTCGTGCGCGGCAGGCTCTACGACTTCGAGGAAGTCGATTCGAGCGCCATCACGGCGCGCGTCGCTCTGGAAGCCGAGTTGGTCGACGAGAAGAGCGGCAAGGTCGTCTGGTCTCACTTCTACTCGCACGATGAGCCGGCGAGCGAGGATGACGTGGCGTCAGTGGTCGCAGCGCTGAACAAGAATCTGATGCGGGGACTTGATGAAGTGGCCACCGGCCTTGACGAGTATTTCTCGAAAAACCCATCCAAGCCCTAGAGGGCGATTTGACCCGTTACCGCTCTCATCTCTTTGAGGCGAGGGCAGGCGGGTGTTCATCCTCAAGGAGGACAAGGAGTACAGCCGGCGTTGCGGTGGTGGGTCTCTTCTCTGCTTTGGCGTTGCGCAGGCCGGCTCCCATCCGGTGCAGGTGCTGAAAAACTTCGCGATAGCAGCGAGCCACGCTCGTTTCGTAATACGGCAGTCCTCTCTCCGCACAGTAAGCTTTGACGACGATCGCCACGTCCCGCAGATTCTTCCGCGGAACAGTGGGAAACAAGTGATGCTCGATCTGGCAAGACAGGCCGCCAAATAGAAAGTCGGTAATAGGGTGCGCCTCGAGATTACGGGCGGTGAGCAGCTGGCGGCTCAGGAAGTCCATCTGTTCGCCTTTACCCAGCATCGGCATACCGGTATGGTTCGTGGCGAAGGTCATGCCCAGATAGGCGCCGAACAAAGCCCGATGCACCACCAGGAACAGCACGGCGGACAGCGGATTTAATAGGGAAAATGCCAGAACAAAGTAGAGGACATAGTGGCAAGCCACCAGCAGTATTTCGGTTCGCCGGTTCGCGGTTTGTCCGCGGGCAAAGAAGCGGATGCTGTGGAAAGTCAGGTTCCAGGCTTCCAGTAACAGGAGCGGCGTGAACAAGAATGCCTGATATCTCATGACCAGCCGGCGAAAACTTCTTCCGTTCTCGGCCTGTTCGGTGGTGAAAGCCAACACCGGAATCTCCACATCGGGGTCGCGGCCGACTTGATTAGGATTGGCGTGATGCAGGTTGTGCGAGTACATCCACCACTTTCTGCTGACGCCCAAGAGCAGGTTGCTGAAAATCAACGCCAGCAGGTCGTTGCGCGCCGGAGTGCGGCAAATCTGCCGGTGGCAGGCGTCGTGAACCATAAAAGAGAGCTGCGCCGAGCTGAACGCCAAGAGTGCAGCGTCGAGCAGCACGAGCCAGAGGTGGTGGAGTGTCCCTAAGACAGCAAGACTGAACGTCAGAAGGCCCAGAATGAGGATTAGCCGGATCGCGTAATAGGCAGGTGTCTTTTCGAAAAGGCCTCGCCTCTCGAGCAGGCGTTTCAGCTCAGCGTACCCATCGGGGGCTCCTGACTTGAGGTAAGTTTTCTTGGTCATTTGTGCCATTGGACCGAGCGAAACGTCGTCGGTCCATGCTGGCCAACCGCAAGGCAAGCCCTGTTTGAACCGAATTCAATATCGACCTCCGGGCTGACGTTAAGATACACCCGCCCGTCTCTGAACGCAATTGCCTACTCGGGTTTGCGTCCGGCCCCGCGGGTTGAACTCACCCGCGTGGCGCCCTACTTCCGGCTCGCGGCTTTCTGGAGCTGCTCGGTCAGCGGCCCGTACATCTCCGGACGCCGCGCCGCGATGCGATCGAATTCCCACTCACCGGGGACGCGCACTACGCGGTTGTGGTCGGCGGCGGCGACATCCACTTCGCCGTAGATGATGGTCTCCTCCGTGTCGCCCGCCTCGGCCAGCACGTCGCCGGTGAAGTTGACGATCTGTGAATGGCCGGAAAAGCGGAAGCCGCGTTCCTCGCCCACGCGGTCCGCAGCCACCACCACCATGTGATTCTCGCTGGCGCGCACTTTGGGCGTATGCTGCCAGGAATCCGAGCCCAGCGGCCAGTTGGTGGGGATCGCCAGCAGTTGCGCGCCTTTCAGCTTCAGCACCCGGCCAGACTCCGGGAAGCTGCAGTCATAACAGATGTTGACGCCCAGGCGCGCGTGCGGCGAGTCGAAGACCGGGAACGGCTTGTCGCCCAGCGCATCGTAGCGGTCGATGCCGAGGTGCAGCAGATGAACCTTGCGGTGCGTGCCCAGGACGCCGCGCGGACCGATGACCGCGGCAGCGTTGTAGACGTGTTCGCCTTCGCGCTCGAGCATCCCGACCACTACCGTCACATCCAGCCGGCGGCAGGCCGCGGCGATCTTTTCTGTGCTCGGACCGGGCACCGTCTCAGCCACAGGCCCCGCCTCTTCGCGGCTCTTGAAACAGTATCCGGTGAGCGCGCACTCGGGAAATACGATCACTTTGGCGCCCGAGCGCGCCGCGTCCTCCAGGCGCTGAAGCACCTGCTGAAGGTTGTGCTCTTTCTCGAGAATCTTGACGTCCATCTGCACAGCGGCAACTTTCATGGGTTTTCTCCGCGGCCGCATTTTCGAGCCTGGCCGGCCACTGTCATTCTACCAGCGAACTAACGTTCCTGCTTATCACCTGTGCCCTGGCTCGGAAGCTTGAACCCTCACCGGCCGCGTCGTTCCGAGGAGCCGAAGGCGACGAGGAATCTGCTTGTTGAACTCAAGGCCTGACTCGCTCCGCCGCCGATGGTGCTTGCTCTCGACCGCGCCTCGCGCCACAATCTGAGCGAGGGAGCCTCAGAATGGCAACGAACCCACGGCGTGCCGCCGGTGCTCCAGACACGAGCACCGAACTCACGCCTTATCGCCTCATGGAAGTCAGTTTCGGATTCGCCGGCGCCAAGACGCTGCTGAGCGCCATCGAGCTGGGCGTGTTCACGGAACTCGCGAAAGGCGCGCTCGACGCCGACGCCCTGACGCAGCGCCTGGCGCTCCACCCGCGCGCTGCCCGCGACTTCTTCGACGCGCTCGTTGCGCTCGGCATGCTCGAGCGCCACGAAGGCAAGTACTCGAACGCGCCCGAGCCCGACTACTACCTCGACCGCGCCAAGCCGTCCTATATCGGCGGCCTGCTCGAGATGGTCAACCTGCGCCTCTATGCGTTCTGGGGATCGCTCACCGAGGGTCTGCGCACCGGCAAGCCGCAGAACGAAATCAAAGGCGGCCAGAACATCTTCGACGCCATCTACCCGAATCCGTTTCTGCTGCGGATGTTCCTCACCGCGATGACCGGGTTTACCTTGACCACGGCGAAGGCGCTCGCCCGACAGTTCCCCTGGCAGAATTACCGGACGTTCCTCGACGTGGGAACCGCACAAGGCGCGGTACCCGTCCAGATCGCGCTCGCGCATCCGCACCTGACGGGAGGCGGATTCGACCTCGCGCCCGTCGGCCCGTTCTTCGACGAGTACGTCGCCTCCTTCGGACTCGCCGGCCGCCTGCAGTTCCATCCTGGCGACTTCTTCAAAAACCCGCTGCCCTCGGCCGACGTCATCATCACCACGCGCATCCTCCACGACTGGGACCTGGAGGAGAAGCGCGCGTTGATCGCGAAGATCTACCAGGCGCTCCCCGCGGGCGGCGCGTACGTTGTCTGCGAGATGCTGATCGACGACGACCGCCGCGAGCACGCCATGGCGCTGCTCATGAGCCTCAACATGCTGATCGAAACGCGCGGCGGGTTCGACTTCACCGGAGGCGATTGCTGCGGCTGGATGCGCGACGCCGGATTCCGCGAGACGCGCGTCGAGCACCTGGTCGGTGCTGACTGGCTGGTGGTCGGAATCAAGTAGCCGCTCGATTCCACTTGACATAAGGCGAAGGAAAAGCGAAACTAGGCCATCCTTCCCAGGGAGGGATGGCCAGTATGCGATCCGCCGCCTGTCCCGCGCCTCAAGCCAGCAATCCCCCGCCGCGACTCGTCGGTATCGCACGCCTGGCGGCTGAGAGTCCCCAGGTGCGCGAGCGCGCCGAGGTGGAGTACTTCGCGCTCGAGTCGCGCTCAGCGCTCAACCGCGAGTCGAGCGGACGGCTCCCTTTCGCCTGGACCCTTAATCCCTACCGCGGCTGCGAATTCGGCTGCAAGTACTGCTACGCGCGCTACACGCACGAGTTCATGGAACTGAAGGACGGCCTCGAGTTCGAGCGCAAGATCTACGCCAAAGTCACGGCGCCGGAGCGGTTGCGCGAGGAGATCCGGCAGGCAAAGGACAAGGGACTGCCCATCGCGCTCGGCAGCGCCACCGACCCCTACCAGCCGGCCGAAAAGCAGTTTGAAATCACGCGCCGTATGCTCGAAACGCTCGCCGGCTTCACAGGTCTCGATTTCTCGATTACCACCAAGTCCACGCTCATCCTGCGCGACCTCGATCTGCTCCGCGACATCGCCCACAAGCATCGCTTCAGCGTCCACATGACCGTGACCACGACGGACACTCGGCTGGCGCGCCTGCTCGAGCCCAAAGCGCCGCCGCCCGCGAAACGCCTGGAGGCGGTGCGCGCGCTGGCGGACGCGGGCATCCGGGTGGGCGTCAACGCCATGCCCATCCTGCCCGGGCTTAACGACGATCCGCACGCGCTGGAAGAGCTGGCGCGCCAGGCATCCGAATCGCGCGCCCAGTTCCTCTACGGCAATGTGCTGTTCCTGAAGCCCTCGGCGATGAGCCAGTTCATGCCATTCCTCGAGCGCGAGTTCCCGCAGCTTGTCCGGCGCTACCGCAAGCTTTACGCGTGCTCGGCCTATCTGCGCGGCGAATATCCGGAACGCCTGATGAACCTTGTCGCGGCGCTGCGCTCGCGCTACGGCCTCGAGGGTCGACGCGAGGACGCATCACCCCACGCGCGCGATCCGCAGCTCGCGCTTCACTTTGGCAAGTAAGGCACCGCCCGTGTCCAAAGTTCGTTGAATGCGTCAGCCCGCCGTGGCGGGCGGCATCGATGTAGCCCAGGACGGAAGAGTCTGTGTAAAACCCCATATCGAGTGGAGATCGTAGAGGCGCCCTTCAGGGCGGCATTTGTAAAGAGTAGTTTGCCCGCCTAAAGGCGGCCTCTACCCCGTCGACTCGGGTTTTCATTTACCAATGGCTAACGCCACGGGCCACATTATTCCGCCCCTGCCGGGGCTGCTACAGCGACGCCCGCCATCTCATCGTGCGGCTTACCCGCTATCACCCGCAGGTTGTCGATCCTCCTCCGCCCAACTCGTACGCGCCGATGTCGATGATATTGACCGTGGTGCGCGATTGCTCGCACTCCACGTTGCCGGCGGAGTTGGTCTCCTGAACGTATTGCCAGACCGGAACCAAGGAGAACCCCTCGGAACTCGTTCCCGGCTGCGTACCCGAGTCGACGGGAGGCGAGCCGGCGGTCGAGCTGAGCATGTAGTTGTAATTGTTGAAGTCGACGAACATGGAAGGATTCGAGAGCACGGAGAAGTTGGTGACCTCGTTCGCATTCGTCTGGTTGGTGATGGTGCCCGCGCCGTAAAAGATGTTGTTTTCGAGGAGCACCGGCAAGGCGGGCGAGGCCGCGACCACGAAGGTTCCGCTGCCGAGCTGGTTCACGATGGTGTTATTCACCACGTAGAGGTCGAGGCCGGGATTATTGGCATTGGTCCCTTCTTCGAGATAACTGATGATGGTGCTGTTGCCGGTGTTTGGGCCCTGCTGGATCTCGTTGCCCACCACGTAGGACGTTCCGCCGTTGGGCAGATCGATTTCGTAGCTGTCGGTGCCGTTTTCTCCGGTGATGCGGTTGTAGAGGATGTAGTTCACCGCGGCACGCGACTTCAGCAGGTGGCCGACGTTGGCGTCGTGGGTCAGGTTGTACTCGAACGTCAGCGAGGCGCAATGCCCGATGTAGAGGTTGTGCGTCTGCCCGAAACCTGCTTTGAGCCTGGGATCGCTGACGCCGTTCTGGAAGAACTCGGAATTCTTGATGACGATGTTGCTTCCGGCGACGTTGCTCTCGAGGATTCCGTCCTGATTGTTGTGGAAGTAGCAATTCAGGATCGTCAGGTTCGACCCGTCGATGCGAATGCCGGCGCCGTTGGCCCCGTCGGTATTGTTAAGCGTGGCATTCTCGAACTCGAGGTTCTCAACCACCGTATTGCTTCCCTCAGGATCCCAGATGGCTTTGTGATTCGCGAGGTGCCCTGTCTTCTTCGTGTCGGTCAATCCAGCGCAGTTCAGAACCGGGCGGGCGCCGCTGCTGTCGAGCACGCCGATTAGCGTCAGGTTGTCTGTGGTCCAGGCACAGGTGTCGTCGTAGTAGCCGACGCCCGGGGCGTTGGACGGAGAATAGTCGATCATAATCGTGTCGCCGGCGGCGGCGATCGCGATGGCCTGGCAAGGAGTCTTTAGCGTCCGCGTCGGCCCGACGTTCCAGGTAGTGGCGCTGGCGCTCACGGCCAGACTTGCCGCCGCGATCACGGCCGAGAAACAAGCGAGGGCGTTCGTGCGTGTGATGTTCATATCCGTCTCCATCTCCCCCTGCTGTATTCGCTCCTGATCCAGAGTATCCCGTTCAGCCCCCTTGGTATCACCGATTATACAACCGCGTCGGCCGCCAGGAGTCCCTCTCAAGTGCTGGTTTTTTCGATCCCGAGGATGGCCAGCCGGACGATCGTAAGGCGACGTATAATGGGCGCGTGGGCATCCACGATGCGAACCTTCTTTCGCGACGCACCACTACCGCCTTACTTCTGGTCGGCCTTGGGCTCGGCTTCGCGGCTGACATTCGGCCGGACTTCGCTGCGGCCGGGGCCCAGGAGTCCTCGGCCCAGCAGCCTGCGACGCCGAGTTCCGAGGAAGAGTCCGTGCTGCGCGTGACCACGCACCTGATCGAGGTCAACGTGGTGGCGCAGGACAAGAAGGGCGAGCCGGTCCGCGACCTTACCCGCGACGACTTCACACTGCTCGACAACGGCAAGAAGCAACCCATCAACGTCTTCGCCTTGAACACCACGCAGGCCGCTCCGGCTGCGCTGCCTCCGGGCACCTACACCAACCGGCCTGAGGGCCGCAGCCAGGCCGGAAGCCTCAGCGTGATCCTGCTCGACGGTCTGAATACCAGCCTTGAGAATCAGACCTGGTCGCGCAGTGAGGTCACGCGTTTCCTCGAGCAGCTCGAACCCCGGGACCGCGTCGCTATTTATCTGCTCGGCGAGCACCTGGCCGTGGCGCAGGATTTCACCAGCGACTCCAAGACGCTGCTCGCCGTGGTGCGTCGCATGGAGGGCCGCGTCGCGAGAGAACTCGCCGCGTCGACCACCGCCATGCCCGCCACCGTGAACGATACCGCTCTGGGACCCATGACGGGCCTGGAGCCCTCCGGAGGCCAGTTGACCGCGAGCCAGCAGAGCGCGGTGGGGTCAGTGGGTCCCGGATCGGGTGGAGCCGGAGCAAGCGCGGGCATCGCTGCCGCGGCCGCTGCCCAAGCGCGTGAAGAGGCGCTGTTCGCACAGTGGATCGAGGAAAGAGAGACGGCGTTCTTCTCCGTCGATCGAGTCCGGCGTACGCTGGACGCGCTCGTGGCCATCGCCAATCACCTGGCGAGCTTTCCCGGCCGCAAAAACCTGATCTGGGTGTCGGCCAGTTTCCCGATCCAAATCGGCATGCTCACGCCGCGGGCCCCCGGCGATACGCGAACGCAGCAGCAGTTCGGTCCGGAAATCGAGCGCGCCGCCCGCGCCCTGAATAACGCCAACCTGGCGGTTTATCCCGTCGACGCGAGGGGACTGGTGGCAGGAGGAGCGGCGGACGGCACCACTCCGGCCTCGGGACGCGGCGTGGCCGGCGAGGGTCTACGTGATCCCGAACAGCTCTTTTCGACGCAAGGCGTCATGGACGCGCTCGCCGACTCGACCGGCGGCCGCGCGTTCTATAACGTCAACGACCTGCCGCACGCCATTCGCCGCGCCCTCGACGATTCCGAGGTCAGCTACACGCTCGGCTTTTATCCCTCGAACATCAAATGGGACGGCAAGTTCCACGAGATCAAGGTGCGGGTCGACCGGCCCGGCGTGCGGCTCCGCTACCGGCAGGGTTACTATGCTTCGCTCGCCGCGCCCGCCGCGGATGACCAGGGCCACGCCGCGCTCGACCTCGCGATGCGGAGTCCGCTGGATGCAACCGCCCTCGGCCTGCGCGTGGGTATCGAAAATCTTCCGGACGGCAAGCGTGCCAAGCTGCGCATCTCGCTCGACGCGCACGATATCAACTTCCAGACCGAGAAGAACGGCGTCAAGGCGGTCAACCTCGACGTCATGTTGGTCGAGTTCGGAGCGGACGGGAAAGTGAAGAGCGACGCGCTGCGGACCGTACACCTGGGCGTGCCCGAAAAGGCTTTTGCTCAGGTGCTGAAAAACGGCCTGGACCTGGCAAGCTGGCTCGACGTGGATGCGGGTGCTACTCAGCTGCGCTTGATCGCCCGCGACACGGCCTCGGGCAACCTCGGATCCGTCACCGTGCCGCTTGGGCCGTGAAGCGCGCGGTCCGGTCAGTCAAGCTTGGCATCTACGGCGCTGCCTGCTTCCAGGGCTTACTCGGATCACTATGAACCTCACATTAGTTAAGGCGTTCGGCGCGTTAGCCCCGGTTGGCGTGCTGTTCTTAGGCTCGGTTCTGATGTGCGCTCGAGCACGGAGCGCGGCGACCATCCTGGAGCTGACGGGCGCCGCAGGTCTGGTTGTGGTCGTGCTGAGTCACATTTGCGAGGCGTTGCGCGTCATTCCGTGGATGGGCTGGGGACTCGAGCACAGCGCCGGCCACTATCTCGATCTGGCCGGCGCCGTCATCGGTGTCACACTCTTCCCGGCCGGATACCTTCTCCACGCGCTCGCTCGCCGAGCCACGTAATCACTGCGAGGTGCCCCGCCGGCTTCAGTTCAGTTGGTTGTCAATTTCAGCCAGATAAGCGGCGAGAAGATGGTACGAGTCGTAGTAATCGCTGAACTTGACAGCGGCGGGATTGTCGCGCGGGGTGTGCAGGATGCGGAAGGTTTCCCCGGTGACGGAGTGGACCATGAGCGTTGGGATCTTGAGCCGGTGGAACGCTTCCGAGTCCTCGTCGGCGCCGCGCGGATTCATCACCGCCAGGGGCAGCTTGAGCGACTGCGCGACCGCGTTGAACGACTGGGCGAGGCGCGGGTCAGAATGTTCCAGCCAGATTTTCGTCGGGCCAAGCGCCAGGCTGTCGAGATTGATCATGGCGCGCGTGTGCGCGACAGCGTCGGGCGTCATGCTCCTGGCGTAGAACTTCGAACCCACTAAACCTTCCTCTTCCGCGGCGAATCCGATAAAGACAAACGTGTGCTTGCGAGGCTCTAGCCGAAGGCTCGCGAGAAGGCTGGGCAGCAAAGAGGCGCCGCTCCAGTTGTCGATGATGCCCGTGCCGCGCCACACGTGGTCGAAGTGCGCGCCGACGATGATGACCGACGGGGTCGAGCCGGGCAGCGTACACACGACGTTGGGCAGTGGCTCGTGCCTGACCGGCCGCTCGGCCAGGTTCGTGCAGCCGGATTGCTCGAAGAGCTTTTCGAGCTCTGCCTCACGGTCGGCATTGCGCTGCGGCGACAGACGCAACCGGGCTTGGACGACGTTGCGGTCCAGCAGCTCGAACTTAGTAGATTGAGCCTTGCCAGGCTGGGCCTGGCCAGCCTGCGCCGCGGTTTCGACCGCGGCCAGGACGACGAGGCTAGCCAGCAGAAACAGGATCGCCAGGAGTGGGTATGAAAACCGGCGGCTCCGCCGCTTTGCTGTGCGGAAAGGCTGCGCCTTTCCGCCCGAGGGAGAACCAAGTAACAAACAAATCAAGGCTTGGGCGCCCGGCCGGGAAGGCGAAGCCTTCCCGCACAGCAGGGCGGCAAAGCCGCTGAACCGCGAATGACGAGTTCTCACACAGGCTCCTCCAGCGCAAGCGTCGAGCCGCTACAACGAAGTTTGGATGTGGATTTTCGCGCGCGGGTTATTCAAAGGCTTCCTTGTTGACCACGTAGGGCATCCGGGCGGGATTGCCGCCGTAATTGCCTTCGAGCACGTCGATCACCGCTTGCACGGCGCGTCCGGCCATGCCTTTGTTCGGATCGGTGGAAAGCCGCGTAATGCGGCCGGCGCTGGCAAAATGATTGAACAGCCGGACGCGGTCCTCGAGCTCGGGGGCGCGCAATGGCGAATCCGCCGGGAGTGGCTCTTTCTCGAACACGTCGAGCGCCGCACCGGCGATCACGCCCGTCCGGAGCGCCTCGGCGAGCGCCTGCTCGTCAACCACCGGGCCGCGCGAGGTGTTCACCAGGTACGCGGTCGGTTTCATCCGCCGCAGCGTCTTCTGGTTGAACAGGTGAAAGGTGGGCGCCCGGGACTCGCCCTCGCGCAGCAGCGGCACGTGGACGCTGACGAAGTCGGCGCCCGCGAGCGCGTCCTCGAAGCTCACGTAGCGCGCCGTACGCGGCTCGTGAGTGAAGCCGTGGCGAAGGCGGAGGTCGAGCTCCTCCTGAATCTTCTTGATGAAGTCGTGCGCCTGATAGACAGGGTCGTAGCAGAGGAAATTGACGTCGAAGCCCAGCGCCTTCTTCATGAAGGCTTGGCCGATGCGTCCCGTGCCGATGACGGCGATGGTCTTGCCGGTCACTTCGTCGCCCAGAAACGGCAGGAACGGATGCCACGCGCCCCAGCGATGCTCGCGCACCAGGCGTTCGCTGGGGTAGAGTTTGCGCGCTACGCAGCCGAGGATCAGCACGCCGAACTCGGCCGTCGCTTCGGTGAGGACGTCGGCGGTATGGGTAAAGGGAACCTTGTAGCGGTTGGCGTCGGCGCGGTTGATGTTGTCGAAGCCCACGGCGTCCTGGGCGACTACCTTGAGCGTGCCGCGTCCCGCCTCGAACACCTCGGCGTCAATCGGGTCGCGCAGCGTGGTGATGAGCGCGTCGACTCCCGAGCGTACCTTCGCGACAATGAGACTCTTGGGTGGCGGCTCGAGCGGGTCGTAGACCTCGACCTCGTAGCCTCGCTGTCGCAGCCGATCGAGCGCCTCATTGCCGATGTTGCAGGTCGCAAAGACTCGAAAGTGCGTTTTAGTTCCAGCCATAACAGTCCGCGCAGAAGCCCGCGTCAACATCAATTTTGGTAAGGTCACTTGTCCGGAGTCAAGGTCTTCGCCGGACCCAAATGCTGCGACTTGGGCGGCGCATACTTGGGCAAAGGCACGGACGGCGGATAAGAGCTGTAGTCAAAAATGGGCTTCGACGGTGGCAGGTTGGGCGGAATCGAAATCGTCAGCGCCGGCGCGGGTGGCTGATCGAAATCGAAGCACTCGCGCATGTCGTTCGCCCAATGATCCCTCGCCGTCAGATGGCGCAGCTTCCAGCGCTCCTCGACGAACTTGAGCACCGAGCAGAATTCGTACGTGTAATGCGATACGTAGTTCGCCCTGGCATAAGGCGAAATCACCAGCATGGGCACGCGCGGACCAAGGCCGTAGGCGTCAATTTCGGGCGGCGCCTCGTGGTCGTAAAACCCTCCGTAGTCATCCCAGGTGAGAAAAATCACGCTGTCCTTCCAATAGGGGCTGGTCATCAGCGCATTCACCAGTTTGGTGACGTACCACATGCCGTCGGACACCGACGCGATGGGGTGCTCGCTGTCCTGATAATCGGGGATGATCCATGAGACGGAGGGCAACGTTCCGCCCTGCAAGTCAGCGAAGTATTCCTTCAGATCGACCAGGTGAGCCATCTGGGCGGGATTATCGCGAATGGCTTTGAAGCCTGGCATGGGATTCCACAGGCTGAATTCCTTGGGACTCGGAAAGGCGAGCCGGACTCCGGTCTCGCTTAGGCGCATGGGAACGTCAGGCACGGGCTGCGATTCGACGTAGTATTTCCAGGGAATCTTGGACTCCGACATCAGTTTCGCAATCGAGGCGAAGCTGAAGCCGTCGTCGTCGTCCATCACTTCCCTGAGTTCCTTGAGATTGGCGACGTTGACGATCAGGCCTCCGGATTGCGCCGCGACCGTATAAACGTGATTGGGCAGGCTGTAACCCATCTGGGACGAGAAAAAGTGATCGCACAAGGTGTAGTGCCGCGCGTAGTTCCAATAGTTGGGAATGTCGCGCTCGTCGTAGTAGCCCATGGTCAGGTTGGTGCCTTCCGCCCACACGAAGCCGTCCATCCTTCCCGAGTCATACGCGGCGTGCATCGTGTCCCAGTCATGATTCAGGTCGAGCGTCGGCTGGCCGGGCGGCATGTGGAACGGCTTCACGCAGATCGAGCTGCCGGGCAGTATCGGACTACACGTCCCGGGCGGAAAACCGTCGGCGCCCCGATAGGTTCCGAAGTAGTTATCGAAGCTGCGGTTTTCCTGGATGATCCAAATGACGTGATTGATTTTGTTCATGCCGGCAGGGGATTCCTGCGCCGGGAGCGAAACGCAGAGAAAAGCCAGACAGACAAGCGCCATAGCGAGAGCGGCCGAGCCAACCAAACCATTCTGGTGCCGACGCATATGATGCCTCCGGCAAAGGAAGATCACGAGCGCCCGGTAACATAGCACGAGAATGCTCTCCCAAACAGAGCATCAGCGATGCACGGGCTCGCGATGAGCGTTATGCGGCTCGCACGGCGTAGCGTCGCGGCGCGATCACGGGTGTTTCGCAGCCCACGCGCCGATGCGCTCGAGCGCCTTCTGAATATTCTCGACCGAGTTGGCGAACGAGAAACGCAGATACCCTTCACCCCCTGCTCCAAAGGCGGTGCCTGAGAGGCACGCGACGCCCGCCTCGGTGAGCAGCGCGCTCGCGAGCGACTTCGAGTCGCGTCCCGTTCCGGTAACGTTGGGAAAGGCGTAGAACGCCCCGTGCGGCTTGCGGCAGCGGAAGCCAGGAATCTTGTTCAGTCCTTCGACGATCACGCTGCGGCGCTGGCGGAACTCCTCGCGCATGCGGTCAACCGGCGACTGGTCGCCGCGCAGCGCTTCCACGGCGGCAATCTGGGAGAAGGTCGCAGTGCAGGAGTCCGAGTTGGTCATGAGCAGCGCGATCTCGCGTGCCAGGTCGGCGCGCATGATGCCGTACCCCAGCCGCCACCCGGTCATCGCATAGGTCTTGGAGAACCCGTCGAGGATAATCACGCGGTCGCGGAGTCCGGGGAATTGCGCGAGGCTCGCGTGCTCGCCCTCAAAGATCAGACGACTGTAAATCTCGTCCGAGAGAACCATCACGCGGTCGCGGCCTGGCGCTTCGAGGCCCCGGGCGAGCGCGGCAAGTTGCGCTCGCGGCATCACGCCTCCGGTAGGATTGTGGGGCGAATTGAGAATGATCAGCCTCGTACGCCCGGTGACTTGGGCGAGGATCGCCTCGACGTCCACATCAAAATCGTGCTCTTCGCGAAACGCGTAGGGGATGGCGCGTCCACTCACAAAGCGGATCATGGACTCGTAGATGGGAAAGCCGGGGTTGGGATAGAGCACCTCGTCACCCGTTTCGACGAGCGCCAGGATGGCGAAGAACATGACGGGCTTGGCGCCGGGCGTGACGACGACCTCTGCCGGATCGATCGCGATGCCGCGCCGGCGTCCCGCGTCCTCGGCGACGGCCTCGCGGAGCTGAGGCAGTCCCGCGGCCGGGCCGTAGTGCGTCCAACCGTCGCGCAGCGCACGCGCCGCCGCCTCGACGATGTGGTCCGCGGTCCGGAAGTCGGGCTCGCCGATTTCGAGATGCACTACCTCGCGCCCTTGGGCCTCCAGGGCCTGAGCGCGCACCAACACCTCGAAGGCGCCCTCGGTTCCGAGACGCGACATGCGCTCCGCCAGGCGAAGCTTCTGCGTGGTCGTCGACATCCAGGACTGAGGATATTACCTGGCCCAGCCGATGTCCAGACCTGGCCCGTAGAGCCTACTTTCGCTTCTCCACATTTTTTCGCGAACCCAAGCTGAAGATGTTAAATCTAATAGCTAGGCCTATGACAACCTGGACTCATGCCCTGAGCCCCGGCCGCGCCCGGCTTTGTGCGGTGGCGGTCTGCCTCGCGACCGCGATGTGGTGCGCCGCGATTCCCGAGGCGTTGGGCATGGCGCAGGCGAACGCCCCGGAAACCACAAGCTCCGGAACCGCTTCGCAGAAAGAACCCGACGCGCCCGGCGTCGCCGTCGCGACGCATACGGGTGATATCTGCGTCGTATGCAATCGCCCGATCGGCCCGGAAGACCGAGCCTACCTCGTCGACGGACAACGCGTCGCCGTACACGCTGCCGAGGACGATCTCTTCCGGCGCGACTCCAATCGGTACCTCTCTCACGTCAGGCCGCGCGGTGGTCTGCTGGGAACGGAGCCCGACGCTCGCGCCGCACTTTCGACTCACTGGTTGGTGTTCGGCGCCTATGTTCTAGTGGGCCTGGTGTTTGCCGGACTGACTGGATACGGCGCGGTGAATCGCGGACTGCGCCCGGTGCCCTGGTTCTTCCTGGGACTGGTGTTCAACGTGTTCGCCTATCTCGTACTGCTGATGCAGAAGAAGAGTCAGGCAGGGGCAGTTGAGGAACCGCCTCGTGGGCTGAGCAAAGTTCATGTGACCTATGCGCCTGAGCCTTGTCCGCGCTGTGGCACGCCGAATCATCCGTCAGCATCCGCGTGCGCGGGGTGCGGCGCGAAGCTCGAGCCACGCCTGACTTCCGAAGTCTCGAAAACGGGACTTGCAAGCTGATTGCTTTGAGGTATCCCCGAGTGCTGAGCCAAGTGACAAAGTCAATCGACGCGATCCTTACCAGTGGGGAGATGGCCGAGCGCCGGCCCGCCCTCAAGGCTCACAACGAGAGCAACATCAAAGGACTTTACGTCATCGGCGATCTGGCCGGTGCTCCGGTGATCAAGCTCGCCATGTCGCAAGGCGTCGAGGTCGTCGAGCACATTGCGGCCAAGCCCGATGCGCGCTCGAGCGATGCCGGAGTCTACGACCTGATCGTAGCGGGCGCGGGTGCGGCGGGATTGAACGCGGCCCTGGCCGCCAAAGACAAGGGTCTGCGCACCCTGGTGCTCGAAAAGGGAAAGCTCGCCAACACCATCGAGAATTTTCCCGAGAGTAAGTGGGTGTACGCCGAGCCCGACCAGACGCCGCCCAAGGGCAAGCTCTGGCTGGATGGCGCGCGCAAGGAAGACCTGATCCATCGCTGGCATCAGATTGTCCGCGAGAACGCGCTCGACGTTCGCACGGAAGAGGGTCTGAAGTCGCTCGAGCGCCAGAAGGACGGCAGCTTTCGCGTGGTGAGTGAGAAGGCCGAGTATCGGGCGCGACGCGTGCTGCTCGCTACCGGCCAGCGCGGCAATCCTCGGCAACTCGGAGTTCCCGGCGAGGAGCAGGAGCGCGTCTACCACCAGCTCTACAGCCCGCGCCATTACCAGGACGAGGACATCCTGGTGGTGGGCGGCGGCAACAGCGCCGTCGAGGCGGCGCTGGTGCTGAGCGAGCAGAATCGCGTGCGCCTCTCCTACCGCGGGAGCGAGTTCGCGCGGCTCTTCAAGGACAACGAGCGCAAACTGAATCAGGCGGTAGCGGAGAAGAAGATCGAGCTCATCCTGAACTCGAACGTCAAAGAGTTTGGCGCGCAGCAAGCGACACTCGAGGTCGACCGTGGCGGGCATCGCGAGAACATCGTCGTACCCTGCCGGCACTCCTTCGTCCTGATCGGCGCGGAGTTGCCGGTCGGATTCCTGAAGTCGCTGGGCATCAGGATGGAGAACGAGTGGAACGGCAGCCTGCTGCGCGCCGCAGCGCTCGCGCTCCTGACGCTCGCTGGACTCTGGATACTGGGCGGCCACGCCGCGATGGGCGGCCAGAGCCTGGGCTTCGTGCCGCGCTGGGTGGGCGTCGCCATTGCGGCGGCAGGCGTCGCGAGCCTGATTGCCTTGGGCTCGCGCGGCGACCGCTACGCCTGGCTGGGTGTCTCATTCCTCGTTTGCTACACGATCTACGGAGCCAAGGTCGGAACGGGTCACGAGTTCTGGCCGTATCGCGACTGGGGATACCAGGCGCTTTCGTTCTTCCACCGGCCGTGGGCGTTCTGGTACACAGTGCTTTACACACTGATGATGACGGTATTCGGACTCCGCGCGCTCAAACGCTGGGGGCTCGACCGCAAGGACAAGTTCCAGATCTGGCGCTACGTGAGCCTGCTTTCCTTCCAGTGGATTTTCTTCTTCCTGATTCCCGAGTTCCTCTTTCAGTGGGCGATCAAGTATCAGTGGGTGGGCGCGCGGCTCGCCTCCGATCCGGTCTTCGCACAGCAGTCGTGGCGCGCCTACGGCATCGTCTACGCCTGGCCACTCTTCTTCTACACGTTTTTCTACAATCCCTCCCAGGTTTGGATCGTGTGGGGCGCGCTGCTGACATTCGTCATCATCCCGATCTTTGTGATCTTTCACGGCAAGCGTTACTGCTCGTGGATTTGCGGCTGCGGAGGACTGGCCGAAACCTTCGGCGATCGCTGGCGCCACCTGGCTCCCAAGAGCCGCACCAGCATCAAGTGGGAACAGATGAACCTGGTTGTACTCATCGCCGCGGTGGTGGTCACGGCAATGATGCTGCTGCGGGACAGCGCCGCCTTCCTGCGCCAGCCTGCACTCTGGGGTCTCGATACGTATCACCTGTTTGCTGACGTGTGGCTGGTCGGCATTCTCCCGGTCACGCTGTATCCGTTCCTGGGCGGCAAGGTCTGGTGCCGGTACTGGTGTCCACTCGCCAAGATGATGCACCTGATGAGCGCGGCGTACGCGAAGCTCGGCATCAGCCGCTTCCACATCGTCGCCAACGACAAGTGCATCGCCTGCACGGAATGTTCGCGCAACTGCCAGGTGGGTATTGACGTGATGAAGTACGCCCAGAAGCAGGAAGTGCTCGACAACGCGACGAGTTCCTGCATCGGCTGCGGCATCTGCGTCACCGTCTGCCCGATGGACGTACTCTCGTTTTCGCCTTCCGGCAGCGAGCTCGTCCAGATCCAGCCGGCGCCGACCTACACGGCTCACGCTTAAACGTACTCAAAACGGAGGACCTTTCCCCATGGCCAAATGGATCTTTGAGCCAGGACACACCGCTGCAGAATTCCGCGCCCGGCACATGATGGTGACCTGGGTGCGCGGCCACTTCAAGAATATCCAGGGTTCGATGGAGTTCGACCCGGAAGCCCCCGTTCGCGGCGCGGTCGACGTGAGCATTGACGCGGCCACCCTGTCGACCGGCGAGCCGCAGCGCGACGCGCACCTGAAAAGCGCGGACTTCCTCGACGTGGCCAACCATCCGCAGATTCGTTTCCGAAGCACGGAGATCCGCCAGCTCGGGGCGAATCATTACAAGGTTGCAGGCGAACTCACGATCCGCGGAACCACACGTCCCGCCACCTTGGACGTCCACTACCTTGGCGAGTGGCAGACCCCTTACTGGGAAGAGGGCGTCGACAAAGGTCCTGTGACGCGTGCCGGTTTCCTGGCCACCACCACCATCGACCGCCACGACTTCGGCGTGAGCTGGAACTCGCCGCTCGAAAAAGGCGGCATCGTGGTGGGCAATGACGTCCAGATTCAGATCGACATCGAGGCGCTGCGCGAGAAAGGATAAACCGTCAGCGTGACGAACTGCTGCTATCACCGCCCGCAAGCTGTTGAAGGTGCTCGAGAGCTCCGGATGCAGGCTGGACAGCCAGCCCCTTGCGGATGGCCTCGATCGTAAGTTTGGGATCCCGGCCCTCCGCCACGAAGATTTGATAGGCGAGCGGATAATACTCGGTGTACGTCCTATCGAAAGCCAGACCGGCATTGTTGTTTGCCGCGAGGCACTTGTTGAAGGAACGCGGATTGGGCGCAATCGACTGGCACTCCTGCTGCATCGCCGCGAAAAGGCTCGCTTTCTCGGAGAGAGCGTCCGAGGTCGATAGTTCGCCGGCCTTCACCGCGGCGTAGATCTTGCTGAGTTTCCCGTAATACCGGTTGACCACCTCGGATTTGCGCAGGAACAGTTCAGGCTCGCGTTCGAGGTTCTGCGTAACTTCCGCGTCGGCGCCAAACTGCTGGCGCGCCACCTCACTCGCGGTGAGGAACCCGATGAGCGTCGAAGTGGCTTCGGTCACCGTGGCGGGCATGTGGCGAAGCGCCTTGTCGGCGTGGAAATCCTCGTGCGGCACCACGACGAGAAATCGCTCGAGCGATTCGTGCTCGAGGGAGGCGGTCAGAGGACTCTTCCCGCTTCCAACGGCTTCGATGGGATAGAAGAACACGTCGTATTCTGCCGGATCGATGGCACAGCCGTCTTTCGTGCCCTGTAGCAGTTGCAACGCCTCGTAGGAGTCAGGCAGCTCCAGTTTCCCGGTGAAATAACAACGGTAGGAAGCCACGGGAGCATCCGAATGAGTCTTGAAGTTTCCCGTCCGATGAATCCCGAGGCTTTTCTCGAGCTTCTTGATGGCGTGGATGAGCGCTGGCCGCGAGGACGGTGAGGCGTCCTGGGCACGCAGGTACGCGGCACCGTCGCTGATCAGGAAAGCTGCAACCAGGAGAAGCAGCGCGGATCGAGCGCTCTCCTGCAAGCACCTTTTCGAAAGGCCCGGCGCGGACATGGCTTCATTTTAGCCGGGAACTGGTGCCGGTAATCAATCGAGAATGCAACCTCCCCGCGTGAGGCCTTAATCCAATCAAGCGTAGAACGGTCGACGACCTGCCAAGCCGAGTGAACCAGCGGAGTATAATGGCCGAGCTGATTATGAAGAGCCCTCAGAGGTTGACGCTTGTCGTCCTCGCCCTCCTGGTGGCTGCGGTCATCATCGGTCTGGTGCTGACGGGGAACTCGCCCCAGGGCGAGGTGAAGACCGCCAGCCCTCCCGCCGGGGCTGCCGCGTCGGGCCTCCCGGCGATCGATCAGCAGAAGCTCGAAACCGCGCGCCGCCTGGCGAGTCTGGCGGCGACACCCCAAGAGCACGCGCTGGCGGATAATGCCATGCGCGCTGCCGACGCTGAGCTTGATCTCGCGTTCGCGATGGCGCTGCGCGATGCCAGTACTCAAGTGGCTCCCGAAACCCAGGAAAGCCGCGATGCCCGGCAGCGAATCGAGCAGACCGCCACGCAGGTCAAAGCCGACCAGGAAACGATCAAGCAACTGACCGCTCAAACTGCCAGCGCTCAGGGCGCCAATCAGGAGAGCCTGCATCAGCAACTCGAACTCGCTCAAGCGGAACTCTCCCTTGACCAGGATGCCTTGGGGGACGCCAACCAGGATCTGGCGCGCGCCGGCGGCGACCCTTACAGCAGCATCCAGCGCCTCTGGAAACAGCACGAGGACTCGGAACACGCGAAAGGTGAGGCAGCGGCTTCCCCCTCCGGCGGCTCACTGACTTTTTCCAGCAATAGCCTGGTCGAAAGGTGGCGCAGCTGGAACGCTCTTCGGACGACGCAGGACGAACTGGCGGCAGCCCAGCAGGACGCTACCAGCGGAGCCACGGCGCTGGCTCGGGAGCACGACGCTCTCGAACAGCGCGTGGCGAACGAGCAAACCAATAAACAGAACGTGACCCAGCAAGCTGCGACCGTCCCGACCGGGGGTTCCTCAGTCAGCGGGGCGTCGAGACCTAAGGAGGCGACGGCGGCTCTTTCACTGCTCCGCCAACTCTCCCAGGACGAAAAGGACCTGGCAGCCCTGGATCAGCGAGTCCAGGACTTGCAGGATCTGAGCACCGCTTACGGCCAGTGGCGAGTGTCGCTCGCGGCGCGGCGGCGTGCGGCCTCGCATGACATCCTAAAGTCAGTGCTGTGGATCTGTGTGGCCATCATCTTCGTTGTCCTGGCGAGCTGGCTGATCGAACACTCGTTTACCCAGGCGCGGTTGGAGCGCAAACAACTGAACACGCTTCGCGGCGTCGTTCGCTTCACGATTGAGGCGCTCGCCGTGCTGGTGGTCCTGCTGGTTGTTTTCGGCGCGCCCACCCAGATGTCGACCTTCCTGGGCCTCGCGGGCGCAGGCCTGACGGTCGCGCTGAAGGACTTTGTGGTATCGTTCTTCGGATGGTTCGTGCTCATGGGTGCGAACGGCATCCGGGTGGGCGACTGGGTGGAGATCGACGGGGTGCGCGGCGAGGTGATCGAGATCGGCCTGCTGCGCACCATCCTACTCGAGACGGGCAACTGGACCGAACCCGGACACCCCACGGGCCGCAAAGTTTCCTTCCTCAACAGCTTCGCCGTCGAAGGTTACTACTTCAATTTCACGACTTCCGGCCAGTGGCTGTGGGACGAGATTTCGCTGCTGATTCCCGGGGACGCTGATCCCTATCCAGTCACGGACAAGATCTTCGACATTGTAGCGAAGGAAACCGAGCGCAACGTGCAGTTGGCCGAGCAGGAGTGGCAGCGGGTGACGCGCCGCTACGGCGTCAAGCCTCTGCTTGCGAAACCCATCGTCAACGTGCGATCAACCGACCAAGGAGTGATGGTGACGGTCCGCTACATCACGCGTGCCAACGAGCGTCCTGAACTGCGATCGCGCCTGAACCACGCCGTCGTGAAGCTGATCCACGGCGGCAAAGCCGAGCCTTCGTCCACCGAGGCAGGGTCCGCAGCGCCTCCGGCGCCGGAGGCGACCGAAGCGGCGGAGCCGAGCGAGGCCAGCACGAGCCGGACACCCGACCACTAGCGGCCCCGCCAATCGATCACTATTGTTGGCCCCGTTTTGCCGCCTCGACGAGGACTCGGATGGAAGGAACGATCATGATGAGCAACTCGGCGCGCGGCTTGGCCGCCCGGTCCAGGCGGTCGAGTTGTTCCGTCATCCACGAGGACGGAGCAGGCTGCCCGGAATCCAGGTAGTCGAGCGCCTTGAGGCCTGCCGCCCCCAAGGCCGATACGTCCTCCGCCAGCGGCACATCCTCTTCGAGCAAAGCGTTGTCCCTCATGTGCGGGATCAGATCCGCGACGTCGCGCCAGCGCGTGAGCTGTCTTCGGATCTCACTCTCGTTGGCTTTCCAGTTGTTGACCAGCCCGGCGAACTCCCGCGCCGTGATGCTTTCCGGGCGCTCCGTATCCACCAGGCGATTGAGCGGGGTGAAGCTGGTGTAGTCCCGCGCTCCCTCGCGCGCGTAACCCTTGACCGGCTCGAGGACGTCGGCGAGCGTGCGCAAGGTCCCGGCCGGCTCGAGTCCCGAGAGGCGTTCGAGCATCAGCGGATAACTCGATCGATGCGTCAGCCCCAGCGTGTCGAGCCGCCGGCTTTCGATTCCCAGGCGGCGGTACATGGAGTCGACATCCTTCACCGGCTCGGGCGACCACAGCCGTTCCGCAATCGCCGCCATGCGCGGCCAGATCCGCGAGTCCACGTTCTCGGGCGTTGCGAACTCCACCCACATGCACGCCTCACCTCCCAGGATGCGCGCCTTCTCTTCCGGAGTTAGTCCGGCGGTCGCGCCCTCCAAGGGATCCGCCTGGTAATGGCGCCAGGCCGGCTGCATCAGGTCGAGATAGTAGCCGGCGGACAGGATTCCCATGTAACCCCCGCGGGCCGCCTGAGCCAGCGATTTCTGGCCGCGCCAGGATTGGATCATGACGTCCTTGGGTACACCCGGATGCAGCACTTCGTCCCACCCAATCACCTTCTTGCCGTGCTTCTGAACCAGCGGAACAACGCGTTGATTGAAGTAACCCTGGAGGTCGGCATCGGTCTTCATGCCGTGCTCCGCCATGTAGGCACGGATGCGCGGATTCGAGTTCCACTGCTTGCCGTTGACCTCGTCGCCGCCGATGTGAAAGTACTCGTCAGGGAAGAGCGCCGCCATCTCTTCGATAAAGCGGTCGAGGAACTGGTAAACCTCCTCACGCGTGGGATCTATGGCGGGGTCGAAGACGCCCCAGTGACGCTCGATCGAGTACGGACCCGGGCCGCTTGCGAGTTCGGGATACCCGACGAACCAGGCGGTCGAGTGGCCCGGCATGTCGAATTCCGGCACCACGCGGATGCCGCGGTCGCGCGCGTAGGCAATGATGTCCTTCACCTGCGCCTGGGTGTAGTAGTGGCCGTCCGACCCCATCTCTTGGAGCTTGGGAAACACTTTGCTCTCGACGCGGAACCCCTGGTTGTCGGACAGGTGCCAGTGGAAGACGTTGAGCTTCACGGCCGCCATCCCGTCGAGGTTGCGCTTGATGACCTCGATCGGCATCCAGTGACGGCTCACGTCGATCATCAATCCGCGCCAGGGAAACCTCGGCCGGTCCTGGATTCGCACCGCAGGAGCACTGAAGCCCTGCGCGTCAACGTTGACCAGTTGGAGGAAAGTCTCGATCCCCCGCAGAACTCCGACCGGCGTCGGCGCCGTGAGATGCGCTTGCGCGGAACTCACTTCGAGCGTGTAGGATTCGTCCTCTTTGACGGATTGGATGACCTCGCCCGCGTGGTCGCATTGGATCACCAGTGTCGCTTTGCTCGGGCCGTTTTCGAGTGCTCCCGCAAACGGAATTCCCGTCTGCCGGGATAGCCTCTGGATCAGGCGCTCGGCGGCTGCCTGGAGCCTGGGTTCGCGGTAGCCGGTCAAGGCCACGCGGAAAGAGCCGTCAATCGCCAGTCTTCCTTGTTGAGGAGTCACCTCGGCCGGCTGCGGCATCAAGTCGTTGATTTGACCGCTCAGCAGTGTAGGTTGCATCAGGGCTCCAATAAGCAGTGCAGCCTCGATCAAGCAAGCCTTCTTCATTGAGAAGCACATGATGATCTTTGTTGTCCTCCTGCGGGACGCCGAGGTCGACACCTGGAACGGCGCCGCCCTGACGAAGCCAGCGGATTCCGCTTTTCATGGTGCGCACGCGCAACAAAGGGTATCAGAAGTCGGGCGAGGTGGCGGTTATTTCCGTGGAATCCGGAGCGTCTGACGTGATTGTTTCATGGAAGAGCGCTTGGGTTAGCGGCCCCCGGAGGCACGGCAGACATCGACCAATTCCAAGTTGAGCAGCGAGCTGACTTTGGCAATGCGATCGAGAGCGTGGCCCACGCCCAGAGCACAATGATGTGTGGGACCCTCCGCGCACCAGGCGTTCAGAAACTCGGCCGGCCCCAGCCGGAAGTGGAGCCGGCTGTTGGTATTCCCGATTCGCAGGCGTTCCCCGGCGCGACACTCACCCTCGGCTCCCAGCATTTTCAGCCGGCCGCGGTTCGTTTGGGTTACGCACAGCAACGTGATCGGCCCCGGACGCACCGCCGCCTCGACGCTGACACCACCACCACGCTTCCCGTGGAACAGGCCCAGTCCGCGAAGGATCGGACGGCCGGCGGCGTTCGAGAGATGAAACGGGCCGTCGTGGCCCATCAACAGGAATCGATCGCGGAAGTCCATGGCATAAAACTCGGTGAAGCTGCCGCCTGCGCCCAAGGTGTCCATGATTTTCATGGCTTGCAGGTTCTTGAGATCTCCCTCGCCCGAGCATGGGATGCCGCGCGCCGTCAGCAGCGAACAGCCGAGGATCATGCCGGCCGCGAGGCGTTCGTACAGGTTGCCGTTCAGTCCGCGGTAGTAGTAGGCAAGGCCGTCAAGCTCGAAGTCGCTCGCCAGCCGGTCGAGTCCGACAGCCACGCGGCAGGCCCAGTCCAGCTCTTCCGGCGAAGGCTGGCGCGCCAGGGGGTCGGAAGGACTATCCTCCGCAATGTCAAAAACAGCTCGCGCTTCCTCTTCCTTGCGACGGACCTCGTCCTCTGAAACATGTTCCACCCGCGCCGCCAAATCGCACATCTCGAGGACTTCCACGTGCGTGCCGATCTCGGCGTGGTGCTGCGTGAAGTCGCTATACAGATCCAGCATCCCCGGGTAGGTGTGTCCCAGGAAGCCAAACCGCGAATGACGGAGAGTTCGCACGGTGGCGGCCGCGTCACACCACTGCTTGACCTCCTCCCAGGCCGACTCGGAAGGCTCACGCAGATTTTCCTCGGCTTCGAGCATCCCGGTGATGACGTCATAGGGGATGCCGGCGCGCGTGAAGGCGCCAGCGATTTCAGGCACGCAACACGCGCAGCAGTTGGCGAGCCACTCCCCGGTACCGGTGTGGGCGTAATCGAGCGCAGCGCTTGGCTGAAGGTTGAGGACGACAGTGCGCGCTCGGCTGCACTGGATCGCGGGCAGCACCTGGGACGATGTGGCATACGTCCCGACGTAGCAAAAGATCAGGTCAAGGTCGGCGCGGCTAAATGTCTCACCGGCGCGGCGCGCGGATTCGGTGTCGTCCACTAGACCCGCGCTCACGACCGTGGCCCAGGATCCAATGCGCTGCTCAACGCGCCGCTGGTAACCTTGCAGCCGCTCCTTCAGGCCCGCGAACTGCGGCCAGTAGGCCGCCAGGCCGATTCCAAATACTCCAACGTTCGCCTTCTCTGTTCTCATGTTTCGCCTTTCCGCCCCTGGCCCAGTTGATTGCGAAAAGTCAGAAAGCCATGCTAGTGGAAATGAGTCAGCGTGACAGGTTTACCACCGCGACCTCGAATCCACTCAGTGTGAGCTGGTTTCCATTCAAACGCGCCTCGCCGGGCGGCTGGAAATTGGTTGTTTGATCCACGTAGCGGATTTCTGATCCCTGAGAATCAGGAATTGTGACCTCGAAGGCGCGGTCCCTTTTGTTCACCAGAAGCAGCTTTCGCTGACCCTGGGTCGTTACAAAAGCCTGGGCGTAAACGTAAGGCGTGTCCACGCGGGCCTCCACCAGCTTGTCGCCCGGCCCGAAGTTGTCATGCAACAGCTTCAGGACCCAGAAGCGCGCGTTGGGCTGCCCGGTGTTCCAATCGACCATCGAAACGCTGGGATACTGAGTAGGATAGCCCACGAGCTGCGATTCGCCGGCAACCTCCACGCCGCGTTTGGCGAGCTCGCTGTAAAGATAGGCGTAGAGCGCCCCACACAGCGTCCAGTAAGAATCGGGAATCGGCTTGGTCACGTGGCCGGGCTTGTCTTGTTCGAGATCGTCGCCAGAGATCGACCCGAGTTCGTCGGTATCCGTTTGCGTTTCGGGCGAGAGCCGCGAACGAATGGCCTGGATGTAATCGACGACGGCCAGGAAGCGCTCCGCCTGGTCCCAATAAGTGTACTGCATGGTCTCTTGCGTCTGATCGGGCGTGGGCACGGCGTAGAAGTGGTAAGAGATCATGTCAATGGGGATGCCCGGCTTGTGGTTCTGGTGATTCAGAAAGTATTCGAAATAGTCCGGCGGTTCGCTCGCGAGCGCCATCCCGACAAACTTGATCTGCGGGTCGACCGCGTGGACGGCTTGGACGATGGCGTCGTACACCCGGGTATAGGTCTGCGGCGTCATCCGATGTTCACTTTCCACTTCGTTCAGGACTTCCCACCAGGCAATCTTGTAGTGATGTCCGGATTCGTGCCGGTGGCCGTATTCGTCCACGAAGCCGCCCTTGGTATACCAACTCACAAGGCGCGCGTAGTAGTCCGCCACTTCCTTCAAGCTCGGATCGCGAAACTCGGTGCCCTGCTCGTAGTCCCAGGTCACCTGGTCAGGGTCCGCGGGATACGGCACCGGCTTCTGCGTCTTGAACATCCACTGGGGAATGGTGCTGAAGTTGAGGACCACCGAGTGCCCGGAGGTGGCGTTGATGAAGTCCTCCGTCATCGGATCGATCAACGAGAAATCCCAGGACGTCTTCCCGTTCGCGGGTGGCTCGAGCTCTGCGACGCCCAGCTTCGGGTAAGGCAGCCACGGAACGTAACGAACGAAGTCAGCGCCCAGATCGTGCAGCGCCTTGAAGACCGGATCGTGGATCTTGGAGGGTGCAAGTGGTCGAGTCAGGTGACCCCGCCTCAACGGAGGGTTGACCACCACCTGCAACGTGGGGGTGGTCTTGGACAGGGTTACGACCTTTTCCCAGTTGACGGAAGCCTTCACTTGCTCTGGCGGGGCCGCTCGCTCAGCCTTCTTCTCCGTCGTGCAAGAGGTTGTGGTGAGTAAGAAGACGATCAGCGGCAAAAACGCTTGGGCCCGCAAGCCTCTTTTCATGGTCTCTCCCCCGGCGATCATTTCAAGAACTCCTCAAGGTAGGCGTCGTCTTGCGCGTCGGCAAAGTCCGTCGTGTCACCCAGAATATAGCGATACTGATAGGGGCCAGACAGTCGAACCACCCGGTTCATCCAGCTTGCAGGATCGGTCCACAGAACGGGCCGGCTCCCCATGGCTTGGCGGAGATCGTCGAGGTCCCAGTGGAGCGCAAAGCCGGGAATCACCACGTCAAACAGATTCATGTTCAGGGTGTTCTCGAGAGCGGCTCGCAGGCCGTAGGGCGTGCGATCCAGCCAGATCTTACCGATTCGCGGATCCGTCGCGGCCGCCAGCAAGAGCCAGATGCCTTTGACGCCGCGCGCCGCCGCATGAATCGACGCTGGGTCGACGTCGCCGCGGGCGCACAGCAGATCGACGCCGCGCAGAACATCGTGAGCGCGCATGGCCGGCAGATTGAGCCCGATCTGGTTGGCGCGCGAATTAGTGATCCAATTCCCGACGTAGGGTGCGTGGGTATTCTCTCCTGGAGAGTCGCGCGGCGAGAGCGTCAGGACCACGCGGCCTTTTCCGGCCATCCTTCTCGCCAGCGAATCCGTGGTCGCGGCCTGAAAGTAAGGTCCACTATCCGCGACCAGCAAGACCGCCGGCCTTCGGTGCGACGAGCCCATGGAAGTCGAAGACGGGAGGTAAAGATTCGCCTCAATCTCAATTCCCGGCTCGCTCTCGAATCGGATGTGCAGGCGCCGGGCTTCAGGAGTGCTCGACTCATCCAGGACGGTCATTGGCGGCGGCGTTCCATCCGTGGGAATCCGCAGCTTGCGTAGTTCAGCTTGCAGCTCGGGGATTGCTCCCTGCCGCTGTTTGGCGTGGAAGTCATCCAGGATGAGTTCATAGAGTTTGCGGCTCCCTGGAATATCTTCGACGCGCCCGGTGGGAGTGACCCACAGATCGAAATTGCTATACAGATGTACAGGCTGCTCGTGGAAGTCACCTTGACCGTTCTTGAGCCAGCGGATCATCCACTGATAGACGGCTTCGCGACTCACCAGGGGCGTGCCATGCGAACCGGGTCCTACGAAGAACCCGATCTTCTGCTCGGCGCCGTAGATGCTGTACCAACGTCGGGCTTCCTCATAAACCAACCGCGCGCCGGCCGGCGTAAAGTAATCACCCTCGGTGGCCTGGATCAGCCAAGGCGTCGGCGCCGACAATTCCACCAAGTCGGCCACGTCGAGTCCGTGCGCCAGAAACTCGGGAAAAGTCATCTCGGTGTCAGGATCAGGACCGGCGAACAGTAGCTGATAGGAATTGGGATAGCAGGCGGGAATGACTGCCTTGAGCCGTGGATCAAGCGCCCCGATGAAGGTCGTCAACGCTCCGCCGCCCGAGCAGCCCGCGGCGGCAAGACGCGTCGAGTCCACGTCAGGCCGGCTTGCCAGGTAATCGAGGCTGCGCTTGGCGTCCCAGATGAAGAAGCGCGCCGCACTCTCCCCGACGAGAATCGCCTGAGCGCCCGCCTGGATGTGTTCCGGAACCGACCAGCCCGCCAAAGGACCCTGGAGTTGCGCGTCGTAGGTTTGCTCCCTCTCGCCCTGGCCGATCGGATCGGTGGCCAGCACCACAAAACCCTTCAGCGCCAGATTGGCCGCGGCGCGCTGCGGCTCGGGCTTTCCCTCCTGAGTGTGGCCGGACTGAAAAAGAATCGCGGGATAACGGCCCCGCCCATTGGGATGGTTGGGCCGGTAGAGATCAGCCGTCACATAGAAATGCGGCAGGCTCTCAAAAAGCACTTTCTCGATGGTGTAGCCTTCTGCCTTGATCTCTCCTGTGACCTTGGGGTTCAGCGGCCCGCTGTAGTCAGGCAAACCACCCAGAAGCTTGAGGAGTGTTTCGCGGACCTCGCGTTTCCGCCGCTCCGCCTCGGCGACGGTGTGGACTTGACCGATGACGCGCTGGCGGGCTTGAAGCTGACGCTGCGCAATTTGGTTCATCCACTCGAGGAGTGGATCGCGCTTGGGCTCTTGAGCAGGCAGGGAGCGGGGAATGAGAAGCGTCGCGCCGAGTAAGGCGAGGATTCCCGGTTTCATGCACGATTCCATGCTCAGCCTTGGGGCGGAGCAAGGTTACTGCAAATACTTCTCGGCTGTCTTGCGAAACTTTGCCGCGTGGCGTCCCACCGACTCCAGGTCGTCCAAGAGCGTCACGCCGAAACCTGAACTGAGACCGGGATCAGACACACCGATGCTGATGTTGAGCGCGCGCTCGAGCAAGGCGTCCGTCTTGGGCAGCATTCCCTTCGAGTAGCGAATCTCACGCTCTTCGCCGACGTAGTGACGGAAGCAGGTGAAAGGACACTGCACGGTGGTCGCAGTGCGCAAATTGAGGAGTTGCTCCATGTTGTTGTAGACGTGCCAGCCCGCCCTCGCCACCACCTTCGTTCCCAGTTCCGAGGCAATGCGCTGCGCGACTTCCGCGCTCGGCAGGATCACCGTCAGCATCGTCGCGCACTCACCTTGCTCATCGGTAATCTCGCGAAACTCGAGTCCAGGCAGATCGCTGATCAATTCCTTGTAGCGCTTCTTATTGGTCCGTAACCGTTCAAGTAGCCCCGGAAGCTTGCGGAACTGCGCGATCAGCACCGCGGCCTGCAACTCGGTATAGCGAAAATCCAGGCCGAAAAACGGCCGCTCGCCGACTTCGACTCCGGTGCGCAGCGGCGAGTGTCCCTGATCGTGAAAGGCGAAGGCTCGCCGGTAGACCTCCTCGTCGTCGGTGACGACCATGCCGCCGTCGCCCGAAGTAATCGTCTTGTAGACGTTGAAGCTGTAGGTGCCCGCCTTTCCGATCGACCCGACAGCACGGCCCTTGTACGACGCGCCAAACGCCTGCGCGCAATCTTCGAGAATCGGAATGCCGTGATCGTCGGCTATCTTCTTGAGCTCGTCCAGGCGGGCCGGATTACCCATCATATGAACCGGCATGATGGCCTTGGTGTGCCGGGTGATCTTGGCTTTCACGTCTTCGGGATCGAGATTAAACGTCCGATCGATTTCTGCCAGAACGGGAACCGCTTTCGAGTACACGACGGAAGAGATGCTGGCAATAAAGGTGAAGCCTGGTACGATGACCTCGTCTCCGGGACCAACCCCGAGTCCCACGAGCGCCGCCAGCAACGCCGACGTCCCGGAATTCACCGCGACGGCGTAGCGGACTCCGGCGTACCTCGCAATCTCCTGCTCGCACTGGTAAACCTTCCCCTTGAAACGGGGGTCAGCGCCGGCGCCCGTCGAGACGCCGTATCGAAACAGATAGCCGCCGCGCAAGACTTCCAGGACTTCCCGGATCTCCTCTTCCCCGATCAACTCCATTCCTGGGCCGGGCATCTCTGACGATCTCCTTTGGTTGATTGAGCGGACAATCGAAGAAGACTTAGTTTGGCAGGCGTGGAGGGACTCGAACCCCCGACCCTCGGATTAGAAATCCGATGCTCTATCCGACTGAGCTACACGCCCTCAATCACTTACAGGCAAGCGCCTCTCCCGCTGTAGCGGAAACTGTAGCGAGTAGTTGTCTGGTTTCACCGCCTGCCAGGCTCCGGGCCGCCCTTACGTTCATGGCTTGAAGCCTGCCAACTGCCCGCTCAAGGCCCTCGGGAGTGGGATGGACGTACCGCTGAGAAACCGTCACGCTTGAGTGCCCCATCAGCTTCATAATGGTGAACGCTTCGGCTCCAGACTCGCCTAAACGGGTGCCGTAAGTGTGCCTGAGCGAATATACCACGAAATCAGGGGGCAGCCGGTGCTCGTCGCGCTCATCCCTGTGAATGTGGTCGATCGATTGCACCAAGTAGGGGCTTCCTGTGTCGGAAGGAAAGACGTAAGGCGAACCTAGATTTAAGGACCGCTTCCCGAGCATCGCCTTTGCCCGATCCGTCAGCGGAACATTACGCCGCGCGAACCTGGATTTGCCGCCCATCACATGGACGTATCCGAATCGTGCACCTTGAGCCGGCTGGAGGTGAACGTGACACCATTCGAGCCTCAGTGCTTCCCCTACTCTCAAGCCAGTGTCGAGGATCAGCAAGGCAATGTCCCTAAGCGGCTGCGGCACCTTCTTGAGGTAGGTGGCCTCTTGTTGGTAGCTAAGAACATTTCCGGCCCACATGGAGGCTTTTGCTCTCTGTGTCCGTCCCTTGGCCGGCGCAGGAGGTAAATCCGATGCTCAAGATCGAACTTCTCAGATCGGAAGCGGAGCGCAAAGCCTTTCGTTCTCTTGCCCTCTACAAGTTCAGAATGTTTGGGTATTGGGCTGCCATCTGGGTTTACATGAACCGGCTATGCCCGAAGCGCGAGCCGAGTCCCTTCCGCGAGGCGGTTATGGCCGCGCGCAAGAACCCCTCTGAAACCTCACCTCGGCGCCGGTGAACTCCCTACCAGCGCCGGATTTCTTTCCTGCCAATCGCTTACCCACGATTTTCTCGCCGGCGAGAATTTTGCCGCACTCCCGAGCGGCACCCCCAGCTTTTACGCCCAAAGCCCCATAGGACCAACTTCCAGAACGCTCACTGCGGAATAGCTATGTGATTGATTTTGCTTTTCAGGTGGGCCGCGAAGCGCCGAGTCAGAACACTCGGTCGTCAATCCCCAAAACCACGATCTGGGTCGTCGAGCCTCGGTTGCGGTACCTCAAAACGCGTAAATTCCCGATGAAACGTCAGCTTGATCGTGTCGGTTGGCCCGTTTCGCTGCTTCGCCACGATAAGCTCAATTTCTTGAACAGATTGCGCAAAGTTCCATCAGTCGGCTTTTCGCGATTCACGGGTTCGCTCAGTCGAACCATCAAGCGTTACCTCAAGGCCCACCTCGGCCAGTTTCGCGAGAATCTCCGAGAGTGGTGCACAGGCGTGAGTTTCAGGGTACTTGAGCCTGTGGCCCAGGTCTCTGAGGTAGGCCCGAATGAACTTGTCCACTTCCGTCACGATACTGATAGGGGCAATCGCCACGGGCGGGTCCTTAGGGGCGTACTTCACCAAGCGCACACCTTGCGGCAAGGCTGGGCATTCCGCGGGAGCGGGAGTCATCGTGACCAACTGACCGCCTATGAGGCCATGGAGGGGCGACTCAGGTCCGGCTGTGACAGGTTTCATGCTCGGCTCGGCAATTACCCTGAGAAGCTCAGGCTTGAGCCGGCGGATCTCGAGGCCCAAAGCTTCCACGTCGACGCGCCGTTCTTCCGGAAAGTAGACAGCGACTTGGTCGCCATCGGCACTCATGCTGGCGCCAATCCCAGTTAGTCGCTCCATGAGTTCAAGGAGGGTCATATTTGCTGCGGCCTTTAGAACTTCAAGACTTCCCTAGTGTCCCCCTGCTTCGAATTGCCGTGTGCCCCTGGCTTGGGCATCGCGCCGCGATTCCGCTTCGTATCTCCCTCGGGGATTTGCCCTTTTGGTCCATCCGGATGAACGCATTGGCTTGGATCGTCACGGACCGTCACACCGTCACAACCCTCTGAGAATGCGGTCGCTGTATCGCCAACATCGTCACGCTTAACGTCACAACTACTGTCGCGCACAACCTGCTGATCAGCCTGACGTTGTGGCGCTTGTGACGGTTGTGACGCTGCCGTTTGCCTCTTTCTTCCCAACCTGATTAGGCGCTTACCCGTGCCGGCCTCGCGTGGCAGACGATGGATCGTGACACCAGCGCTTCTCAGGTTTGGGTTGAGGCGCGTCAATGGAATTGGACAGAGCCTTTGCAGATTTCGGCCAGGCGCGCCTCCTCCGGGATTCCTCGTCGACTTGGGAGTTTAGGCACTTGAGCAACTCCCCGGTTGCACCCTCCCACTCGTCCTTGTCTTGCATGAACTCATAGACCTCGACCGCCACAGGAGACGACTCGAGCGCGACATCGCTCGCCTCCTTCCGGTTTCCGGTGTAGGCGCCGATAAACTCCCCTGTCTTGAAGCCAAGTTCGGATTCCGCAGCCGAAGCCCAGACGGCAAAATCAGCCATCCGAGGTTTCTTCTCCAGTTTGACCGTTTGGACGTTGCTGAGGGCCGCGCTGACAGCACTGAGAAGCGCACCCAGGATCAGCGGCCTAACCGCCTCGAACTCCCCCCAAAACACCGCTTCTTCTTGCCGTTCTGTGTCGCCAATCTCCGAAAGCGAGAGGGTCACCATCCGGTCGAGGAGGTCTCCCTTGGCCGCCACCTCTTCTATTCCGTTTAGCAAAATCGGCCGCTGGGCATCAAAGATGACTTCTTCCTCGTCCTTGTACAGCTCTCGCGTCGCCAGTCCGCCTCCCGTTGCGAGGCGGCAAAGGGCATCTGAGAGCCAAGGATCAAGGTAGGAGAGGTTGTCGAGGGTTACGATATGTGAGTTACTTGCGCTGATCATCAAGTCGCGCTCGTCTCGCGGTTTTGTCCGCATCGGGGCTTTGAACGGGTCGGTCAATTGCCGGGCCACTCTGCCTGCGGTAGTTTTGGCGCTGCCTTGCTCGCCGTGAAGGCCCAGGATCGGATAAGGACCCTTAGGCCGGAACGCGGCAATTAGCCACGATACGAAGAGGACCCAGTCATCGTCCTTGACGTTGACAAAACGCCGAAGACTGGAAATGCACCCGCCGCGAAGGCACTGGCTCAAAGAAGCGGAATAAGGCTTATCGACGGCGAGGAGTTGGACCGTATCGAGTAAGTGCTGATTCCGATGAAGGTGGTCAGTGATTCCGAATTGATCCCGGTCACTCGTTCCGATTCGATGTCGGTCGTTTTCGGAGCGAAGCGACGCTGGCGCCCTGATAGTGCTTGAAGTGACCGGGATC
>Ga0209167_10000053_pt1 | contig 146543 bp, 121 predicted proteins | sample Coa_R1_9_FD_187154 | JGI IMG/M metagenome (GOLD analysis project Ga0209167, IMG submission 187154) | Surface soil microbial communities from Centralia Pennsylvania, which are recovering from an underground coalmine fire - Coalmine... | ecosystem: Environmental > Terrestrial > Soil >... | reverse complement strand
GATGCCTACAACCGCGGAAGCTACCCGGAAGTTCAGAAGGCGCTGGCGAAAGTAGTCGAGGGAACGCCTCAGGTTCAAACCTATGAGGTTACCAACTCGACCTTCCACAAGATCGCCGCTCGCGTCGTAGCAGCCTCCAACTAAGAGGCCCTTCGCTCGGTGGGGGCGGCCCCGTCCGCCCTCTCCTCTCCGGCAAAGAGGAATCTAGGTACAAGAGAAACGAGGTTTCCGATGTTCACGAAAATCATGAAGTGGCTTTCCATTGCGGCATTGCTCCTGGCAGCGTTGTTGCGCCCCTCTGGCGGTTACCAGGTACTACTGCAGTTTGTGGTCTGTGTAACCGCTCTCATGGTCGTCACGCAGGCGATTCGCACGCACAAGTACTTCTTGGTGCCCGCATTTGTCGCGATTGCCGTGCTTTTCAATCCTGTTGTGCCGGTGCTGCTCTCGCGCAAGACACTCCTCTGGCTGGACTGGGTTTGCCTCATGACGTTCCTGGTCTCGCTGGCGGCATTGCGGTGGCAGCCAGCGCTCACCATACCGTCGATCACCAGCCAGTTGCGCCGAAACAAGTCATTGTAAGGCCGAAAGCTAGGTGGCCGGGAGCGCCAGCAGCGCAGTGGCGCATTGCCGGGGGAGAAGGCGATGGCAGCGAAAATGAACGCGGGAACCATGCTGATCAAAGAAGGGGTACCCTTGCCCGAGTCTGTGCGATTCGAGAGCGAGCCGTATTCAAAGGGTTGGAGACTCGTTAAGAGTCTGCGCAGCTCCGAAATGGACCGGCAGCTCTTTGAAGCGGGATGGAACCTCTTCTACCTGGCTGAAGGAGATCTTAGTGCGGCCGCCCTCGGTTCGGACTTGGAAAAGTCGACACGCCGGGCGATTAAGAAGGTCATCGCAACTTTGAAATCGAAGCAATTGAACTGCGTGGAAATAACCCAAGTCGCCGCGAAACGCTTCCTGGGGCTGCCGTACGTGACCGTGTCTGCGCATCCGCGACACATTCAAGAGAGTAAGGTGCTATTCCACCTCAAACGCGTTGCGAAATGGGAACGAGCCAACTTGGCTGCCGTGTCAGGCTAGACTCACGAAGGAGGAATCCATGTCGGAAAGAAGCGGTGACAAAGCCAGGTTCGGCCGACAACGCCGGGCCAAGATTCTCCGGCGGAAGCGCACTCGAGAATTCCAGAAGGCGCTCGAGATGCAGCAGCAAGCGACACCAGCACCGGTTATTTCCAAGCCTCTGGTTTTTGTCGGTTGAGCAGGCTCGCCCTGTCCAACGCACCCGTAAAGCAGCAAGTCCCGTAAGGAGGAGATCCCCATGGCCAGTGCTCGCAGTCTCATCATGTCAGTCTTTGGTGCCGTGCTATCCGCGGCGTCCTTGGTTTGTGCGCAAGCCGTGAAACCGGCTGAGGCAAAGGCGACTGTTCAGCGGGCGCCGGCGATCCAGGAACTGGAGTTGCAACCGCAACGCCTTCTCGCTTTTTCGCTCTCCGCCCCGGCTCTGCCGGCCTCGATCAGTACGCCCGATCTTTCCCGGTACCGTGAGTTTCAATTGGGCATGAGTCTGCTCGCGGTCGCCAAACAGGGAGAGATGAACCCGTCCGATGCCAGGGTGATCCACCAGCGGCCGGCGGTTATTCAGGAGCTGACATGGCGGCCCCAGCGCTTCCTCGTCCATTCGGCTCAATCGGACCCGGTTCAGGAGGTCACCTTCAGCTTTTACAACGACCAACTCTTTCGCATGGTGATCAACTACGACCAGTTCAGGACCGAAGGGCTGACGGAGGAGGACATGATCGAGGCGATTTCGGCGAAGTATGGAATCCCGGCTCGGCCCGACGCGAAGGTCATCCTGTTCTCCTCGTCCGAGGTCTATAACGACAGCGAAAACGTCATCGCGCGATGGGAAGACTCACAGTACTCGTTCAACCTTTTCCGTTCCTCGTACCAGCCGGTTTTTGGGGTGCTTGTCTTCTCGAAACGGCTGGATCCGCCGGCCCAGGCGGCCATCGCCGAGGCGATCCGGCTGGACGCGCAAGAGGCTCCGGCAAGAGAAATCGCACTGCAAAAGAAGCAGGTTCAGCAGAACCGCGCCGAGCAAGACAAGGCCAGGCTGGTGAACAAAGCGGCCTTTCGTCCCTAATGTGCGGCTCTCTCAGGACATCCCCCAAGGGACCACTCTCAGTGGCAGAAACTCGAGGAATGACCTGAGCAGACCCAACGCCTGCCGCTCGCTGGCCTTTGAGGGTCTCTGAGATTGGCTCAAATTCTGATTGTTTGTGAAAACGGTTCTGACACGGAACGTAGGTAACCGGGCGTGCCGCAGGGCTGCCCCGATCTGGAGGATCAAATGGCTTCGAAACTGTACGTAGGTAATCTTCCGCATGCCACCACCGATGCGGCTCTCAACGAATTTGTGACCGCGGCGGGGTTTCAAGTGGCTTCGGCCGTGGTCATCAAGGACAAGTTGACCGGTCAGGCGCGGGGATTTGGCTTCGTCGAGTTGGCCGAAGGTGAAGACCTCGGGCGCGCCGTTGCCGGGCTGAATGGCCAGCCCCTCGAGGGCCGTGCTTTGACCGTCAATGAGGCTCGCCCCCAGCGCACGGACTTTGGCGGAAACCGCGGCGGCGGAGGTTACCGCGATCGCGACGACCGCCGGCGAGACAACTAAACGGAGCGTGCATGCTGTGAAATTGAAGCGAGGGCGATACGCGCGCCACTCCAAGTAAAGGGAGACCCGCGCCGTGATCGCCATCCTTGAAGACAAACGAGCCAAAGTGATGGCGGAAGATCAGGCCGGCTATTTCATCCATAACTGGCAGGAGCTACGGGATCAGGTGCGGCGCACGATCATCCGGGATCCCCGTTACCTGGCGATCAAAGCCAATGGGGTGGCCGCTTACTGACTCGATGAGGCAATTTCGCAAGCACTGAGACGGGTCACTTTGTGCGGGCCGCAAGACCTGGGAACGGACGAGTTGATGGAAAGCGAATCCAAAATTCAAAAGATTGCGTTTCTGGGTGACCACTTGCCGCGCCAGTGCGGCATTGCCACGTTCACAACTGACCTGCTTGCGGCGGTGGCGGCAGAGTACCCTGAGAGCCAGTGCTTCGCAGTTCCGGTCAACGACATCGAAGGCGGTTACGAGTATCCGGACGTCGTTCGGTTCGAGATCGAGGAACAGGACCTGGCCTCCTACCAGCGCGCGGCGGACTTCCTGAACATCGGCAACGTCGACATAGTGTGCTTGCAGCATGAGTTTGGGATTTTCGGCGGGCTGGCAGGCAGCCACGTGCTGGCGTTGCTGCGCGAACTGAAAATGCCGGTCGTCACCACACTTCACACCGTGCTGCGCGACCCGAACTCCGACCAGCGGCGCGTGATGCAGGAATTGATCGCGCGGTCGACGCGGCTGGTGGTGATGACCAAGCGGGGGAAGGCAATGCTGCTGGAGGTTTACCATGCGCCGCCAGCCAAGATTGATCTCATCCCGCATGGCATTCCGGATATCCCGTTTGTCGATCCCAATTACTACAAGGACCAGTTCGGCGTCGGAGGGAGAGTTGTGTTGCTGACGTTCGGCCTGCTTTCGCCGAACAAGGGCATTGAAAACGTGCTCAATGCCCTGCCGGAGATTCTGGCGGAATTTCCCGAGGTTGTGTATATCGTGCTGGGAGCCACGCATCCGAACGAACTGCGCGAGCGAGGCGAAGCCTACCGCCTCAGCCTCGAGATCCTCGCCAAGAAGAACAAGGTGGAGAAAAACGTCATCTTCTACAATCGCTTCGTCGAGCTGGAGGAACTTAAGGAGTTCATCGGCGCGGCGAACCTTTACATCACGCCCTATCTGAACGAAGCCCAGGTCACATCAGGCACCCTGGCTTATGCGTTTGGCGCCGGCAAAGCTGTAATCTCGACCCCGTACTGGCACGCTGCCGAACTCCTGGCGGAAGACCGCGGCGTGCTGGTGCCCTTTGGCGATGCCAAGGCGATCGCCCGCGAGGTGGTAAGTTTGCTCAGCGATGCAACGCGCCGTCACGCCATGCGTAAGAATGCCTACAAGCTGGGCCGGGAGATGGTCTGGAGCAACACGGCGCGGCTCTATATGCGGTCCTTCGAGCTGGCGCGGGTCGAAGGCGGGGCCCTTTCTCAAAGGTTCTTTGCCACCAAAACGCTTGACCGGCAGCCGCAAGACTTGCCGGAGTTGAGGCTCGATCATCTTTCGCGGATGACCGATTCCACCGGCCTGTTCCAGCACGCCATCTTCACCGTGCCCAATTTTTCCGAAGGTTACTGTACGGACGACAATGCCCGCGCTTTCATCCTCGCGGTCTTACTCGACGAATTGGAAGAACAACCCGAACGCGTGCGGACGCTGGGCACGACGTATGCCGCTTTTTTGAATCACGCCTTCGATCCCAAGACGAGGCGGTTCCACAATCACCTGAGCTTTGACCGGCACTGGCTCGATGAATCGGGGTCGGAAGATTGTCACGCCCGGGCGCTCTGGGCGCTGGGCGTGGGTGTGGGACGTTCGCCGCACCGCAGCTTCCAGATTATGGCCGGTCAGCTTTTCGCTCAGGCCTTGCCGGCGGTGGCGGAATTCACCTCGCCACGAGCGTGGGCGTTCAGCCTGCTGGGTATCCATGAATACCTGCGGCGCCTGAGCGGAGACAGCCAGGTGAATCAAACCCGCGAGGTGCTGACCACGCGGCTGACGGACCTCTTCGATCGGGCTAAACAGCCGGACTGGCCCTGGTTTGAAGAGGTGTTGGCCTACGACAATGCCAAGCTGGCGCACGCCTTGATTCTGAGCGGACAGGCCACCGGACAACAACCGGTGCTGGAACGAGGCCTGCAGGCCTTGCGTTGGCTAGTGGAGGTCCAACACTCTGAGAACGGTCATTTGCGGCCCATCGGCAGCAATGGGTTTTACCGTCGCGGCGGAGCTCGCGCCAACTTCGATCAGCAGCCCATTGAGGCGCAGGCCATGGTTTCGGCCTGCCTTGACGCCTACCGAATCACGTCTGATCCCTGCTGGTACGAGCAGGCCCAACGTGCCTTTGACTGGTTCTTAGGCTGGAACGATCTCGGGTTGGAACTCTACTCGCCCAGCACCGGCGGCTGCCGCGATGCCTTGCATGTGGACCGCGTGAACGGGAACCAAGGGGCGGAGTCGACCCTGGCCTTTCTGCTGTCGCTCGCCGAGATGCGGCTCACGCAGAGTGCGATGACGGTCTTCCGCGAGCCCGCTGTGGAGCGCCTGACAATCCAATGACGCCCGTTCCAGTCGAACGCACCAACATCATCCTCTATCCTGACCGCACTCGCGTGCTTTTGCGTCCCTTCCATGCCATGAGCGACCAGCGCGCCATCACCATCTGCGCCGAGGTCGTGGCTCTTCCTGAATGCGAAGTCCACGACCGGTTGGAACAGGTGCTGCAGGAGTTTGGTGAACGCCACCTCAACGTCCGCGAGTTCTTCAGGCGTCGATTTGAGGAAGTTCGACCGTACTTGCTCGCGGGGGATAAGCTCTCGAAAGAGCGCGAGCTGCTGCTCGGCGGGTATTTCAGTCATGAGTATTCACTCGAGGCCGCCGCGCTATTCAATCCCTCGATCGTGCCGCATCCGGATCAATGGGGTGTGCCCCCGGGGTCACTCCGTTTCATCCTGAGCCTCAGAGCCGTGGGCGAAGGACACGTTTCCTCGATTGTTTTTCGTAGCGGTTGCCTGGACTCGAACGGCCATATCACCGTCGACGTGCCCGGCCGCTACCGTGTTGAGCCGGAATCCGCGTCGAACGTGACCTACCGCAAGGCACTGTTCGAGCGGAAGGTGCATGATCTCGGTCTGGCAGGTGGGTTTAGCCAGCAGGTCCTCAAAGGGTTGGGAGATTCGTTCACATTGGACGAGCTGCACTCTGGCATCAGTCTGGCTGTGAGCCACCTCCGGACGCCCAGTCCGGAAACTGAGGCGCTGGCCAGGGAAATTCTCATTCTCGCCCAATCAAACTACGAAGTGCAGTTCGCGCCGGACTCGGGCTTGTCAGAGCGCGTGCTATTCCCCACTACACCCTCGCAGAGCAATGGAATTGAGGACGCCCGCTTTGTTTGTTTTCACGGCGAAGACGGCTCGCGGACGTACTACGCGACCTACACCGCATACGACGGCAAGGCAATCCAGCCCCAGCTCCTCGAGACGGCGGACTTTCTTCGCTTCAAGTTCATCACCCTGAGCGGTCCGGCCGTCGAGAACAAAGGCATGGCGCTCTTCCCGCGAAAGATCTGCGGCCAATACGCGATGCTGAGCCGGCAGGACTACGAGAACATCTACCTGATGTTTTCCGACCATCTGCATTTCTGGCGCGAAACGCAACTCGTCCTGAAGCCGGCGTTCCCGTGGGAGTTCGTCCAGTTGGGCAACTGCGGGTCGCCGATTGAAACCGAAGCCGGTTGGCTCGTGCTCAGCCATGGTGTAGGCCCGATGCGAAAGTATTGCATCGGCGCCTTCCTGCTCGACCGTGACGACCCCACTCGGGTCATCGGCCGCCTACTCGAGCCGCTGATCAAGCCCAGTGAGAGCGAGCGCGAGGGCTACGTCCCCAACGTCGTATACTCCTGCGGCAGTCTCGTCCACGGGCGGCGGATCATCATCCCCTATGGGATCTCCGACTACGCGACCACGTTTGCAACGCTGCCGCTCGACGAGGTTCTGGCCGCCATGGAGTAGCGTATCCTAACCCACATTGCTTGACTCCGTACACACTCAAATCAGGTCGAACTCCGTATCTACTTCCAAGCCGGTTCATGTTCGACCCGGCGCGTGGACCGCGAGGCCTGAATAAACGAGATTCAATGCGAAGGGGACCGACCTCAAGCTCGGCCTCCTGACCGTCGAGAGCGATGCGGTAAAATGCCGGGGCGGGAGGGAGGGGCCTGGGGATTTTCCCCAGGCCTCACCCCGATTCCGCAGCACTAGGCTAGAAGTAGAGCTTTCCAGCCAGTTGAACCACCCGCGGATCATGCGCCGCGGTCTCCGTGCCGAACTGCGGTGAATTGAAGTCCGTGGTGATCCCCACGGGATCGAATTGCGTGTGGTTGAAGATGTTGAAGAATTCAAAGCGCAACTCGATCCGCGTGCTCTCCGTGATCCGCGTCTCTTTGAGCAGCGCGAAATCGAAGTTGTTGAGGCCCGGGCCGCGGAAGAGATCTCGCGCCGCGTTGCCCTCGGTACCTACAGTCGGCGCCGCAAAGCTCTTGGCGAGAGGGTTAAACCAGTAATTGGTTCCTGGAAGCGCCGGTCCCAGGTTGTTCGGATTGCTGCGCGGATTCACGTACTGCACGGGACCAATCTGGTTGGGAACATCCCATCCCGCCGTGTTAAACGCGCTGTAGAAAGTGAAGAAACTGGAGGTCAGTGAGGGGAAAGAGCTGTCCACCACATCCAGCGGGAATCCGCTTTGGAGGGTGGTGATCCCGGTGAGTTGCCACCTCTCCGTGAGACGGCTGGGCAGCCAGTGCAGGCTGTTGAAGCGCCGCACGCTCGGAAGGGCGTAATCGTAGTTGATAACCAGGCGATGGGTGGCGTCATAGCTCGACGGTCCGTAGTCCGCGGCGTTGCGGTTGAAGGGATTGATACTCCTCAATTCTCCGAAGCCACCGAACCCGCCGCCGCCGAAGCCCGCATTCTCAAACCCCGAGCCATTGTCCAGTGACTTGGCCCAGGTGTAAGCAACCAGGAACTGGACGCCGTGAGAGAAGTGCCGCTCCATGCTGGCTTGCAGCGAGTTGTAATTGGAGGTGCCGACCGTCGCCACATCGCCGATTGAACCGAAGATGTTGCCGGGATACTTGTAGTGGCTGGGGAACAAAACCGGCTGCAGGCCGGGGTTTCCGGCGCAATCCGGGTTAGCGGCGCAGCCCGCCGGGTTGATCCCGGGATTGAGTTCGTAGGGCAGGATTTCATGACGGCCGACAGCGCCCACGTATCCGAGCCGGAAGATGGTGCTTTGACTGACCTGGCGTTCCACTGTGAAATTGAAGTTCTCCGAATACGGGACGTTGATGTTCGGGTCGTACACACTGAGGAGGAGCGGCAGATAAGAGGAAAAGTTAGGCGTCGCGTTGGGCGCGTACGGGAATTTGTTGGTCAGCGAGAACTTGCCTGCAACGTCAACGAAAGGACTGGCGAAACTGGGACTCAGCGGCGGGAGCGCAGGATTGACGGCGTTCGCGTCGTTGATGCCGCTTGAAGTGAGCGCGTAAGGGGGCGCGCCCTGTGTTTGGAGGGCCGTCTCGCCGTTGAAGCGATTGAAGTAGATGCCGAATCCAGCGCGGATGCTCGTCCTGCCAGGGCCGCCGGTCAGCTTGCCCCAATCCGGACTGTATACGAACCCAAAGCGCGGACCGAAGTCCTTGTAATGCGTAGTTCCGAAAGCATTCACACCCTTGTCGCCCTGGAAGACGTAGCCTACGGGCGCGGTGGGGAAAACAGTCGACTGCTGGCCGGGCCGGAACGCAACTCCCGCGTGGTTGTTGTGGTAGTTGTCCACGGCGGGGGTATCGATGGACCATCCCACCCCGTAGGTCAGGGTCAGATTGCGTCGCGCCCTCCACTGATCCTGGAAATACGAGTAATACTCCTGCGTCCGCTCATTCAGGATGTCGCCGCTGCCTTGACTGTAACTGTCTGGGATACCTAGCAGGAAATCGGCTCCGGCGTCGCCCGTCGAGTACAGGCCATTGTGATTGAAATTGAACACTCCGTCGTTGATGTGCGAAAACGGGTTGTAAACCTGGAACCAGCGGATTTCGACCCCGGCCTTGAGGGAGTGATTTCCCATCACCTTCGAGAAGTTGTCGGTCGCCTGGTAAGTCTGGTCGATGCGGGGCTGAGGCCCATTGGTGGAGAAGCCCAGGCTAAACAGTCCGAGGACGTTCACCACCGGAATGCCCTGGCCCGACGCCAGTTGCGGGTTGATGTTGAAGCCTACCGAAGAGGGCGCGGTGGGAGTTGCCGGCGCGACGTCGAGGAAGTTAAAGCGGGTGTAGCCAAAACGCGCTTCGTTCAGCGTTGTCGGGTTGAAGGCATGGTTCCAGGCCAGAGTGTACTGTTGCCAGTGCTCCGCATCGATCTGGTTGAACCCCGGGACCGTCCCCCCGGTGAAGGGTATTGCCTGGTTATCGCCTTCGCGCTCCCAGAGCCAGTAAGCCCAGATCGTATCATTGGAGCCGATACTATGGTCGACGCGGCCCAGGTACTGGTCGTCGAGCTGTTTGAATACGGGGTTGAATTCGAAGTTCGAGCCGACGTTCGCCAGCGGGACGAACTTGTTCAGCAAGGTGGCGGAAACCGAATTGAAGTCCGCAGTCGGAATCGTCCCCTGCGAGAAGATCGTCGAGTAAGGCGTTTTGGCGGGGTACATTGTCCCGTTATCTCCGACCAGCGGGAAAGCTGATTTGTTGGTGGAAGTAGCAAGGTCGGGGAAGACGCCGTTGCGTTGAGCTGTGCTGAAAACCGGGCTGGTGCCTGGCGAGTTGCAGCCGCAATCGTTGGTATTCTCAGGACGCCGTTGTCGCGTGCCTTGGTAAGAGAAGAAGAAGAACGTCTTGTCCTTTCGGATCGGCCCGCCGACCGTTCCGCCGAACTGATTGCGATGGAAGACCGCCGGCGAGAGCGCGAAGAAATTGCGCGCATTGAGCGAAGTGTCGCGGTAGAAATTGAAGCCGTCGCCGTGGAACCCGTTCGTTCCTGACTTGATGATGGCGTTGAGGATCGCTCCGGAATTCCTGCCGTATTCAGGATTGATGGTGTTGGTCACCATCTTGAACTCGGCGATGGCGTCAGGACTCGGGGTCACCGAAACGGTGTTCAAGGGGAAATCGTTGTTGTCGGTGCCGTTGATCAGGTAACTGTTCTGGTCGGCCTGGCTGCCGTTGGTGGCGTAATTCCCCCGGCCGTCGGACGCCGCAACCACTCCCGGCTCGAGTTGCTGCAATTGGACCCAGTTGCGGCCATTCAGCGGCAAGTCGACAATCGACCGGCTGTTGACGGTCGTTCCCAGCTCGATGCTGGTCTGTTCAATCTGCGCCGCGTTGGCCTCAACCGTCACTTCCTGGGAGACCGCACCCACGGTTAGACTGATGTCGAGAACGTAGATCTGGTCGAGACTCAAGTGCAGGCTGGTGGTCTCGAACGGCGAAAACCCGGTCTGGTTCGCCGACACTTTGTAGTCGGCGGGCGCTGGCAATTGAATAATCTCGTAGCCACCGTCGGCGCCTGAGGTCACGCTTTTCGCGATGCCCGTTTGAAGGCTGGTCGCGGTGACCTTGGCGCCCGCGATGACCGCACCGCTGGGATCGGTCACCTTGCCGCGAATCTTGCCGTAAAGCTCGTCGGCGCGCGCGGCGCGAATCGGAAGCAGACACAGGAATAACGCCACAATCCACATGAACGAGCGTTCACGCATGGATAGCTCTCCTTACGCAGATTTTCTCAATGCCTTGGGAAGACGCGGCGCTGAACGACCGCGTGGTGGAGGAGAGAACGAATCAGAGGCGAACCGACCTTCCTCTCAAACGAGAGGGTCTCCGGCTGCGGACAATCCGCACTTCGAGGCTTCCCGGCCGCCACCGTTCTGCCAAAGCGCTTAGGCGAGCGAGCAATCACGATTCCAAAGGATGGAATGCTGGGAAACCTGTTACAACTAAGAGGCTTAGTCGTAGATTCGAGCGGTTCCGAGGCGATTTGTAACCGCTTGTAAATCTAGAATTACATAAGCCATCTACGCAAACCTGTACAGAGGTGAGCCACGGCACGGGAATTGAGGAAGGCGCACAATGAGGGCGGTCGCGAGAAGAGAAGCGCCCCACTGGGTAGCGGGGCGCCCTGTGTAAAACGTCCACTTGCTCGGACGAAGTCGCTCAGAAGTAGACCTTGGCCGCGAGTTGGATAATACGAGGTGCCAGGGATGCGGTGGCCCGGCCGAAGGTGCTGGTCGAGTTGATGTCGGTGCCGACTTGCGCGAACTGCGCGTGATTGAAGATATTGAAGAATTCAAAGCGCAGTTCAATCTTCGTACTTTCGGTGATGCGCGTGTCCTTGAACAAGGCAAAATCGAAGTTGTTAAGCCCTGGTCCGTGGAAGTAGTTGCGGCCCGCGTCGCCCAGAACTCCGTGTACCTCCGGAGTGAAGGCGTTGGGATTGAAGTAGTAGTTGGAGTTTGACGTCGTTCCTCCGTGCGTAGCATTCACGAGGTTGGTATTCCGTGGGTTGTAGACCTGTACGGGGCCCACCGCGTTCGGGCGGTCCGGGCAGCCATAGCTGGTGTAGTACCAGCAAACGAGTGAGTTCGCGCTGCTGTCCGTGAGGCTGATCGGGAATCCGCTCTGAAGCGTCGTGTCACCGGCAAACCTCCATCCATCCGTCAAGCGGCTGGGAATGCCCTGGAAGCTGTTGAAGTGCCGGATGGAGGGAATCTCATAGGAATAGCTGATGACGAAGCGGTGGCGCGCATCATAGGCCGAGTTGCCGTAATTGTCGTGGAAATCAAAAGGATTCAACGCGCCGCCGCCGCCGACGTTTTCCACGCTGGAAATCGTGTCGAGAGAATGCGACCAGGTATAGCTCGTCTGGACTTGCAGTCCGTGAGTCGTCTTCTTCGTCGCCGAGATTTGTAGTGAGTTGTAGTTGGAATTGGCGTCGGTGGCCTGTACGCCGACCCCGCCAAAAATCGTGGGATTATACGCGAAGGTTTGAGGATCGGCGAATCCCATGGAGAAATACGAGCAATTGGGATCGGCCGCACAGACGGGGTTGACTCCGGGCGCCTGGCCTGGCGGGTTGAGGTCGTGGCGCTCCTCCAAATGCCTCCCCATGTGTCCGACGTAGCCTACCGAAAGGATCGTGGCCGCGGGCAGTTCTCGCTCAACCGTGAAGTTATAGTTATAGGCGCTCGGGGTGGTGAAGTTGGGATCGAACACCTTGAGAATCATCGGCTCGAAGAAGGTGAAGTCCACTTTGCTACCCGGCTTGGGCGGAGAGAAGGGAAACTTGTTGGTGATCGAACCCGTGGTCACGCCTACGATGTTACCGCTCGCATCGCGCTGTGCAAAGTAGCCGCTGTACGGGGTGGCGAAGTTCGGTACCCCTCCCAGGTCCGAAATACCAAAGTCGGTCAAAGAGAAGGGAGGCGACTGCAGGTTCTGGAGTGTCACTTCCTCTTCGATCTGGTTGTAGTAAATCCCAAAGCCTCCCCGGATGCTCCACTTCTGATTGTTGCCGGGACTCCAGGCGAAGCCCAAACGCGGACCGAAGTGTGTCAGGGGGTTACCGTACGTCGAAGTGGAGATGCCCTGGTCTCCCGGGAAAAGGAGTCCGGCGGGCGCGGTAGGAAATACAGTGGATTGCACGCCAGGCCGGAAGGCATTCACGGCCACTCCACCGTTGTAGATATCATTCTGCGGGGTGTTGATTTGCCAACCCACGCCGTAGGTGAGGGTGAAGTTCGGCTTGATCTTCCACTGATCCTGGAAGTACGAGTAATACTCACGCGTCCGGGCGTCGATGAATCCGCCGCTGGTTTGTTCGTAGAGATCAGGGATTCCCAGCAGGAAATCCGCTCCCTCATCCCCGGTGCTGAACGTGCCAGTGCCGTAGAACTCGAAGTATCCGTTGTTGACGAAAGCGAATGGGTTTTCCACCTCGGCGCGCCGCATGTCAAACCCCATCTTGATCGTGTGGCGCCCTTTCTCCCAGGTGAAATTATCGCTGACTTGGTAGGTCTGGTCGATTCTGGGTTGCGGACCGTTGTAGCTGAACCCAAATTCGCAAGCCCCGGCCGGCGGTTCGTAGTTATTCATGTCAATGCAAGGCACGCCTGCGCCCGCCGGAAGCTCCGGCGAAATCCCTGTGAACCCCAGACTCGAGGGCTGAACGACTTTGACGGGGTTGATCGTGTTGAAACCGAAGCGATTGTATCCGACGCGCGCTTCGTTGACCTTATTCGAGCCAAACGTGTGGTTCCAGGTCAGGTTCATGTTCTGGATCCGTTCGGTCTGCTGCTCGGCAAAGCCTGGAAGGCTGCCACCGAAGAAGGGCTCGTCATCGATGCTGGCCTCTTGTTCGATGAACCAGTAGCCCGAGAGCGAGTCCTTGGTGCTGAAGGTATGGTCAATCCGGCTGATGTACTGGTTGAAGCTGGTCGTGGAAATGGGATTCCAGGAAAACGTATCGCTTCCGATGTTCGCCGGGGGCATGTAAGTCTTAATCAGGTTGACCGCGATGGGACTGAAATCCGCCGTCGGAATGTGTCCGGTGGGGAATATGGTGGAATACAGAGTACCCGCAGGGTATGTCTTCCCATCTTCACCCACAAGCGGAAAAGGCGAAGCAGTGGGTTGCCCGTTGACATTCACGTTCGCCGTGATATCGGGGAAGATCCCATTGCGTTGGTCGGGTGTGAACACGGTGATGGTTCCGCCCCCGAATCCGCGCCCCGGGGATTGCGGCTCACGGTTTCGCGTACCCTGATAGGAAAAGAAGAAGAACGACTTGTCTTTCTTGATGGGCCCGCCAATGGTGCCGCCAAACTGGTTCTGATGGAACTGGTCAGGCTGGGGCAGGAAGAAGTTGCGGGCGTTCAGGAAGGGATCGCGGTAGAACTCAAAGCCATCACCGTGGAACTTGTTCGTCCCTGACTTGGTCACGGCATTCATGATCGCCCCGCCGTTCCGTCCGTATTCGGGATTGATCGTGTTGGTGATCATGTTCACTTCGGCGATGGCGTCGGGACTGGGGACCACGAGCGGCGTGTTCAACGCGAGGTCGTTGGCGTCCGTTCCGTTAACCAGAAATCCGTTATCCTGGGATCGGGAACCGCTGGTCGAGAAGTTGTCGGCGAAGTCGATCGACGCCACGACTCCGGGAAGAGTCTGCTGGAGCTGGATCCAGTCGCGGCCGTTGAGGGGAAGGTCGACGATTTGACTGCCGGTCAGCGTCGCACCGAGCTGCATGTCGGTACGCTCGACCTGGACCGGGGCCGCCTCGACCGAGACCGCCTGCGTCACCGCACCCACTTCCAGGTGAATATTCAGGACGTAGATCTGGTCCAGCGACAACTGAATGTTGTGCGCCTCGAACGCCTTGAAGCCGGTAAGTCCCGCCGTCACGCTATAAACGGCGGGGGCGGCAAGCTGAAGGAATTCGTAGCTGCCCTCGGATCCCGACAGGACCGTCTTCGCGATTCCGGTCTGCGTGTTGGTCGCGGTGACCTTGGCTCCGACTACCACGGCACCACTTGGATCGGTCACCGTGCCGCGAATCCTGGCGTAAACCTCGTCCGCTAGTGCGACACGAATTGGGAGCATCGCCAAAAAGAGCCCACAAACCAGGTTCTTCCAGGACAAGTGTTTACGCATGACAGCCCTCCGGTTGCGGTGTTTTTCTCAGTGCTTTGGAAAAGCGCGAATCCGAACGGTCCGCGTGGAGGTGGAGAGGATGAATCAGCAGGCGAACCGACCTGCCCCTTAGAAGGGGTCTTCGGCTGCGGCAATCAACACTTGGAGGCTCTCCGGGCCGCCACCCCAAAGCTGCGGGGATCAGGTGCAATCACGATTCCAAATCGCGAAAGGCGTGTGAATCCGAGAGAACTACGGGACTTAGTGGCGGATTCGAGGGCGCTCGGGGGCCCGTTGGTCGTCTTGATAATACCGAATTCCGTATCCAGGCTACGGAAAATGGTGAAGAGGCAGGCGTTCTGTCAGTTATCCTGAGCCCACGGCCCAAACGCATCAGCCGCAAAAAAACGGCGCCCCGCTTCGCAGCGGGGCGCCTTGGATCGCAGTTTTAGAAAAGAATCTTGAGTCCGAACCGGATGTGTCGCTGACCCTGACTTAGAGTGAACGGGTTTGCGCCACTGAACAGCGAAGGAATCGCAAAACCGGTGCCTTCGGTGGCGAATCCCGCATCATCCACAAAGGGATCGATGCTGTAGAAGTTGGGGTGATTGAATACGTTCTCCATCTCCATGTGGAATTGCACTTTGACCCGCTCGGTCGCTGTCACCGTCTTGTAGAGAGCGAAATTGGCGATATTGGTCTGGTAGTCGCGCAGCGTATTTCTACCTGCGTTTCCATAAGGTGTGTTATGGACCAAGTCCGCCTGCGGACCATTGACAACGAAGCGTACGGCGTTTGCAGCGACCTGAGTCTCACTGCCACTGGAGTTGATCGCGTTAAAGCTCAGGAGCGCGTTTGGACTCAACTCGCACCCGATCCCCGCGTAGCCACAAGCATCGGCGGCAAGGATTCCCACGTTGCTGGCAGGCGCGTTCGGGTTTGACATAAACGGCCTAAGATTCTCAGCGCCGGAATTGAAAGCGTTGAGAAATCCGAAGTCCGAGACCGTGCCGTTGATGAAGAACTGGGTGGGCGTATACGCCTGGCCCGAGGAGATGATGTACGACCCGGCCAGCCCCCAGCCGCCCAGGACTTTCCCCTTCAAGCCATGCTGGTCGCGAAACGCGGGTATGGCCTCGTAGAAGCTGAGAGTGAGGTTCTGCGGGATGTCCAGTCCAGAGAGGGCGTGCTCGCCGTGAACGAAGTCGAAGGGGTTTTGCGCGAAAGCGGTGCTTCCACCGCCGGCGAAGGTGCCAAAGATCTCGCTCGCGTTGTCGGTCGTCTTGCTCCAAGTGTAGGCAATCCTCCCGGTGAGCTGATTGGCAAGATTGGTGGCGCGGAACTCGGTCTGCAACGATTCGTAATCCGACACGCTCGTGTTCGCACGACGGCGCACGACGCCGAGGTTACAGTTAGCCCGGCCCACTGCGGTTGGAACAACCGCCTGGTCCGCCGGGCAACCCGTCACGCCCGAGGGAATCGCGTTGGGAAACGCCGCGATTGCTGCGACATCGGGGTTAAGGTCGATGGACTGGAACAGGCTGCCTGCGTGGTTCCCCACGTAGCGGCTCTCCAGCACCGCATGCGGCGAAAGCTCCCGCTGGATTCCAAACGACCACGACTGGACGTGGTCAGGCCCGAAATTCGGGGAGACGTCCGTCTCACTGAACGACCTTGGGTCACTCACACCCTTTACCAGGAATGGCGCCAATTGGGAGCGGACGGCAGCGCCGACCGGATTCGCCAGCAGTGGAATGGCTGCTGCCGTCGCGCCCGTCAGAGTCTCCGCCAGGGCTTGAGGGGCAGCGCTCGCGATGTTGAGGTAGATGTTATAGAACGGCGGGTCGTAGGCTAGCCGGTACCCGCCGCGCAGGACAGTCTTCCCGCCGTGCGGAGTGTAAGCAAATCCGATGCTCGGCCCGAAGCTGGTATTGGGAGCCGGAATCGAAGGGAAGGTGCGCACCGAAAGCGGCAGGGAGGGATCAAAGAACGCTGTCGAGGTGCTAGACTCTCGTGCCACGTCTCGAGTATGGAAGAGGTTGGCAGGCTGGCCATAATAAGAGTAAGTCAGACCCAGATTCAGCGTCAGGTTCGACTTGACCTTGTAGTCGTCGCCAAAATAGAAGAAGTTATCATGCTCCCGGAAGTCCAGTTGGGGATCCCCCAGCGTCACGGAGATGCTTCGGGGAACGTTGTCTGCGAACGACTGGAAACTTCGGTAGGTGAAGCTGCCGTTGACGTTGGGCAGGAAGACATTCGGCGACCGCTGGTACGTGATGTTGGCCCCCGCCTTGAACTGATGCTTACCGCGGAAATAGCTCCAGTTATCCTGAAACTGATAAGTGTTGATGATGCGCCCCTGCGGAGCGCTGGTCAACGGCCCGAAGTTCAGGAAGCCGGAGGGCATGTTTATCCGGGCCAACGCGGTGTCGAGGGCGGTTTGATTGGGGATGGTGTTGCCGATGGTGTTTCCGCCGAATTCCACGGTCAGGCGTCCATAACTCAGCCGCGCCTCGTTGACCATGGTGGCCGACAGATTGTGCGTCCAGTTCAACCCGATGTTCTCACTGTATGAGGGAACATTGGCAGGGTAGCCGGCCGCCGCCGTCGCGAAGGCGTCCGTGTTGAAGGGAGTGATCTTCTGGTACAAGTAGCGGCCGGAGACTTGATCTTTCTCACCGGTTACATCCACCTTGACCACCGTGTCGTACTGGTGCGTGTTGGTGGGCAGCGTGCGCTGTACACCAGAGAACTGTACCGGGCAGGGATTGCCGTTTGGGTCGGTCAAGGCGACCGTCGTTGGCGTACCGCTGGGCGTGGGGTTGCCGCCCTTGACCCCGAACGGACCGAACTGCTGGAGCGCCGCCACCGAAGCACTATTGGGGAAACAAGTGGCGAGCTGGTTGAGACCCGCTGGGGTCGGTGTCTTGCTGCCGCTCGAGTAGACGCTTGTCTGGTTGACGATCTCGTTGTCAAAACCGCCGAAAACGAAGACCTTGTCCCTCTTGATGGGCCCGCCAATCGTGCCCCCGGAAAACTCGTCGTTGAAAACGGGAACCTTCGTCAGTCCCTCGAACGCCTTCTGGGTGTTTGACAGGCTGTTCAGCTTGGCGTTGCTCTCGGTCATGAAGGCATCGCCGTGCCAGCTGTTCGTACCGGACTTGGTGATGATGTTGACGACGGAGCCGGCGTTGCGGCCGTACTCGGGTCCGAAATTGTTCGTCGTGATCTGGTACTCGTCGACGAAGTCCGCGTCGGTCACAAACATTGAGGGCCCTGCAACGGAGTTGTCGTTGTTATTCTGTCCGTCGATTTGCTGGTCGTTGTTGCGGCCTCGAAGGCCGTTGACGGCAAATCCTACACCGTTGGTGTTGGACAAACTGAGATCGCGGTTGTTGACCACACCAGGAATTTGCAGCGCCAGGATGTCGAGCCCCTGGCCTTCATTCACGCCTGGAAACTCGGTGATCGTCGTCGACTTGATGGCCGTCGAGATCTGGGACTGGCTGGATTGCATCAGCGCCGGTGCGGCCGAAACCTCCACCGTCGTCGTCGTACCGCCTACCTCGAGGCGCAGCGCTCCCAGGGCGTTGTCCGTGGCCGAGTGGACGTCCACACCGCTGAGTGCCAGAGTCCTGAAGTTTGCCTTCGAGGCCTCCACGTTGTACGTACCGACCGGAAGCAGAGCCAGGTGAAACAGCCCGGTAGCATCCGAAGCGCTGGTGTAAGTCCTGTTGGTCTCGGTGTTGGTCGCACGAATCTCGGCTGCCGGCACGGCGGCCCCAGACTGGTCAACGACCGAACCGGAGATTGAACCGTTGATGACCTGTGCCGGCAGTCGCCCGGCCGCAAAAACCGAAAGTACAAAACCCATTCCCCACACGATCACACGTCGCATCACGTGTTCGCGCATCAAGTCCTCCTTGCGGGGTTCCGCCACGTGGGGAGCTCCCGCTCAAGCTCAGCACCAGGCAAAAGACTCCCGTGTCACTGGTCTCCGCCATTGGTCGAAGGGTTTGGGGGATCAAGCAGACAAGTGGGACGCCTCGGCGCGCGTCCACTCGAAAAGCACTGGACGTTTACGCCAAGCCCCCGCTGTCTCCGGCCGCCAGCGTTGCAAAGCCGAGTGTTCTGTAGCATGAGCACTTCCAAATTAGATTACAGTAGATAAACATATGATAGTAAATATGTTAACACTCAACAGTGCCGGTGCAGCGCCCTTCAAACGCGTATCAGAAATCATAGAGTGGATATACAAAACTGTATGTAGGGAACGGCGTCACGGGAGCCGAGGTGCCAGCCGACCGGTCGGACGGCGCTTTATGGGAGCGGAAACTGCTCGGCCACTAGGCCCAGCGCCTCCTCGCGGCTCGTGATGCGGCCTTCGAGCTGGGCGTCCTCGACGGCGCTCAGGATCTGCTTGAAGCGTGGGCCAGGAGTGTAACCCAGCGCGATGAGGTCGTCGCCGCAGAGGAACGGCGCCGGCTTCACCACTTCGGGCGGAGTCTCTTCGAGCAATCGGCGGGCGAGCTGGTAGTTCGTCAAGTTGCCGTGACTCGCCAGGCAGTCGAGCCGGTGGAGCTCCAGGTGCTCGTCGAAGCCGTCCATGCGCAGGAATCGCATCTGCGTCGAACGGCGCATCTGCGGGAAGTCCTTGAAGCGCAGGTGGTGCCGCACGAGCTCCGATACCCGCTCGGTCTGGCGCGTGGGAAAGCGCAGCCGCCCCAGAATAGCCTCCGCCATCCTGGCGCCCACTTCCATGTGGTTGTCGAAACGGATGCGCTCGCGAATGGAGAACGTGGGCGGCTTGCCGACGTCGTGCAGCAGGACGCCGAGGGCGAGCGTCGCGGTCGGACGCCGGGGCGCCGCGGAAGCGTCGCGCCCGAGGCTGTCGAGCATCATCAGCGTGTGCGTCCACACGTCGCCCTCGGGATGAAACTCTGGCGGCTGCGCCACGCCTTGCATGGCTTTCACCTCGGGCAGCACCTCCTTGAGGAGTCCCGTCTGGTCGAGCAGTTCGAATCCCCGCCGCGCCTGGCCTTCGGTGAGGATCTTGACGATCTCGTCGCGGAGGCGCTCGGCGCTGGTCGAGTGAGTCTCACTCGCGAGCCGCCGGATCGCGGCAATCGCCGGCGGATCGAGTGTAAAGCCGAAGCGCGCGGCAAAGCGTACGGCGCGCAGCATACGCAGGCGGTCTTCGCTGAAGCGTTCCAGCGGATTGCCGATGGTGCGGACGCGGCGCGCCTGGATGTCGGCGAGTCCGCCCACGTAATCGATGACGCCGGCCTCGGCCGCACGCGCGCCTTCCGCGGCTGGCTCGGGCGCCAGGGGATCGAGCAGCAGCCCGTTGATAGTGAAGTCGCGCCGCCACACGTCCTCCTGCGCCGTCTTCGAGTAGCGCACCTCGTCGGGATGACGCCCGTCCGTGTAGCGGCCGTCGCTGCGGTAGGTTGCGACCTCCACGTTGCCCGCCTCGCGCGGCACCAGCACCACGCCGAACTGCGCGCCCACCATGAGGCTTTCCGGGTAGAGCTTCTCGACCGCGTCGGGCGTGGCGTTGGTCGCGATGTCGTAGTCCGCCGGCTCCCGTCCCATCACCAGGTCGCGCACGCATCCGCCGACCAGATACGCCTCGTAACCGGCGTCGCGCAAATGCCGCACAATCTCGGTGGCCGCCTGCCGCTTTGCGTCCATGGAGGTATTACAACTGATGTTGCCGGGCGGCGCAAGCTCAGCGCGCGGCCGGCATCGGAGCGGCGAGACAGCCATACGCCACGTCGTACACCGCGAAGCGTTGGCATACCGCCCAACCCAGGTCAGCGGGCAGATCGAAGGTACGATGCGCAACGAGGTACAGCCGCGCGCCGCCGCCCGTCCACGTGTAGACCTCGTTCGAGTAGGCGGGGAACCAGTCGTCGGACGAGTCTGACCAGGAGATGACGACGTGTCGCGGACGGAGGAAACGCAGGCAGTTGATGAGTCCCGGGCGCCACTCGTCCCTGAGATAGGTAAGGACATCGTTGAGGATAACGAGGTCGCAGGGCGCGGCCGTATCGAAAGCGGCAGACTGGCGAATGTCGCCGACGCGAATCTTCATTCCCGTCAACTTCCGAGCGGATTCTGCGGCGCGCGCCGAATACTCGAAACCCGCGGCGTCGATCTCGGGTGCAACGCTTTTGAGTGCGAGCAGAAACGACCCCACGCCGCATCCGACGTCCTCGACCGACTGGGGCTTCACGCGGAGTTCGCCGAGAATCCAACTCCACACGATCGCGTAGTACGACACCCGCTGCGAGATGTTCCAGGGATCAGGGACGGCGTCGTAAAGCGCCTCGAACTCTTCCGTGCGCGTGACGCGATCTTCCAGCGCCGGTGAATCACCGGCTTCATGTGCCGCGCCACGATAGGTGTTCATCGAAGGCATTAGAACTGAGGTCGGACGCGAGCGCAACTGCAAGATTCTGAGCCGCGTTCCGGTGGCGTTTACACCAGATAAGCGCTTTCCTGGCGCTGCACCGCCGATTTCGTGTATAGCGACCAGGCTGATTCCTCCGCCGCGTACGGCCTGAACACAAGCTAGTTAGTGAAACTGCAAGGCTTACGCTGTGAATCCAGCTTTGGTCAGTGATTTGCCCTCCTCCATGCCGTAGGAGGTGCAAAACTATGCGGCGTATCAGGGCGTTGGGATTAGGACTTGCTCTGCTGGTGTTGCCACTGATTCCGTCGGCGGCATCGGCAGCCGGACACTCACGCGCCACAGTGGTGGTTGCTTACAGCAATGACGGCTACTACGGCTATCGCGACCGCGACGACTATTGGCGTCATCACCGCCGTTATCGCGATCGCGACGACTACTATCGCTATCGCGACCGCGATGACCGTTACCGGCACCATGACCGGCACTACAGGCGGTATCATCGTGACCGCGACGACTGGCGTTAGGGCGTAGGGAGGCAACTTCCTTGAGTCGCGGATAGGATGCCGGATAGCCACAGCGGGATGGACGAGGCCGTGGCTATCCGCTTTTCAGGTCGTCGTATACATCAGCAGGGCGAGCCCCGCGGACAGGACCATCAGGAATGCGCCGCCAAAGATGTACGCGATAGCTCGAAGGTCGAGACGCCACTCCACTGCCTGCGACGGCTTGTCGGAGATCATAAACGTCGGGTCGTTGGTCCCCTTCTTGATCAAGTTGCGATCGCCTGGATCCTTGGACAGCGGATTCTGGACGCAGGTGCCCGTCACGTCGTAAGAAACGCCGGGCAGAATGCAGGACTCCCGGATGAGGAAGCGCCCTCCTTGCGCCGGCGTGGCTCCTATCATCGCCATCGACCGGGCCAAGTCCGCGACCGCATGTTCTTTCGCCGCCGCCGCCGCAGTTGCGGCGTCGACCATGGGTGCATGGGCTGAGTCCGTCAACTCGCTGAGCCGTATCGAGGACGGCATCAACGTCTCTGGAAGCTGGCCGGCGAACACGGTCTGTGCCGTGCGCATCAAGTCGAGTTCGGCGCCGCGCGGATACACCGTCGCCCGGCCTGTTTCGTCCTCCAGATAAAACTGCACTGCGTCGCTTTCCTTCCTGTAAGGCATCCAGTACTCCCGGTTGCGACCATCGGTTTCCCACTTGTCGATCGTCAGTTTGAAGTAGTAACACGGCTGCTGGGTGACGGGACTCGTCAGAACTTCGTCTCCCGCGGCGCGGCCACGCACTCGCACCAGGCCCATCGCCACTCCGCGAAGGGCACTCACCGGAAGGTTGGCGAGGACGCGGAATTTCCAGTAGACGCGAAAGCCTTTGGCGAAGAGATAGGCTCCGAGTCCGAACAAAACCACAAACAAGACGTACGATATCGGCTCCGGGTGCAGCAGCGGCGGATGAAGTGGATGTTGCGACGGTTGCATCAGAGACGTCCGGGCGCGCCCACATACCTCAGATTCAAAACTGCGATCCACGACTGTACTGCTTCAGTTTGGAGAATAATACCGAATCTGGCTCCGGGGCGCCTGGGATTCGGCGCGGCCGGCCGCGCCGGAGGCATCCTGTTGACCGGCCTCGTCCATGGAAGAACGGGCTTTCGCGATGTTCTATCCCGGTTGCTTAGGTAGAGGGGTGGGTGCTCGCCGGGCCGCGGTGGCCATCCACCCATCGATTGACTTAATTCGCGGCGGTCTCTTCCAGCTCAAAAGAATCGGTGGTGTCCTGATTTGCGATGTAGCGGCGGCTTCAGGCCGGCAAATGCCGGGCTAAAGCCCGCCTCTACTTCGCAGGTTAGACACTATCAAGAATCTGGTGATGGTCTAATGTTAGACCATTACCAAGAATCTTGACATTTTCCCTAGGCAAGCGTAATGAAATATATGGAGTTTGGTTCTGGCGCCGATTTTAGCGGCTTAATCGGGAAGCCGGCGAAAGTCCGGCACGGCCCCGCCACTGTGATCGCTGAGGATTGGCCAGCACGCCACTGACCTGTCAGGTTGGGAAGGCGGCCAGTCCGCTTAAGCGAGAGTCAGGAGACCTGCCAGGAACCGGATGCATGAGCCTTCGCGGGAAGGTGAGCAGTGAGAACCCAGCCTCAGGATCGTCTTCTCGTTTCCGATTTCCATTCTGGGCTCGTTGTGCCCGCAGCCGCCAGCACCTTCCCGATGGCTCATCGTCCGCGCACCCATCAATCCCAAGGGCGGGACGGAAGGAGCTTGTGCAGTGTTTTCCCTGGTTTAACCAACAAATACACCGATCTCGCCGGGCAGAGGTCGGAACCGGCCTCAAGGCCTTCACCGGGATCAACGCTGATGGAATGTCGCGTTCCCGGCTCGGCCGTCGATGAGGCGCTAACCTCTGGGGTGTGAAGGGGCTTCCAATTGAATAACGAAGGGAGTGGAACACCATGATTTACATGATTATAGTGCTCGCCATTCTGGCGCGTTTTATCCCGCACGTCCCCAACTTTTCTCCCGTCTACGGTGCGCTGCTTTTCGGGGGCGCACGCTTGAAAAAGCGGGACTCGATCTGGTTTCCGTTGCTGCTTCTAGCCGGCAGCGATCTGGTTCTGACCAGGTTCGTGTACCACCAGAACGTCGGCTGGGGGGAACTGGTCCAAATTGCGGCATTCGCAGCGATCGCCATGACGGGCTGGCTCCTGCGTAACAAAACGACTTGGCGCCGATTCACCTTGGCGTGCGCCGCCGGCCCCACCGCGTTCTACCTCATCAGCAATTTCGGAGTCTGGCTCGGTTGGCAGAGCTATCCGCGCACCCTCGCGGGACTCATCGATTGTTACGCCGCCGGTATTCCATTTTACGGGCGCTCCCTGGTGAGCACGTTCCTGTTCGCGGCGGTTCTCTTTGGACTTTATGAGTTCTACTCCATGCGCCATCTGCGCGGCCAACCCAGTGAGACTCAAACCGATTAGCAAGGGAAGTGCGGGTTGGGTAACGTGCAGTGCAGGATGAGGATGCGGCGACATGCGAATCTGTTCGTTTCTGCCGGCGGGAACCGAAATCCTTTTTGCTTTGGGCCTCGCCGACTCGGTAATGGGCGTCACATTCGAGTGCGATCATCCCCCTGAGGCTCGCAGCAAGCCGGTGGTGGTGCACAGCACACTGGCTCCGGGGCTGCCGGAGAGCGAAATCGACCGGCAAGTGAAGATCATCTCCGGCGCCGGTCAATCTCTCTACCGGTTGGACGTGGAGAAACTCCGGGAGATCCAGCCGGACCTCATCGTGACCCAGGACCTCTGTCACGTTTGCGCGGCCTCACCGGCTGACTTGGGCGCCGTGCTCGCGCAGTTACCAACGGCGCCCGAGGTGATCTCGATGAGTCCGCGCACCGTGCCCGAAGTGTGGAACGACATTCTGCGTGTGGGGAAGGCCACCGGGCGCGAGGTAGAGGCGCGGCGCCTCGTCGGCAGGATCGAGGACCGCATTTCTGAGATCCAGGAAGCCCGCCACAAGGTTGATCCTCCGCGCGTTCTATGCCTGGAGTGGCTCGACCCGCCCTTTGTCGCCGGACATTGGGTGCCGGAAATGGTGACGCTGGCCGGAGGCCTTGACGTTCTTGGCCGCGCGGGCGAAACCGGCTACGAGGTCGATTGGCCGGCCATCATCGCGAGCGTTCCGGATATTGTTCTTGTGATGCCTTGTGGCTACCACAAGCGGGAGGTGGAAGACGAGCTTCGCAAGATCCATTTTCCTGCCGCGTGGCACTCGCTCGCTGCGGTGCGCAATCACCGGGTATTCGCCATGGATGCCTGCAGCTATTTTTCGCGGCCAGGCCCGCGAATTGTGGAAGGCATGGCGGTCATGGCAGAGGTGTTTGCCGGAGCGACTTCCGCCGTTATGGGCAAAACGGTATGAATCCTTCGGGCGCTCCTCGTATCCGGGCGATAGAGCCAATATGAAGCGTATTCTCCTCTCCTGGAGCAGCGGCAAGGACAGCGCCTGGAGTCTTCACCTGCTGCGGCAATGCGGCGAGTGCGAGGTGGTTGGCCTGCTCACGACGTTTAACGAGGCGGCAGACCGCGTGGCGATGCACGCCGTGCGCCGCGCCCTGGTTGAGCGGCAGGCTGCCGCCGCCGGAATTCCCCTTTGGGCGGTTCCCTTGCCGTGGCCGTGTTCCAATGAGCAGTACGAATCACTGATGGCGCAAACCTGCGCGAAGGCAGTTGCGGAGGGCATCGAAGGGATCGCGTTCGGTGATCTCTTTCTTGAGGATGTGCGTGCCTACCGGGAGCGCCAAATGAAAGGTACGGGCCTGGAGCCGATCTTTCCCGTCTGGGGCCTGCCGACCCGGGACCTGGCCCAGCAAATGATCGCGTCCGGCCTGCAAGCCAAGTTGACTTGTATTGATACCACGAAACTGGCGCCCTCGTTCGCCGGACACGATTTTGATGAAGCCTTCCTGAGCGCCCTGCCGGACGGAATTGATCCTTGCGGAGAGCGCGGAGAGTTTCATTCGTTTGTGTACCAGGGGCCCATGCTGAACCATCCGCTGTCGGTCTCGGTCGGTGAGACGGTCCTTCGTGATCATTTTGCCTTTGTGGACCTCACGCCATGTTGATCCAAGTCTCGCGAACCCTGAGACTTCCCGAGCGCCGCGGGGACGCCGTCACGCGACCTGATGCGGCGTAGTTCGCCGGACGGGAACCCTCATGGGTCTTTACACCCGCTACCTGCTGCCGCGAATCATCGATCTTACGATGAAGAATGAGGAGTCGGCTCGCTTGCGCGCCGCTTGGGTCCCCAAGGCGCGCGGCGACGTGCTCGAAGTGGGCATCGGCTCGGGCTTGAATCTGGAGTTCTATTCTGCAGAGGTTAAGCATGTCTGCGGCGTCGATCCTTCTGCTGAACTCCAGCGCATGGCGCGCCGACGATTGACGGCGCACCCCCTGGAGTTCTTCCTACAATCGGCTGAGCAGCCGTTGCCGCTTGCCGATGCGAGCATCGACACCGTACTGGTCACCTGGAGCCTGTGTTCCATCCCCGATCCTGCCCGGGCGCTCGCGCAGATGCGGCGAGTCCTGGAGCCCGGCGGGTGCCTCATTTTCATCGAGCACGGGCGCTCCCCCGATCCAGGCGTCGCGGCGTGGCAAGACCGGTTGACGCCGTTCTGGAAGCACGTGGCAGGCGGCTGCCACCTCAATCGCAAGATGGACGACCTCATCACCGCCGCCGGCTTTCGCATCGCTGAGCTGAAGACAGGCTATCTCCGCGGTCCCCGCCCCATGACGTTCACCTACCAGGGAATCGCTCAACTGGCCTAAAGGAATTCAACTGGACTTCACGAGCTCAACCAAAAAGCCACGGCAGGAGAACCTGCCGTGGCGAATTTGGTTTCCACCAGTCCGTGGTACTAGGGATTGACGGGGAGTTGCAACGTTTGGCGTGTGTAGGTATCCAGGACGTCCACCTGGGTGGGCGTGATCCTGAGCACCTTGAAGCGATCGGCGAACGTCTGGCCCTCGTGAGTGACGTAGATCTGCGAATTCTGGGAGACGAGGACCTCGCGGCCGACGCCCGGTTTATCGACGTATCCGAGGACTGTGAGCTTCACCGAGGAAGCCGCGGGTGACGCGGTGACCGATGTGGCGCCGGCGATCGACGCCACTCCCACCGGAGCGGCGTTGGTAGGTAGCGCCGGGCTCGGCGGCAGCGCGAGCGGCTCGACCGGAGCCGGACTCGCGGGAGCTGAGGCCGAGGGCGAGTCAGCCAGCGTGTTGCTCGCGGGCTTCACGAGTGGAAGCGCCTCGAGGTGGGGCACGCTTCCCGGACGGAACAGGTCGGCCAGCGCCGGACGCACTGCCTCTGGTTTAGGGCCAGGGAGGGCGAGCGCGACGACTCGCGGCGCCGCGGTTCGAAGGTTCTGCCTACTGCGCCGCGTGGGCTGAAGGACAGGAGTCGCAGAGGCCTGGGAGACCGTGGCTGGAGCCGCGTCCGGCCTCAATGTCTCACGAATGAGACGCGCGAGACGGGTGAGACGGTTGGGCGCGGGAGCGGCGGCGGCACGCGGAGCCTCCGCGATTTGCTTCGTGGGATTGACGGCGTCACTATTGTCTCGCGTGCCGGGCGCGATGGAGGGAATCCCCGCGGCGTCAGGATGCGCGGTTGACAGTTTGTGCTCGAAGGGTGTCGCGGTCTGCGCGTGACCCTTCGTGTCATAAAGAGTGAGTTCAGGAATGTCATCACTGATGACGAGCTTCGCGCGAATGCGCCCGCCCCCGTCACGCAACACGTATTCCTGTGGCTCAAGGCGCGAAGTCGCCTCGCCTTCCCCGAGTGACTTGACGGCGTTGGGGAAGCCGAGAGCGATGGCGAGCATGGCGCCCATCGCCATGTAGATCAGCGGGCCCCACCTCCCCCAGAAGCGCCACTCTCGCGTCTCGGCTTCGTGCGCCTCGTCTCGGAGCTCTTGGACGCGTCGCTCAAGATCTTCCATCCGCTTGAGGACGGCCTCAGGATTGCTGTCGCTGGATGTCATAACGAGCCTCCAGAGTTGACGATCGGCCGTGCCCTCCGGGAGAGCCAAGCGTCGCCCCTCAGGTTAGACGAGAATGGCCGCCGAAACAAGAGCAGGTTTTTCCGCCGGGCTTCTTTACCGCAGAGACCGCTGAGCGCGCAGAGAATTTGGAATCTGAAATCTGAAGTTTGTAATACGGGAATCCGGTGCCGCTCGCCTTTTGCCTTTCTGTACTCTGCGTTCTCCGCGCTCTCTGCGGTGAGGACTCCCCGCGGTTAGCGTAACGACTAATCCGCGGTCAGAAAACCACTGACAGTGGCTACTCTGCACCGACCGCTATCGGCCATACTTATTGACCCCACAAAAACTTTTTCTTTGGCGCGAGGTGACTTTTCCAGGAAGCCCGCGTCTAAGGTTATGAACGCGGGAACGGGGCACGAAACAACAGTTGGGAACAAGGTTTTTTGAATCCCAAAAGTTTTCGCAAGCGTGAAACATTTTGGGCGGGCGTTTCGTATATGTGACTGAAGCGAGTTTTCGGGGGGTAAGGAGCGGGAGCCATGACACTGCGATTGACAGGAAAAAACGGCAAACTGACCATCGAAAATCTACGCAATTATCCGTCCGACGTGGTTGAAAGGCTGCGTGGCGTGCTGACCGCCGGAGCGAATGTCCGGCCTGATCCGCGCCGCAAGGGCTTCTACGACGTCGAGGACGGCAGGCGCGTTTTCTTCATTCATATCTCTCCGGTCAGTGGCAATGTCATGCTGCTTGCGACGTGGTGCGAGGAAGCGGCGGCCGCCGCCGCCTCGCTCGGCATCGCGCGCGCGTTCATGAATCAATTCGCCGCTTGACGACTTCGCGGAGAGACAGGCCTCCTCCTAAAGGGCAGGCTTGGGGCTCGAGATTCGAAACGTGGAAGTGGAACGACGTACGAGGCTTCAAGTTTCGGCTTTCGACTCCAATCCTGCCCGCTTTTTTTGATTCCTTCCACACGCGGTCAGTCCACCCCCACGGCGAATTGTGTTTCGTCGCGTCCATCGGACTCGACAGAGCACGCCTTCAGGCATGCCGCCTCAGAGCCTAAAGGCTGAGCTGAATCTAAGAGCGCCCGATCGGCAGGGCTAAAAGCCCTGCCCTGACGAACCAGGCAGGACCTGGGAGCTTTCCCAGCCGTGAGACACGGGTGTCCAGTTGCGGGTGGCGTAGTCGCCCATCGCGAGCACCAGCAGGATAGCCAGCCACAAGAGCGCCGCGACCAGGACGATGCGCGTCATGCCCGGGCTGTACTTGAGGTGCATAAAGAAGAGCACCACCAGGCTAGCCTTGCAGACGGCGATGGCGAGCGCGACGAAGGTGTTGAGCGCGCCGAGGTCGATGAAGGCGACACCGGTGGTCAGCGCCGTCAGCGCCAGGAGAATAGCGAAGATGAGAAAGTAGATTTTTCGCGAAACGATGTGTCCAACCATACCAAAGAACTCCCAAGGCGATTGCCGCTCAACTAACGCCGCGCCTCAGCTTCTCATCGTGAGCGAAGCCCAGGATCTCTCCGAGGCGGAGCACGGCGAGATTCTTCGCTGCGCTCAGAATGACACAGGGTATGGCGTGTCGCGACACTAGTAGCGGCCGCCGATCAAATACAGCAACGGAAACAGGAAAATCCATACGATGTCGACGAAGTGCCAGTAGAGGCCGGCGATCTCGACCGCGTTGTGTTTTTCCGCCGTAAACTTGCCGCGCCACGCCGTGATGACGAGCGCCGTCACCACGCCCACGCCTATCAGCATGTGGAGCGCGTGAATCCCCGTCAGTATGAAGTAGAACACCATAAAGAGTTCAACGTGGGCGGGCGGCGCGTGGAACCGCACAATGTCGGCGAGCTCTTCTCCATGCGGCGCAAAGTCGATGCTCGGCACGATGTGGACCAGGTAGTCGTGGTACCACTCGAAGTAGAGCTTGATGCCGATGAACGCGAGACCCAATGCGATGGTGCACAGCAGAAGAATGATGAGCGTCTTGCGCTTGCCGAGTTGAGCGGCGTGGACGGCGAGCGCCATGGTCAAGCTGCTGAGGATGAGCACGGCGGTGTTGGTGGCGCCGAACTTCACCTCGAGCAGGCGGCTGCCCGCTTCGAAACCGGGTAGATAAAGATTGCGATAAACGGTGTAGCCGCAGAAGAGTCCGCCGAAGAACATGATCTCGGTGGCCAGAAAGATCCACATGCCCAGGCTGGCGGCGTCGTGTTGCTGTACGGCATCGTCGAATTGGTGCGCCACTACTGCGGCGTGACTGTCAGACAACGGTTATTCCTCCAATGCGGAACCAAACTCGGCGGTCACAGACCGCCGCTACAGAAGCTAGCCTTCCGCCGACGCGGGCGCGTCGGCGTCGGGATAGGCGTAAGCCTCTTCCGTAACCACTGGCGGCTCCTCAAAGTTCTCGGTGGGCGGAGGTGATGGCGCTTCCCACTCGAGTCCTTTCGCACCCCAGGGATTCGGCCCGGCGACGGGGCCGTAGCGCATCGACCAGATGAGATACACCAGCGGAATCAGGTAGCCGATGCCCAGAATTGACGCGCCCGCCGACGACATCACGTTGAGCACCTGGAACTCCGGCGGATAGACGGCGTAGCGCCGCGGCATGCCGAGATACCCCAGCATGTACTGCGGGAAGAACGTCAGGTTGAAGCCCACGAAGATCACCAGCGCCGCAAAGCGCGCCCAGCCGTCGGGGTAGAGGCGTCCGGTAATCTTTGGCCACCAGAAGTGGATGCCGCCCAGGTATCCCATCACCGCGCCGCCCACCATGATGTAGTGGAAGTGCGCGATGACGAAGTAGGTGTCGTGGACGTGGACGTCGACCGCGAGCGTCGCGAGGAACAGGCCGGTGAGTCCGCCCATGGTGAAGAGTCCGATGAATCCCAACGCGTACAGCATGGGCGCGTCATACGAAACGGAACCTTTATAGAGCGTGGCCGTCCAGTTGAACACCTTGATGGCGGACGGGATCGCCACCGCAAAACTCAGCGCTGAGAACACCAGTCCGGCGTAGACCGACTGGCCGCTCACGAACATATGGTGTCCCCAGACCAGGAACGAGATGACGGCGATGGCGACGCTCGAGAACGCCACGAAGCTGTAACCGAAGATACGTTTCTTCGAGAACGCGGTGATGAGTTCACTGATCACGCCCATCGACGGCAGGATCATGATGTAGACCGCCGGATGGGAGTAAAACCAGAACAGGTGCTGGAAGAGGACCGGATCGCCGCCTACCGCCGGATCGAAGATGCCTACGTGGAAGCTGCGCTCGATGGCCACCAGGCCCAGGGTGATGGCAAGCACCGGCGTCCCGAGGATTTGAATGATGCTGGTGGCGTAGATCGACCAGAGGAAGAGCGGCATCTTGAACCACGTCATCCCCGGGGCGCGCATCTTGTGAATCGTGACCACGAAGTTGAGGCCAGTGAGGATCGAGGAAAAGCCTGCCACGAAGACGCCGAGCGCCGCGCTCATCACGTGGGTGTTAAGATAGGCGGTGCTCAGCGGCGTGTAGAACGTCCAGCCGGTGTCCACTCCGCCGGAGAGGACGGCGTAGAGCACCATCAACCCGCCCGTCATGAAGACATACCAACTCAGCAGGTTGAGGCGTGGGAAAGCCACGTCGCGCGCCCCGATCATCATGGGGACGAGGAAGTTGCCGAGCACGGCGGGAATCGAAGGGATGAGGAAGAAAAACACCATGATGATGCCGTGCATGGTGAAGAGCTTGTTGTAGGTTGCGGGTTCGACGAGCGCTCCCGTCGGCTCGATCAGGTTCAGCCGCATCAGCACCGCCGCGGCGCCGCCGATGAAGAAAAAGAACGTGATCGACACCAGATAGAGCAGCGCGATGCGCTTGTGGTCCGTCGTCAGCAACCACGACTTCACACCGTAGCTTTTGTTGAGATAGTGCACGCGCGACTCGATCGGCGCTTGCGGTACTTCCACAGTAGCCGTGCTCATGGCTTGCCCAAACTCCCTTCCGCATTTCCGAGCGACTTGATATACGCGATAAGCTGTAAAATCTGTTCCTCCGTCAACTGGCCGCGGAACGTCGGCATGATGGCCGTGTATCCCTTCACGATCTTGGCGCTCGGGTCGAGAATCGACTCGCGCAGGTAATTGTCATCCGCGATCACCGTCTGGCCGTCTGAGAGCAGCACCGGCTTTCCATACAGGCCGGCGTAGGACGGCCCCTTGCCTGTGCCATGGCAGGTGATGCAGCCGAACTGCTGATAGAGCTGTGCGCCCGCCGCCGCCATCGACCCACCCTTGATGGCGCCGCTCAGCCAGTGCTGGTACGCGACCGGATCCATCACATCCACCCAGCCGGTCATGTGGGAATGGTAGGCGCCGCAGTATTGGGCGCAGAAGAAATGGTAGCGGCCGGTCTTCGTCGCCTCGAACCAGATGCTCGAGTAGCGTCCCGGGACCACGTCCTTTTTCACCCGGAAGGCAGGGATAAAGAAATCGTGGATGACGTCTTCGGACGTCATCGTCAGCTTGATGGGCCGTCCCACGGGTACGTGCAATTCGTTAATCTCGCGTACGCCTTCCGGATGTTGCAGGTGCCACATCCACTGCTTGCCGATAACGAACACTTCAGTCGAAGCGGTGGGCGGGCGCGAGTTGCGAATGAAGAGGCTCGATCCCCACAAATACATCACCACGACGAGTCCCATCGGAATCGCCGTCCAGAGAATTTCGAGTGGCAGGTGTTCGCTGAACTGTGACGCGCGCTCATCCGCCTTGCGCCGCCGGTATTTGACGGCCAGGTAGAAGATCGTCAGAAAGATCAGCGCCGTGAAAAACAGGTCCACCGCGGTCAGGAAGTAGTAAAGATGATCCACGCCCCGCGCGATGGTTGACGCCTGATCAGGCCGTAATGGAAACCCGTGCCACATTAATCTCAGTCACCCGTTCCTCGAACAATTTCACCGGCGCTACGGCGGAAGTTCTCACGTTCTCGCGTGGCCTTCGCGCCGGAACAACAGCAACATCATGCCTCCCACGACGATCACCGTTACCGCGCCCGCGAGCTGAATGAGCCGCGAGATGACGACGCCGTACCTGCCCGTCGCCGGGTTGTACTCGCAGCAGTAGAGAATCAAGGCGTCTACCGGCGAGCCGATTTTGTGAGCCGAGGCTTCCACCAGCGCCAGCCGCAAGTCGCCTGCCGGATACCGTATGCCGTAGAAGTAGCGCGCCAGCTTTCCCTCGGGCGTCAGAACCATGATGCCGGTGGCGTGCGCGAACTGGCCGTTCTGGGGGATGGGGTTGTAGTGGAAGCCCACCGCCTGGGTCAGGGTGCGAATCGAAGGTTCGTCGCCGGTCAGGAAGTGCCAGCCCTCGGCCGCGCCCTTCCGTCCGTAGAGCCCGACGTAAACCGCCTTCTTGGCCTTGGCCAGCGACGGCTTCTCGGTCGGGTCAAAGCTCACGGTCACCACGTTGAACTGATCGCCCACGTCAAACTTGAGCAGTTTGAAGCTGTCGAGCATTCCGTTGAGGACCATGGTGCAGAGCATCGGACACTGGTAGTAAACGAGCGCCAGCACCACCGGCTTCTTGCCGAAGTAATCGCCCAGCTTGACGGTGTTCCCGTTCTCGTCGCGAAACGGAAGATCGAGCGGAACCTGCTGGTTCAGCCGCTGGTCGATTCCCACGCCGCGCAACATGGGCGGCACGGTTTTTGAGTTATCAAGGCCGGGCGGTGATCCGTCGGCGAGAGCCGTGACCGAGCTCGCGGGAAGCATCATTCCCACCGAGATCAATAAAGCCACGCCCACCGAAACGAATTTCATATGTCTTCTCAAATCTTCCCTTTCACTCGGGCGTGTACCCCTTCGGGACCGTTTCTTGGACTTCGCCCGGCTGGATCTGGCCTCCCGGCGTGCTGGCGTTGCGCACCGGCAGCCCTTTCTGGAGCAGCAGTTCCATGGCGCGATCGATCGGAATCCTCACCACGCCCGCCTTCTGGTCCACCCAGCCGTAGGTGGTAAGCTCGTGCCGCTGTTCAGCCAGGTAGTGATCCAAGTCTTGAACCGGAGTCACCTGCAGGCGCGGCGACGGCGGCAACTGGCGTACGTTCTCAAACGGTGAGGCCGGCGGACCCAGCGTCTGATGACGAGCGAAGTAGTGGAACACCACGTCGCTGACCACGAGCCCGGAGATCGTCAAGACCGCCAGCCCGATGCCGAACTGGATCAGGCGGCGGAGGTTGGCGTCGCGCGTCTCGTGCTTTGGCGCCGGCGTCCCGGTCTCAGGATGGGTGTCCATCTTCAGCTCTGCGAAACTCCCATTGTCACGATGCTTCCGTCTCCGCTTCCTTCAACCCAAACGGCGCTTCAACAAAACGCGCGTCATGCAGCGGGAGGAGCGGCCGCTTCTTGAGTTCGGCGACGAAGCGGGAAACCCACAACGCGCCGATGCCCACCAGAATCAGAAGATCCATAGGGTGGACGTGAATGGACGCCGGCTGGTAGGCCGGCACCACCATCCAGCAAATGTCGACCAGGCTCATCACCATCAGTCCGATTGCCACCCCGGCCAGTACGCGCATGTGCCGCTTTATCGGCCGGTTGAGCAGCAGGACAAACGGTGTTGCCCAGTAGAACAGGATCAGGAGCAGCGCCACCACGCCCCACGCTCCGCGTCCGCGGCTCATGTACCAGGGAATCTCGTCCTGAAGGTTGCCGGCCCAGATGATGAGGAATTGCGAGAACGCGAGATACGCCCAGAGCATGTCGAAGGTGAGCAGCAGGTTGCCGAGGTCCTGGAAATGCGAATCCTCGACGACGGCGGAGAGCGGCTTGTACTCGGCGAGCAGGCGCGCCACCAGCACTACGAAGGCGAGCGCGGCGAGCGCGGGCGCCACCATGAAGATCATCCCGTAAATGGTCGAGAAGAACGCCTTCTCGAGCGACATCACCCAGTCGACGCTGGCGTAGGTGATGGTCAGCCCGTAGATCACGAGTCCAGCGCCGCTCAACGCCTGGAACCGGCCGGGCAGCGCCGGCCCGCCCGTCTGTTTGTCCTGCTCGGACGACCACTTGTTCAGGAAGTAGGCGACGACGATCCAGGAGAGGAAGTAGACGATGGCGCGTCCGATGAAGAACGGCGTGTTCAGGTAGAAATGTTTCTGCTGCCACAAGGGATCCGAGAGCGCCTCCGGATGGGTCCAGGCAAACAGCCGCTTCATGCCGACGAGGATGGGAATAAAGAGGACGGCCATCAGCCAGAAGGTGCGCGTCCCGGCTTCGAGCGAGCGCCGAATGACGAATCCCCAGTATCCGCCTGCCAGATGGTGCAGCATCAGGAGCGCCAGGCAGCCGAGTGGGAATCCCACCCAGAAAACATAAGCCAGGAGGTACGAGCGGAAGAACTGCGTCGGGTTGGCAACCGCCCACCCGGCCGAGAGCGCGAGAGCCAATGCGCCGACCACGAGCAGCCTCTGCTGCAATCGATTCAACCGTGATTCCAGAGCCGAGTTCATCGTCCTTGACCTTTACCTGCCGATTGCTCGCCTTGAAAGCTGCGCGCGGACGTCCGCCGGCACGTCGGCGATGGTCGCTTGCCGCGCGAGCTGCAGCGCGCGGATGTACGCCGCGATCCGCCAGCGATCCTCGACCGGAACGCGGTCGGCGTAGCTGTACATCGTGCCGTAGCCCGAAGTCATCACGTCGAAGAAGTGTCCCACGGGCGCCTGGCGCAGCCGGTCGATGTGGTACGACGGCGGCGCCGGAAATCCGCGCTGGACAATCATGCCGTGTCCGCTGCCCGTGAAGTCGTGGCACGGCGTGCAGTAGATGTTGAAGCGCTCGCGTCCGCGCTCCAGGTCCTGCCGCGTGATGGGGAACGGGAAAACGTTGGCCGGAACGCCGTTGATTTTTCCCGTGTACAGCAGCTCGTCAGTCTCGAGGTGGCCGCGCGCCACGGTCCCCGGCACCACCGGCCGCTCCGAGCGTCCGTCGCTGAAGAATGAGCTCTGCTCGTAGGGCTTGTACTTCGGCTGGGTGTGCATGTCGAGACGGCAGCCGCTCGTGACGCTCAGGACGACCGCTAGGCACGCGAAGCCGCGCAGACGATTTCGAATTTCGAGCTTCGAGCTTCGCATTCCGAGTCGCTCAGCTTTCAATGTCGTACACTCCTCGAGCCTTCAAGCCACTCAGGAATTCGCGCGTCTTAGACGCGTCAAACTGCCGATCGCGCGCCTTGATGCACAGGAAGAAGCGACTGCGCGTCGCCAGCGCGAACTGCGGCACGTTGAACACGGGATGGTACGGCGTGGGCAGTCCGTTGAGCGCCAGCATCCCGAAGACGCAGGAGAGCGCGGCGCAGAGTATCGTCAGCTCAAAGGTGATGGGGATGAACGACGGCCAGCTATAGTAAGGCCGGCCGCCGATGTTGAGCGGATACCCCATCACGTTGGGGTAATACTGCAAGAAGAAGCCGCCCACGCAGCCAATGAGTCCGCCGATGAAGACGACGACGGGCAGGCTTGTCTTGTAGAAGCCGATGGCGTCCGCCAGCCCTTCGATGGGGAACGGCGTGAAGGCGTCGAGACGGGTGTAGCCCGACTCGTGCGCGTGACGCGCCGCCTCGAGCAGGCTTTCCGGACTATCGAATTCGGCCAACAGGCCGTACAGCGGATGTCTCGCCATAAACCTTAGTCTTACTGCCCTCGCCTCCTTGGGGGAGAGGGTGGCACGCCAGCGACGGGTGAGGGGGTGCCACTTGCTATTCTCGAAACAGCAGGGCCGCAAAGCCACCCTGGACCCAATGGCTCGCCGTCACACACACTGAAGTCTCGCCCTTCCATTTCTTACCTCCCTCCCTCACCCTCCGCCGTCTTGTGGACGAGCTCGCGCATCTCGAAGATCGAAATCATCGGCAGATAGCGGATGAACAGATAGAACAGCGTGAGGAACAAACCAATCGACCCGATAAAGGTCATCCAGTCCCAACGCGTCGGGTAGTACATGTTCCAGGCCGAGGGCGTGAAGTCGCGATGCAGGCTGGTGACCACGATGACGAACCGCTCGAGCCACATCCCGACCTGCACGATGAGCGAAACCACGAAGAGCGCCGCGGGATTCCGCCGCACCTTGGGAATCCAGAGCGTCGCCTGCGGCACCAAGATGTTGCAGAAGATCAGGACCCAGTAGACTTTGGCGTAGGGTCCCGTCATGCGGTTCATGATCATGTAGCGGTCGTAAGGGCTGCCGCTGTAGAACGCCATAAACGTTTCCATCATGTAGCCGTAGGCGACGATCAAGCCGGTGGCCAGCAGCACCTTCGCCATGTTGTCGAGGTGCCGCAGGGTGACGAAGTCCTCGAGGTGGTAATACTTGCGCAGCGGGATCGCGAGACTCAGCACCATTGCGAAGCCGGAGTAAATCGCGCCCGCCACGAAGTAGGGCGGGAAGATGGTGCTGTGCCACCCGGGAACGGCGGCGATGGTGAAGTCGAAGCTCACCACGGTGTGGACCGAGACCACGAGCGGCGTGGCGAGTCCGGCGAGCAGCAACGACGCCATCTCGTAGCGGCGCCAGTGCGTGGCCGAGCCGCGCCAGCCCATCGCGAGGATGCCGTAGGCGATCTGCGTCACGCGCTTCTTGGCGCGATCACGCAGCGTTGCGAGGTCGGGAATCAGTCCCACGAACCAGAACAGCAGCGACACGGTGGCGTAAGTTGACACCGCGAACACGTCCCACACCAGCGGGCTCCGGAACTGCGGCCAGACGCCCATGGTGTCGGGATACGGGAACAGCCAGTAGAAAAGCCACGGGCGGCCGAGGTGGAGCAACGGAAACATTCCCGCGCAGGCGACCGCGAACAGCGTCATGGCCTCAGCGAACCGGTTGATCGAGGTGCGCCACTTCTGGCGCATCAACAGCAGGAAGGCGGAGATCAGCGTGCCGGCGTGCCCGATTCCGATCCACCAGACAAAGTTGACGATAGCGAATCCCCAGGCAACGGGGATGTTGACGCCCCAGATGCCCACACCGACCGCCAGCAGCTCGGCGATGGCGTAGTTCAGCATCATGAACAAGGCGAAGGCGATGGCAAAGCCAGTCCACCAGCCGCGCCGCGTCCCGCGCGTCAGGACGATCGAGCTGATCTTGTCCGAAACGGACCCGATCGTGTAGCCGGGCCCGATAAACGGGCTGCCGGTCTCGATTTCGTGGTGCTCGTGCGGGTTTCGCGGTTCCATGCCGCCCACGCCGCTACTCCTTGATCTCCGGATTCGGATTCCTGAGCTTTGCCAGATACGTGGTGCGCGGCCGGGTATTCAGATCCAGCATCAGGCTGTAGTCGCGCGACTGCGCTTTCAGTTTCGCGACCCGGCTGTTCGGATCGTTGATGTTGCCGAAGACGATTGCCTGCGTCGGGCAGGTCTGCTGGCACGCGGTCACGATCTCGCCGTCGTGCACCTCGCGGTCCTCGAGCTCCGCCTGAATCTTCTTGGCGTTGATGCGCTGGATGCAGTACGTGCACTTCTCCATCACGCCGCGGCTGCGCACCGTGACGTTGGGATTGCGCAGCCCGTAGAGGCTGGGCGTCGTCCAGTCGGAATACAGTTTGAAGTTGAAGCGCCGCACCTTGTAGGGGCAGTTGTTCGAGCAGTAGCGCGTCCCCACGCAGCGGTTGTAGATCATCTCGTTCAAGCCCTCGGGACTGTGCACCGTCGCCCCGACGGGACACACCAGCTCGCAGGGCGCGTTCTCGCACTGCATGCACATGACGATTTCGTTGTAAGCCTGCGGGTCGTCGAGATCGCCGTGATAGTAGGTGTCGACGCGCAGCCACTGCATGTCGCGCGAGGCGTCCACCTCGGCTTTGCCGACCACGGCGATGTTGTTCTCGGACTGGCAGGCGATGACGCAGGCGTTGCAGCCTGTACACGAGTTCAAGTCGATCGAAATTCCCCACGCGTATCCGTTGTAGGAATAGTTGGGATAGAGCGTCAGGTCGCGTGACTTCTCTTCTTCGGGGTCCTGGGCGAAGTTGGGATTCTGGCGGAATTCTGCGAGCGTCGCGACGCGCAGCAAGCCGCGCTTCTCGGCGGTGACGCTTTCGACCTCCACCTCGTGCCCGTCCTGGCGGATGGCGTGATGCACCTGGGTCGTCACCAGGTGATAGCGCTGGCCGGTCTTCGAGATTTCGAGGCCGTGGCCGAACCAGGGAGTGTTCGAGGGACGAATCGCGTAGGCGTCGAATCCCACGCCAGTGCCGATGGAGCCGGCGCGCTGGCGTCCAAATCCCAGGTGGACGGTGACCGAGTCGTCGGCGTGACCGGGTACCACAAAGACGGGAGCGCGCACCGAGCGGCCCGCGTAGCGCAGTTCGACCAAGTCCTGATTGGCAAGCTGCTGCTGCTCGGCGGTCGCCGGACTCACCAGCGCCACGTTGTCCCAGGTCAGCTTGGTGAACGGCTTGGGCAGTTCCTGGAGCCAGCCGTTATTCGAGAAGCGGCCGTCCCACAGCGACGGATCGGGCCGGAAGATGATTTCGAGTCCACCTGAAATGCTCGCTGCCGCGGCGGAATCCTCGCTGGCCACCGCTCCCGGTTTGAGCGCGACCTGCTTCGGCGGGAACGCCGTCCCGGGGATCACGCCCTTCTCGAGCCAGCCTTCCCACGCCGCCTCAAACGCTTCATCCTTGACCAGCTTCTGGCCCATCCAGTAACTGCGCACGATGTCGTGCGGCACGGCTCCGGGCTGTCCCAGCAGGACGGCGACGAGTTCGTGCGCCGTCTTGCCGTCGTAGAGCGGAGCGATGAGCGGCTGGACGATGCTCGCCGTGCCGTCGTAGGCGCGCGCGTCGCTCCAGGACTCGAGATAATGCGCCGCGGGAATGTGCCAGTGGCAGTACTGCGCGGTTTCGTTGTCGTAAAGACCCAGGTGGATGCGCAGCGGCACTTTGAGAAGGTTCGAGCCGAAGTCGAGGTCAGGCGGCGCGTTGTAAAGCGGATTGCCGCCGATCATCAGCAGCGTCTCGACCTGGCCCGCCCGGATGTCCGCCGCGAGCCCGCCGAGCGACTGCATCTGGTTGGTGGGTTCCACCTCGACCGGCGCGGTGTAGACGATCGTCTTGCCAGCATTGCCCAGCGCATCGTTGATGGCGTGAGCCAACGCGTGGACGGCGGGCGGCTGGTATTCGCCCGCGATCACCAGGCTTGCGCCGCGATGCGCCTGGAGGTCACGAACCACCGCGGGAATCCAGCCGGCAGGGACGCCAGGAAGCGCGCCGGCGGGAGCAACGCCCTTGACGCCGAGGCCGGCTGCGACCGCGCGCGCCAGCGTCTCCACGTCTGACGAGCGCAGGCGCAGCCTGTGATCCGCCATGGCGCCGGTGCTCGAGAGCATGCTCTCGGCCACGTACAGCCGGTTCATCGTCGAATCCGGCCCGGTGACGCGCCGCCGGTCCGAGAAGTCGCGCGCGTAGCGCACTGAGCCGGGGCCGTAGCACAGGAAGTCCGCATCGAGCGACAGGATCACGTCGGCGCGGTCGAACCGGTAGAGTATGTTGACGTATTCGTCAAACGCCAGCCGTGCGCCTTCGCGCACCGTATCGCGCCCGCAAGGTTCGTACTGGTGCCACTTGGCGAGCGGAAACTGCGTGAGCAGCGTGTGAAGCTGATCGGCAAGCGTCGGCGAGGTGATCGTCTCGGTCAGCAAACGCAGTCCCGCGCCCTTGTTCGCGAGGTACTTCTGCCGCGTCTTGTCGCCGACCGCGAGGAAGTCACTCCAACTGCCAATCTGCCCGCTCGCGAGCACAACCTTCGAGCGGTCGGGGTCGTAGAGGTTCAGTATCGAGGCTTGCGCGAAGAGGTCGGCAGCGCCCAGGCTGGCAGGATGGTCGGGATTGCCCTCGATCTTGGTGGGGCGTCCCATGTGGCTTTCGACCACGACGCCCGTGCCGAATCCGCCCAAGGGCATAGTCGAGGCGTAGAACAAAGGCTTGCCGGGAATGATCTCCTCGGGCGGATTGACGTAAGGGACTATTTTTTCCGCCGGCAGCTTGGTGCAGGCGGTGAGGCCGGCAAAGGCGGCGGACGCGCCCATCCATTTCAGCGCGTCACGACGGCTGATGCCGCCGGGCTCCTTTGTCTCCTTGGCCGGATCGCGAGGAAACTCGTGGTCGAGCGAGTCCGTGTAGTCCTGAGTTCCGGCCAGTTCTTCGAGTCCCCGCCAGAAATGCCGGCCCGCGTCGCCGTCAAGCTTGGCGCGGATCTGGACGAGATCAAGCGGGTGGTGATTCGGTTCACTCATCGGTGGCACGTGTAACAGTCGGTGATTTGGTGGGGCGGCTTGATCTGGTATTCCTTCACCAGCTCGCGTCCCAGTTCGAGCTGGTTGGGGGGCGGCGTATAGAGCGCCTTGAAGACGTCGGCGCGCCGCCGGACGTAGCGTTCCGGATGATTATGGCAATTGATGCACCAGCGCATGTACAGCGACTCAGCGCGCCAGGTGATGGGCATGGCGCCGATGGGGCCGTGGCACGTGGTGCATCCGATGCCCTTCTTCACGTGGATGCTGTGGTTGAAGTAGACGAAATCGGGCAGCGCGTTGACGCGCGTCCACTCGATGGATTCGCCCGAGGAGTAGCTGGCGCGCACCGGCTCGAGCATGGCGCTCTTCACCCACATCTGCGAATGGCAGGTCATGCAGGTGTGGGTGGGCGGAATCCCCGCAAACGACGACTGCTCGACGGAGGTGTGGCAGTAGCGGCAGTCGATGCCAAGCTGGGCGGTGTGATGTTCGTGGCTGAAGGGAATGGGCTGCTCGCGCGCCACGTTGGCGTCGGTGAAATACGCCGACTGCTCCACCTGCCAGGCCACCCAGCTCAGCCCGGCGAGGATGAACACGGCGCCGTAGATGCTGAGCCTTGACAGTGTGTTGGTGCTGCGATGGAAGATCTGCGCCACGAGGTCGCCTTCCGAGCCGGAAAACCATCCACGGCGGATACACCAACGTCGTCCAGATCTGGCTTTGGAGTTGTGACGGTGAACCCGAAACGCGGCCGGTCAGACCGTATCCTTCCACCTGATCCCACTCCTGAGAGATTCAGGGAGTCCGGCCGCTAGTATTGAGGTTAGCGAGTCCGCCGCTGGTTCGTCCCCGGTAAATCGCCGGGCGTGAAAGGTCGCGCGCTGGGCAGGTGCGGGCTTCCGAGGGCACGCAAGGTGCAGTGGGAGCGGGCACGGGGCTCACCGGCGCGTGAACTCGCATTCGGGAGCAGCAGCGCAGCCGCGCCCGTCAAACCATTTCGAGAAATCGAGCCGCACCTGGCGTCATGAGGCTTACGCCCCCATCTCCAGTTGCAGGGACTCTTTCGATGAGCAAGGCTGTTAGTATAAATCGCCGCGAGGCTCCGCGTCAACGATTCGAACAAAATTTCCCCCGCGAGCCGAAATTCGCCGCGCCAAAAGCCGCTGGCGATCAGTTCCACCAGCGCCCTCGAAGAGCTTGCGCGAATCCTCCAAATGTGGTTCACTCCCCCTCGCATTGGTGCTCTGACCCCGCGGTCAGGTCGCACAATTTTTTTCCCGGGAAAGCTCAAATTGCCGCCCGGAGCCAGGGAGGAACTGTTCAATGGCCCGTCGCAAGCGTGTAGGGTTCGCGGTGGTAGGTCTGGGAAAGATCAGCGAGGTGGCCGTACTCCCGGCCTTCCGTCACAGCCGCGACGCGGAGCTTGTGGCGGTCGTGAGCCGCGACCAGAAGAAGGCGCGGCGCCTGGCCCGCAAGTTCGGCGCGCGTGACGCTTACACCTACGACCAGTACGACCTCTGCCTCAGCCGCCCCGCGGTTCAGGCCGTCTTCATTGCCACTCCCAACGGCACACACGCGCCCTACGCCATTCGCGCCGCCGGCGCCGGCAAGCACGTCCTGTGCGAAAAGCCCATGGCCAATACGGTCAGTGAGTGCCAGCGCATGATCGATGCCGCCCGCGAACGCGGCGTCCGCCTGATGATCGCCTATCGCAAATACTTCGAGCCGGCGAGCCTGGCTCTCAGAAGGCTGATCACCTCGGGCAAACTCGGGCGGCTGAAATTCATCCACTCGGCGTTCACTTTCTGCCTGTCGAAGCCGCCGTCCGACTGGCACCTCGACCCCAAGCGAGCGGGCGGCGGCGCGCTGATGGACGTCGGCGTCTACTGCATCAACACCGTGCGCTGGCTGACCGGGCAGGAACCCCTCGAAGCCTCCGCTCACGCCTGGACAGTGGACCCGGCGCGTTTCCGCGACGTGGAGGAGATAATCACCTTTCAGTTGACCTTTCCCCACGGGCTGATGTTCCAGGGGACGGCGGGCTGGGGTGCGGCGCAGGCGTCGTTTCTGCACGTCCACGGTGAACGCGGCTGGGCGGCGCTCGATCCGGCCTTCGCCTACGACGAAGAACGCCGGCTGTTTGGCAAGATCGGCGGCCGCTGGTTCGAGCAGAAATTCAAAATCATGGACGAGTTCGCGCTCGAGCTCGACGCCTTCGCCCAGTCGATCCGCCGCCGCCGCGACCCCGAGCCCGACGGCATCCAGGGGATGCGCGACGTAGCGGTCATGGAAGCCATCTACCGCGCGGCGCGCGAGAATCGTCCGGTCAGTATCCACGTGCCCGGATCCGCCGCCTCTGCTGTAGCGCCGGGTCTATGACCGGCGTTCTTAATCGTTGAGTCGCCGCTCATAGAGCGGCGCTACAGCAAGGCCGACAGGAAATTTCTTCCCCTGCGAGGAACTTTCTCCCGCCCCAACTCCCCGTTGCTGGCCGAGGACACTCGGTAAGCCGTTCTCCTGCCAACTACTTGCCATCCACTCGGGAGATTGCGACTCTGGCAATCGGCTTGCCCAAGACGAAGCGTTGGAGCGTTTGACTTTAGGAGAATAACTATGGATGACGAGACTTTCCGTCAAGAGCTTTCGAACAAACCCATTCCCCCAGATCCCCCGTCCTCGAACCGGGGTCTATGGGCCATCGTGGTGGTGCTGCTCTGCGCGGCTGCCATCGCCATCGGCTACGCAGTCCACGAACATCAGCAGGCGCAGCAACTGGCTTCCGGCCAGGACCAGATGAGCACGGCGCTCAACCAGACGCGCAATCAGGTGGATGCCTTGAGCGGGCAGTTGAGTGACGTCAATTCGCGGCTGGCTGCGGCCCAGCAGGCGGCGCAGCAGTCCACCGCCAGGTCTGAGCCCACGGGCAGGACAGGCGAGGCCCGGCACACGCACCGCGTTGCCGTCCGCCGCGAGGATCCGCGGTTCAAGAAGATGCAGTCCCAGCTTGATGATGAACAAAAGCAGATCGCAGCCACGCAGGACAACGTCGACAAGGCCCGCACCGAGTTCGCCGGCAACCTGAGTTCGACGCGTGACGAGCTGAACGGGTCGATTGCCATGAACCACGACGAACTGGTGGCGCTCGAAAAGCGCGGCGAGCGCAACTATTATGAGTTCGACCTGAACAAGTCGAAGCACTTCCAGCACATCGGTCCCGTCAGCATTTCGCTGCGCAAGACCAGCACCAAGCACGACCACTTCAACCTGGTGATGCTGGTTGACGATCGCGAGGTCAGCCGCAAGAACATCAACCTGTACGAGCCGGTCCTGTTCTATCCGCCCGACAGCGCGCAACCGCTCGAGGTGGTGGCCAACGAAATCAGCAAGGACCACATCCACGGATACGTGAGCGCGCCGAAGTACCGCAAGTCGGAGCTGGAGAAGACAGCCAACACCGGCAACACGGGTACAACTCCGGCCACGACGACGGCGTCACCTGCGTCCAATGGCAACGGCGCCGGCAGCAGCAGTAGCTCAAGCGACGCCAATGGTGGCGGCGTCAGTTCGACGGCTCCAGCCTCCGGGTCTGACACACTGGCAACCCAGGCGTCGGCCGGGCCTCAGTTCTAACGTGGTCGCCCAGGAGGATGCACCTCCCCGCCCTCCTCCGCCCTTCGACCATGTCGCGCGACGACGGCCGTAAACATCCCGCTGGCGAGCCGGGATGTCCGGCCCGTCGCCGCGCAGCAGTGCTCCAGAGTTGTGGAGAAGAGAACCCTCTGTGCCCGGCTTGTTAATCAGTTGATTGATAACTTCGGACAGACGATTTGTGCTATGATTCAGAATGCGTCGGCCTAGAGGGCTTATTTAAGGAGAATTCCATGGACAATCGTGGGGTACGCTACTACGCATCGCTGGCGCTCGTTGCCGGGGGATTGTTGGCGCTCGGACTGCTCGTAAGCTGTGGAGGCGGCAGCTCCTCAACCGGAGGCGGATCCTCGATGAGCGGCACGGTCACCACCAACTTGAGCGACCCGCCGACGTGCAGCGTCAACCAGGGCGGGAGCTTCGTCCACGCCTGGGTCACCATTACGAAAGTCACTGCCCATATCAATGCTGACGCGCAATCCACGGACAGCGGCTGGGTCACCCTGGTTGACTTGACCAGCGCGCCCAAGCAGATCGACCTGCTGAATCTTGCTTCCACTACCTGCGTTCTTACCCAATTGGGCTCGACGACGGGGCTTCCCCCTGGTAACTATCAGCAGATTCGCCTGTTTCTGCTCGATAACAGTTCGACGGGACCCGCGCCTTCGCCCAACAACTGCCCCACCGGTTTCAACTGTGTCACCGTGGCCAACGGTCCGGCGGTGGAGCTGAATCTGTCGAGTGAAGCACAGACCGGCATCAAGATCCCGCCCGGCCAGATCTCGGGCGGCGGTATCAACATCATGGCGGGCCAGGCGGCTGACATCAACATCGACTTCAACACTTGCGCGTCCATCGTCATGCAGGGCAATGGTGGAGCGCGCCTTAAGCCTACATTGCATGCCGGGGAAGTGTCGGTGAACGGCAACGCGATCAGCGGCACGGTGGTGGACAGCGTGTCGAAGCAGCCCATCGCGGGCGCCATCGTCTTTGCCGAACAGCCCTCGAACGGCGTCGACCGCGTGATGATGTCCACGGTGACGGACTCGGGCGGCAACTTCATCTTCTGCCCGCTACCGGCGGGTAACTACGACTTCGTGGTCGCGGCGATGGTGGGCAACGTAACCTACAACGCCACGGTCACTTTCCAGGTGCCGCTCGGGACCGCGTTGACCGGCAATAACGCCATCCTCCTGGTCGCCGAGACGGGTGGAAGCACGGGACCGGGTACGATTACCGGCCAGATCACTACGACCACGGGGACTGCGGCGACCGCTGCGGACGTCACCCTGCTCGCGCTCCAGTCGGCGACGCCCTCGGGCGGTTCGGCAATCCCGGTGACCGTGCCGGCGTTCGCGGGCTCGACGGCCTTCCCCTTGACCACGGCGGCGGGGACTTGCCCGGCCAATACCGACTGCGCCAACTACACCCTGCTCGTACCGGCCTCGAATCCGAGCGTCGGCACGTTCGCCTCCGGCGGGACAACGTATGCCGCACCGGCCGCGCCACCCATTCCTTACAGCATCGAAGGGGACGCCACCACGACGACGAGTACTCCCACATCGGACTGCAACCCTTCGAGCGTGACCATCAACATGGATAACGCCAGCCATCCGCTCGCCGTGACGGCAGGGGGCAGCGTGACAGCGGCGACCGTTGCATTCACGGCTTGTCAGTAGAGGGGCGGCGGCGCTCGCCTGAGCGCCGCTGTACGAAGTGCTTCGCTTGCACCGTTCTGGGTCATTCTCGCCAGTCTAGCCCAAAGTGCGCCTCGGACATCGGCCATTTTGGGAACCCCGTCGACACCGTTACGCTTGACGTAACGCGTAACTCGTGGTATCCTACCGCGTGATCGTCAGCTACCGGGACAAGCGGACGAGAGACTTCGGCGCTGGCAAATGGGTTAAAGCTTTCTCCGGATTTGACCGCTCCGCGCGCCTGAAGCTTGATCGTCTGGAGGCGGCGGCGTCGCTGAAAGACCTGGCGGCGTTGCCGGGCAATCGCTTCGAGGCTCTGATGGGCGACCGCAAAGGCCAGTACAGCATCCGAATCAATGATCAATGGCGGATTTGTTTCGAGTGGCAGGACTCGCCGGGGCCGTCAAACGTAGAGATTGTTGACTACCATTAGGAGAAGCACTTATGGGACTCACTGCGATCCATCCGGGCGAACATCTCGCCGAGGAACTGGAGGCGCTCGACATGAGCGCGGCTGAGCTGGCGCGCAAGATCGATGTGCCGACTAATCGCGTTACCCAGATTCTGAACGGGACGCGCACTATAACCGGCGATACCGCTTTGCGCCTCGCCCATTTCTTTGGTACGAGCGCGCAGTTTTGGCTCAATCTGCAGGCCCTCTACGACCTGCGACGCGCCCAAGAGAAAGCCGGGAAATCCATTAACGCACTTCCCAGACTGAAACGGCACGAACCCGTCCACGCCTGAAGGCGAAAACCCCGCCCTCGCGAAATATTCAGTCTCACCCGTCTCATTTGTCTCAACGAGTCCAGCGGGCCGTAGTAAGCTTGATGCGCGGTTTTTCAGTCACGAGGAGAGCCTCGGATTGCAATGTCGTTGGTCTGCGTTATCAGCCCGAGGCGGGACAAAGGCGAAGAGGAGAACCACTGCACGGCAAAAAAGATAGTTTTTTGAGGGTTCCATGTTTCTAAACTACAGAAAATAAAGCAAGTCTCGAGGAACGAACTCAAAAACGAACTGGTCTGATTCACCTGATCCGCCTATTCTACTGATTACAAGCTAGATATCGGATGGGAACGATTTGGAACGAAGTGGTAAAACGCCTTGCGGAACAAGCTATACTGTTGAAAAAAAAGAAAGTGGCACGAAAAAACGAACTCTCGGGACCGGGGCCGACCCGCCGGGCCGTGTGCTATCGTAAAATCGGATGTGCATCAAGAACTCGGCCTGGTAATCGAGCGACACCGGGCATCTGCTCATGGACAAAGAAACCACACGCGTCGAAGCTTTCTCGGATGGCGTCTTTGCCATTGCCATCACGCTACTGATTCTGGAGATCAAGGTTCCGAGTCCGGGCTCGGGCGACCTTGCAGCGCAATTGCTCAGGCAGTGGCCTTCTTACTTTTCTTTCGTCATCAGCTTTGCGTTCATCGGCATCATGTGGATGAACCACCACCGCCTGTTTACGCACATCCATCGCTCGAACGACGCGCTCCTCGTCTTCAATCTGCTGCTGCTCCTGGGCGTGACGGCGGTTCCGTTCCCGACAGCAGTGCTGGCGGCGCACCTCGGCCGGCCGGGCCAGCGCGTTGCGGCGCTGCTGTTCAACGGCACATACCTGTTCATTGCGATTGCCTTCAACCTACTCTGGCGATACGCCGCGTCCGGCAATCGCCGTTTGCTGGCCGCCAACGTCGACACGGCGTCGGTCGAACGCATCACCCGCCAGTACGCGTTCGGGCCGATTTCGTATCTGGTTTGTGTGGCTCTCGGATGGGTGAATGTGCCGGCGAGTCTGGCGCTGAATGCGGCGCTCGCCTGCTTCTTTGCGCTGCCCCCGAGCTGGGCGACGAAGGTGGGGAGGAGAAGCGAGGACGAGGCGCAGGCGCCTAGTGGCTCTTGAGCCGGTGACGGCTGACCCATGAATCCGAACGTCCGCAACATCGCCATCATCGCGCACGTCGACCACGGCAAGACCACGCTGGTCGACGCCATGCTGCGCCAAAGCGGCATCTTCAAGGCCAACCAGGAAGTGATCGAACGCGTCATGGACTCGAACGAGCTCGAGCGCGAGCGCGGCATCACCATCCTCGCCAAAAACACCGCCATCACCTACCACGGCGTGCGAATCAACATTGTCGACACGCCCGGCCACAGCGACTTCGGCGGCGAAGTGGAGCGCGCCCTGAAGATGGTGGATGGCGTCCTGCTGCTGGTGGACGCGAGCGAGGGGCCCCTGCCGCAGACGCGCTACGTGCTGCGCAAGGCCCTCGAGGCCGGGCTTCCGCCCATCGTGGTCATCAACAAGATTGACCGCAGCGACGCGCGCCCGCAGGAAGTGGTGAACGAGGTCTACGACCTGTTCATCGACCTCGACGCCACTGAAGGCCAGCTCGACTTCCCCATCCTCTACGCGATCGCCAAGCGCGGCGTGGCTCGGACGTCGCTCGAGGACGCGTCCGAGAACCTTCAGCCGCTTTTCGATTCCATCCTCCAGACCATTCCGGCCCCGGAGGGCAGAGCCGACGCGCCCTTGCAGTTGCTCGTCGCCAATCTCGACTACAGCGATTATCACGGGCGGCTGGCGCTGGGGCGCATCTTCTCCGGCACCCTGAAGCGTGGTGACGAAGTCGCGATCGTGAAGCTCGACGGCAGCACACAGAAGACGCGCATCACCAAGCTTTACGGCTTCGAAGGCCTGGAGCGCACGGACCTGGACGCGGCCGAAGCGGGTGACATCGTGGCCATCGCCGGGGTCGAGGGCATCACCATCGGCGAGACGGTGACCAGCGTCGAAACGCCGCTCCCCTTGAAGCGCATCCCCATCGACGAGCCGACGCTCTCCATGGTCTTCACCGTAAACACCTCGCCCTTCTCGGGCCACGAAGGAACGTACGTCACGTCGCGCCACTTGCGCGAGCGGCTCGAAAAAGAGCTGCTGACCAACGTCTCGATCGGCGTCGAAGAGATGGGGAACACCGACTCGTTCAAGGTGCTGGGCCGCGGCGAACTCCAACTCGCCATCCTGATCGAAATGATGCGGCGCGAAAGCTACGAGCTGATGGTCGGCAAACCGGAGATCGTGACGCGCACCGTCGACGGCAAACTCCAGGAGCCGGTCGAGCAACTGATTATCGACGTGCCACAGGAATTCGTCGGCCTGCTGATGCAGGAAGTGGGCGGGCGAAAAGGCGTGAACACCAAAGTGGTCAGCCACGGGACGAGCGGCACGGGACGCGTGCGCCTGGAGTTCTCGATTCCCTCGCGCGGACTCATCGGGCTGCGCGGCCAGGTGTTGCGATTGACGCGCGGCACGGCGGTGATGAACACGCTGTTCGACGGTTACACGGACTGGCAGGGCGAGATGCCCCTGCGCCTGACGGGCGCGCTGGTGGCCGACCGTCCGGGCCGCACCACGAGCTACGCGCTTTACAATCTGCAGGAGCGCGGCGAGCTGTTCGTCGGTCCCGGTATCCAAGTGTACGAGGGGATGCTGATCGGCCAGAGCGCGCGCTGGGACGATATCGACGTGAACGCCATCAAGGAGAAGAAGCAGACCAACATGCGCGCCTCCGTCGCCGACGAGGCTATCCGCCTAGTCCCCATCCATCCGCTGAACCTGGAGGAGGCGATCGCGTTTATCGCCGAGGATGAATACGTGGAAGTGACGCCCGAGTCCATCCGGCTGCGCAAGAAAGTGCTGGAAGCGAACCGCCGTCCGCGGAAGTATCGCCACAAACTCGAGGAAGGCATCCGAGGAAAACCGGGCCTCTAACCGATTGCATGATGTCCAGTCCCGGCTCACGACTTGTTCACCGGGTTATGCCAGCCTCCGACATCCGTGGCCAGCCGGTCAGCCTCAGCCGGCCCCCAACTGCCTGGCTGGTAGGGGTAGAGTGACGTCTCATTCCCGAGGATCGGCTCCACGATCGACCAGGCGGCTTCCGCAGCATCCTCGCGCACGAAGAGCATCGCGTCGCCGTGCATGGCGTCGCCCAGCAATCGCTCGTAAGGTTCGAGTTCCTCGGATTGATCCCTATCGACCGCGGACAGCTCGGTGAGTCGCGAGTCCAATCCGAGCCCGGGGCCCTTCACCTGCGCGCCCAGGTTCAGCGAGAGGTCGGGACCGAGCCGAAAGCGCAGGTAGTTGCTTCCGGGGAGCAAACCTCCGAGGGGAGGCTGCCTCAGCTTCACGAAAACCTCCGTCGCCGTCACGGGCAGGGACTTGCCGGCCCGGATCAAGAACGGTACGCCCGCCCATCTCCACGAGTTGATCTCGAGGCGCACCGCGGCAAAGGTCTCGACCTCGGAATCTGGAGCGACGCCCGGTTCCTGGCGGTAGCCCTGGAACTGCCCTCGTACCAGGTGCGCCGGGTTGAGCGGGGGAATCATGCGAAATATTTTTACCTTTTCGTCGCGTAGCGACTCGAAGTACATGCTGGTGGGCGGCTCCATCGCAAGAAAAGAGACCACTTGAAGCATGTGGTTCTGGACGACGTCGCGCACGGCGCCAGTCTCGTCATAGAACCGGCCGCGTCCGGCTACTCCAAAGTCCTCCGCCATCGTAATCTGCACGCTGTGGACGTAATTGCGATTCCAGATGGGCTCGAGGAATGTGTTCGAGAAGCGGAAGACGAGCAGGTTCTCGACCGCCTGCTTTCCGAGATAGTGGTCGATGCGGAAAATGCTCGGCTCCGGAAATACGGAATGCAGGATGGCGTTCAAGTTCTGCGCCGAGGCGAGGTTCCGTCCGAAGGGTTTTTCCAGAATGACGCGTGCGTTCTTGGCACATCCCGACTGCCCTAACGCCTCGACGACGGTAGCAAACAGGCTGGGCGGAATAGCCAGGTAGTGGACCGGACACGTGGCGCCGTCCAGCGTTTTGCGCAGCTGCGCGAAGGTGGAGGGATCCTGATAGTCGCCATCAACGTATCGCAGTAAACCGAGAAGCTTGTCGAACGCTGCGTTGTCCACGCCTCCGCCGTGCTGGACGAGGCTGTCGCGTGCGCGCTCCCTGAATTGCTCGATGCCCCAGCCAGCCTTGGCCACGCCAATAACCGGCACGCTCAGCGTTCCTCGCTGGATCATTCGCTGCAAAGCGGGAAAGATTTTCTTATGGGCAAGGTCGCCGGTAGCGCCGAAGAACACCAAAGCGTCGGAAACTTTTCCCTTGCCGGTCGCGGTGCTTTCCACTTCGGGATGGATGGCCGCTGCTGCTCCCATAGCTCAGTCTCCCTTCTCTTACAGTAGCCTTGGAGGCTGCTTATGAAGTTTAGATTTCCCTCTGCCGTTGAATTCATCCGCGGCGGCGTGCCTCGGACTCCCACAGGCGGAATCCTCCGCTGAGCGCGTTCCGGTTGTCACCGAGCCGCGTATGCGGCGGGAGCTTCTTGAGCTTCTTGGCGTTCCCGCCACCCAGTACGACGTAGTCGGCCTCGACCGCGTTGCGGAGCTGTTCCACGCCATCGGCCACCTGGCGCCGCCACTTCTTCTTCCCCAGGCGCTTGAGGCCGCGCAGCCCGAGATAATCCTCGTAGGTCTTTTTCTTGAAGGGCAGGTGTGCCAGTTCCATGGGTTCGAGGATCCCATCCACGATCATGGCAGAGCCGAGTCCGGTCCCCAGCCCGAGAAAGAGCATCCGGCCACCTTTGTAGCTCCCGAGCGCCTGCATCGCGGCGTCGTTCACAACCTTGATGGGACAACCGAAGGCTTGGCGAAAGTTGAATCCCACCCAGCCCGGGCCGAGATTGAAGGGTTCGCGCAGCGGCCGGTCATGCACGACGGGTCCGGGATAACCCATGGCGACCACATCGTATTTCCAGTCCTTCACGAGGCGCTTCACCTGCTTGACCATCTGGCGGGCGGACATCGACGGACCGGAAGGAATCTCGCGCGATTCCTTCTGCCCCGTAGCCAATACCTTGACGTGAGTGCCACCCACGTCGATCGCGAGGACTTTCGCCGGGCTCGTGCCAGGAGCAGTTTTCATGTTTTTTTCTCCAGATGACCGCCGAATTCGTAGCGCATGGCGGAAAGAAGCTTGTCGGCGAAGTCATCTCCACCCCTGGACGAAAATCGCTGGTAGAGTGCGGTGCTCAAAACCGGCGCAGGAGCTCCTTCTTCGATCGCCGCAGTAATCGTCCAGCGGCCTTCTCCTGAATCGGAAACGTGGCCGGAAAACTGCGCCAGGTCGGGCTGTTGAAAGAGCGCGATGGCGTTCAGGTCGAGCAGCCACGACGCCACCACACTGCCGCGCCGCCAGACCTCAGCGATATCAGCCAGATTAAGATCGTACTGGTAACGGTCGGGATTGCGCAACGGCGTCGTCTCCGCGTCAACCGCCTGAGTCTGCTTGCCGACATTGGCGTGCCGCAGGATATTCAACCCTTCGGCGAAGGAGGCCATCATGCCGTACTCGATCCCGTTATGGACCATCTTGACGAAATGTCCCGCGCCTGAGGGTCCGCAGTGGAGGTACCCCTCTTCGGCCGTGCCGTTCGCCTTCTCGCGTCCGGGCGTGCGCGGAATACTGCCCCTGCCGGGAGCGAGCGTCTTGAAGATGGGGTCAAGAAGGCGGACCGCCTCGCCGTGCCCGCCGATCATCATGCAATAGCCGCGCTCAAGCCCCCACACGCCGCCGCTCGTACCCACGTCCAGATAATGAATGCCCTTAGGCTCCAGTTCCTTGGCGCGACGCATATCGTCGATGTAGTACGAATTGCCACCATCAATAATGATGTCGTTTTTTTGCATGCGGGACGCGAGGTCCCGGAGTGTAGTGTCGACAACCGCGGCGGGAACCATCAACCAGGCGGCGCGCGGCGGCTTCAGCTTGGCCACGAAGTCATCGAGTGAGTTTGTCCCGGTCGCGCCCTCGTCCGCCAGTTTCTTGACGTTCGCGGGGTTCATATCAAAGACGATGCACTTGTGACCGCCGCGCAACAACCGCCGCACCATGTTGGCGCCCATGCGCCCGAGACCAATCATTCCCAGTTCCATCGGTGTCTCCTTCGCCGCGGTTTATCAGGAATTCAGCCCCCAAGTCTTGTTGGATGAACTTTGAGCTAAAGGGGTTTCAGGTCGTGAGTGGCCGGACACCTGGAGCAGCACCGCAGACTGGACAATGGAGCCGGGATCCCTGCTCCCGGATCCGGGACGCTGATTCCCGATTCCGCAGGATACCTTCTGCGTTGCCGCTCTGGATTCCGCTTCCAGCGTAAATCAGAAGGTCGACTCGAACCGCGAGTCGAGTCCCAGTTCGGAAGCGAGCTTCGCGGGATCGTAAGGCGAGCAATGGAAAGTGCGGCCGTCGAGCTCGAAGGTGGGCACGCGACGCTTGCCGTGGTTGGCAGCGGCCACGAACTCCGCCGCGCCCGGCGTCTCCTCGATGTTGATCTCCTCGAAGGCGACGCGGCGCGCTTTGAGAAACGACTTGGCGCGCCAGCAGTCCGGGCAATACGTCGTGGTGTACATGCGAATCTTCACTGTGGTCTTCAAGCCTCCGTTATCCGGCTAATGCGAACGACCGGCGGACGTCGCGGCTTTCTCGGCGACCTCGAGGCGCGCCATCGCGCGCTCGAGCGCCGCCTGGGCGCGTTCGCGATCGACCTCGGCGTCGGTGGCGCGTTTCAGACGCTCTTCGGCGCGCTGCCGCGACTGCTGCGCGCGCCCGCGGTCGATCTCCTCGGCGCGCTCGGAAGTCTGCACCAGCACGATGACGCGATCGGACAGCACTTCCGCGAATCCCCAGCTTACGGCGAGGTAGTGGGTGATGCTGTCTTCCGTGTAAGAAAGCTCGCCCGCCTTGAGCTCGGTGAGCAAGGGCGCGTGGCCCGGCAGGATTCCAAGATAGCCGTCCTTGCCGGGCAGGGTCACATCGATCACCGAACCGTGCATCACGGCGCGCTCCGGCGTCACGAGTTCGAGTTGTATTCGCGTGGGTAGAGTTTCCGCCATGTTCAATCAATGCTCAGCAGGTGTACGCCGGTTCGCATACATCAACAACCGATGTATGCGCCACCCCGTTGTTCTCAGGCTTGCCACTTGTCACTGGTCACTTGTTCTTAGGCCGGTTGCTCTTGCCTCAGCCGCGCCGCCTTCTCGAGCGCGTCTTCAATCGTCCCGACCATGTAGAACGCCTGCTCGGGGACGTTGTCGTGTTTGCCCTCGACCAGCTCCTTGAAGCTGCGGATCGTGTCTGCGAGCTTCACGTATTTGCCCTCGAGGCCGGTGAACTGCTGCGCCACGAAGAAGGGCTGCGACATGAACTGCTGAATCTTGCGCGCCCGCCCGACGGTGATCTTGTCTTCGTCCGAAAGCTCGTCCATTCCGAGGATAGCGATGATGTCCTGAAGGTCTTTGTACTTCTGGAGAATCGCTTTGACGGCGCGCGCTACGTTGTAGTGCTCTTCGCCCACGATGCGTGGGTCGAGGATGCGCGACGTCGAGGCCAGTGGATCGACCGCCGGATAAATTCCCAGCTCGACGATCTGCCGCGACAGGACGCTGGTCGCGTCGAGGTGCGCGAAGGCCGTGGCGGGCGCGGGATCCGTCAAGTCGTCGGCGGGAACGTAAATCGCCTGCACGGAAGTGATCGAGCCCGTCTTGGTCGAGGTGATGCGCTCCTGGAGTTCGCCCATCTCGGTCGAGAGATTCGGCTGATAGCCGACGGCCGAGGGCATGCGTCCGAGCAGCGCCGAGACCTCGGAGCCTGCCTGCGTGAAGCGGAAGATATTGTCGATGAAGAGCAGCACGTCCTGGCCGCTCACGTCGCGGAAGTACTCCGCCACGGTGAGTCCCGTCAAGCCGACGCGCAGCCGCGCACCGGGCGGCTCGGTCATCTGGCCGTAGATCAGCGCCGCCTTCGACTTCTGCGGATTGCCGGGAGTGATGACGCCGGCCTCCGTGAACTCGAGCCACAGGTCGTTGCCCTCGCGCGTCCGCTCGCCCACCCCGGCGAAAACCGAAACGCCGCCGTGCTTCATGGCGACGTTGTTGATGAGCTCCTGGATGATCACCGTCTTGCCGACACCTGCGCCGCCGAAGAGTCCTGTCTTGCCGCCCTTGAGGTAAGGCTCGATCAGATCGATCACCTTCAAACCCGTCTCGAACATCTCGAGGTTGGTGTTCTGCTCTTCGAGCGTGGGGGCTTGCCGGTGGATGGGCATGTGAGTGTCGGAGACAATCGGACCCAGCTTGTCGACCGGCTCGCCGATCACGTTTATCACCCGGCCGAGCACCATCGGCCCCACCGGCACCGTGATGGGACTGCCGGTGTCCGTGGCTTTCATCCCGCGCACCATGCCTTCCGTGGGCTGCATGGCGACGCATTTCACGCGTCCCTCGCCCAGGTGCTGCTCGACTTCGGCGATCACGTCGAGGGGCTGCGGGACATTGAATCCTTCGGAAGTAATGCGCACCGCGTTGTAGATCGGCGGCAGGTGTCCGCCCTCAAAGGCGACCACCGCGACCGGCCCGATGACTTCAACGACTTTGCCAACCTTGCTTGCTTCCATAGTTCACCTTCACCCTTGAGCGATAGTTGTTTCCGGCGTCGTGAGCCGCGACCAGCGTGCGGCACGGCTGAAGTCGTGCCTTCTCACCAACCCCTAACCTCTCGCCGTCGCCGCTACTGCGCCTGCGAGCCACTCACGATCTCGATGATCTCCCTGGTGATGGCCGCCTGGCGCACCCGATTCAGGTTGAGCGTCAGCCTGTCGATAAGCTCACCGGCGTTATTGGTCGCCGCATCCATCGCCGTCATGCGCGCCGCAAATTCCGCCGCCTGGGATTCCAGCAGCGCGCGGAACACTTCCGCCTCGACGTAGCGCGGCAAGAGCGCTTTGAAAATCTCAGACGGCGGCTGCTCGTAGAGATAATCGCCGAGCGGCTCACCCGCGGCCGGCGGGATGGGCTTCACCGGCAGATACCGCTCCACCCGCACGCGCTGCGTCAGGATGGACTTGAACTCGTTGTAGATGAAATCCACCGCATCGACCGTGGCGTCGCTATAGAGCTCGATGATGCGATGAGCAATCTCCTGGGCGTGCGAAAAGTCCAGATGGCGGCCGGCGATGTTGGTGTACTCGCCGATCACCTTCACGGGGCGGTGGCGGAAGAAGTCGCGGCCCTTGCGTCCGGCGGTGAGCAGCGAGACCTCCTGATCGCGGTGGGCGCCGATATAGTATTGCGCCGCCCGGGTCAGGTTGGCGTTGAACGCTCCCGCCAGCCCCCGGTCGGCAGTGACGAGTACGAGCGCAATTTTCTTGACGGGACGCTCCGCGAGCAGGGGATGGAGGGCTTGTTCGCTCTTATCGATCCGCGCCGCGACGCTGCCGAGCAGAGTCAGCATCTGGTCGGCGTAGGGGCGCGCGCCCATCACGTGTTCCTGCGCGCGCCGCAGCCGCGCCGCCGCCACCATCTTCATGGCGCGGGTAATCTGCTGCGTATTCTTTACCGAGCGGATGCGCCGCCGGATGTCAAGGACGTTGGGCATGGTCAGACTGAAGGCCGGTACATTTTCAGGCAGAATGCGAGGGCCAGATCACGACGCCCGGGCCGTTGATACCTTGCGCTCGGCTACAAACTTGGCCTTGTACTCATCCAGCACTTTACGCAGCTCGGCACGCAGCGAATCGTCAATCTGCTTCTTCTCCACCATCTTCTTGCCCACGCCGGGATAGGCCGAGTCCATGAAGTTGTGGAGACCTTGCTCGAACGCGAGGCAATCCTCGACCGGCAAGTCATCGAGATAACCGTTGGTGCCCGCGAAGATGATTGCCACCTGCTTCTCCACGGGGAGCGGCTGGTACTGGTCCTGCTTCAGGATTTCTGTCAGCCGCGCACCGCGATTGAGCTGCGCCTGAGTGGTCTTGTCAAGCTCGCTGCCGAATTGGGCGAAGGCGGCCAGCGCGCGATATTGCGCCATATCGAGCCGCAGCGAACCCGCCACCTGCTTCATGGCCTTGATCTGCGCGTTGCCGCCCACGCGCGACACCGAAATGCCCACGTTGACGGCTGGCCGGATGCCGGAATGAAAGAGGTCCGACTCCAGATAGATCTGGCCGTCGGTAATCGAAATGACGTTGGTCGGAATGTAAGCCGAAACGTCTCCTGCCTGAGTTTCGATGACGGGCAGTGCGGTGAGCGATCCGCCTCCCAGGTCCTTGCTGAGCTTGGCGGCGCGCTCCAGCAGGCGCGAGTGCAGGTAGAACACATCGCCGGGATAGGCTTCGCGGCCCGGCGGCCGGCGCAGCAGGAGCGAGATTTCGCGATAAGCGACGGCGTGCTTTGAAAGGTCGTCGTAGATGCAGAGCACGTGGCGGCCGCGGTCGCGGAAGTACTCGCCCATGGCGCAGCCCGCGTAAGGCGCCAGGTATTGCATGGGCGCCGGGTACGACGAGCTGGCTCCCACCACGATGCTGTACTTCATGGCGTCGTGCTCTTCGAGCGTCTTCACCACCTGCGCCACCGTCGAGCGTTTCTGGCCGATGGCCACGTAGATGCAAATCACGTCGTCGCCGCCCTGGTTCAAAATCGTGTCGATGGCGATGGCGGTTTTCCCGGTCTGGCGATCGCCGATGATCAGTTCGCGCTGCCCGCGTCCGATGGGGATCATCGCGTCGATGGCCTTGATGCCGGTCTGCAACGGCTCGCGGACCGGCATGCGGTCGACCACGCCGGGCGCCAGCCGCTCGACCGGCATGAACTGGCCCGTCGCGATAGGACCTTTATCGTCGATGGGGCGCCCGAGCGAGTCGACAACGCGCCCGATCAGTTCCTCGCCCACCGGTACCGACATGATGCGGCCGGTGCGCTTGACGATGTCTCCTTCGCGGATAAGTGTGTAGTCGCCGAGCAGCACGGCGCTGACTTGATCCTCTTCGAGGTTCAGCGCCAGTCCGGCGGCGTCGTGGGGAAGCTCGAGCAACTCGCCGGACATCACCTTGTCGAGGCCGTGGATCCGCGCCACGCCGTCACCGACGGAGATGACGGTGCCGACTTCACTCACTGACACGCTGCGGTCGAAGTTCTCGATCTGCTCGCGAATGATCCGCGTGATTTCGTCGGCCTTGATTTCTGGCATGCTCTCCAACTCCCTTGCAGGGTCCGGTTGCCGCGGCCATCGACGGCGCGCGGCTCGCCGCTTTATCCGCCGGCCAGTTGCTGGCGGATGCGCTCGAGCTGTCCGCGCACCGAGCCGTCGTACACGGTGCTGCCGATCTGGGCCACGAGGCCGCCGACCAGCGCCTGGTCGAGGTGGAAGTCAAATTCCACCGCTTTCCCTGTGAGCTCGGCGAACCGGGCCCGCAGGGCCTGCTGCTCGGCTTCCATCAGCTCGCCCGCCGAGGTAATCCTCACTTCTACCACACCCAGGCGCTCGTTCGAGATGCGGTGAAAGGCCCGGCACATTTCCGGCAGCATCGCCATGCGATAGTGCGTCGCAAGCACGCGCAAAAAATTCAGTGTGACCGGCGAGATCGTGAGGCGCGTCGCGATGGCTTCGAGAACCTTGAGCTTCTCCTCGAGCGGGAGCGCCGGAGTATCGAAGACCTCTCGCAATTCGAGACTTTGCCGGTAAGCCCGAGCGAAGTCCTCAAGTTCACCGAGCACCTGGCGGTAGTCGCCCTGCTGGCTCTGGATGACGTCGGCAAGGGCGCGCGCGTATCGGTTGGCAACGGCAATTGCCATTTCTTTTCTCGATCAGACCAGAAACGCTCCAAGCCTAGTTCGCCTTGCCATCCATTTCACGCACAAAGCGGTCGACAAGCTGATGGCGTCCGGCTTCGTCGAGCCGTTGCCGGATGGCCTGCTCGGCGAGGCCGACGGCTTGACCGGCCGCGTACGCCTTGAGCTCGAGCTTGGCGGCCCGCGTCGCGCTGGCAATTTGCGCCCGGGCAAACTCGAGCATACGCTCGGCCTCGGCGGCGGCGGCCTGGCGCAGACGTTCGCGCTCCGCCTCCATCTCCTTCGCCGACTCTGCCTTGAAGCGCGCGATCTCTTCTTCGAGACCTCGCAACTTCTCTTCGATGGCCCGCAACTGGGCCTCGGACGCTTGGAGCGCCTGCCGCCCTTCCTCCAGGCTCTTACGGATCGCTTCCGAGCGCCGGGCGAAGAAGTCCGACAGAGGTTTGCGTAGCAGATACGCGAGCGCGCCGACGAGCAGCACGAAATTAATCAGCTTGTAGAGGCCCTCGTGGTTCGACGCTTCTCCGCCTTCGGAGCCTTCGGGCGCCATCGAGGCGTAGCTCACGACTGACGAGATACTCGTCGTGCGCAGGACGCTCGCGGGAGCGAAGCGGTTCGTCCGACTGGCACTTGCGGACCACGACGGCCGCGTTCGCGCCGCTCCGGGGCTCGCGCTCGAAAACAGCAGGCAAACGCCCGCGAGCAGTAGTACTCGCATCATCCTATGAATGGGGATTTTCGAGATCAAGCGCGCCCTTCCCGGCCGGATGGGGCCGCCTCGCTCAGAATGGACTCGGCGATCTCCTGGCCGAGGGCCTGCGTCTTGATGCTCAACTCCTGGCGCGCCGTTCCGGCCTGCGCGGTCAAATCGGCGAGCGCCGCCTTCAGGGACGCGTCGGCTGCGGCGCGCGCCTTGTGAAGGCGCTCCTCGCGTTCGGCCATGGCGGCCCGCCGGTCCGTCTCGCGCTGCCGGTAGACCTCCTGCCGCGCCGTCTTGAATGAGGCATCGTACTCGCGCGACTTGGTTTCCGAAGCCGCTGCGACCTCGTGCGCCCGCGACAGCGCTCCTGCGGTCGCTTCCTCACGCCGCTTGAGCACCTCAAGGATAGGACGGAAAAACAGGCGGTCCAGAATGACCAGGAGAAAGAAGACAAAGATCACCGTGGGGACGGTTTGGACAAAAAGGTGCGCTAGCTGGCGTAGGAGATCACCCATTTTGAAGCGGTCAGCAGTGCACGAGAGAAATGTACCGGAACTCTGAACGCCCAATCTAGCACGCGGTCGTCAGGGTGTCAACAAAGGCTGCGGTATAATGCCCTTGCGCCGTCGAGCGGGCGCAGCTATGGCTGATGAACCCAGGATTCGTGTGCTTTGCTGGTCGGAGCGGACCGAACCGGCGAGCGTGTATCCGGAAGGCATCAACGGGGCAATCGCCAGCTATCTTCGCCAGGACTCCCGGCTCGATGTCGCGACCGCGTCGATTGATGATCCCGAGCAAGGGATCGGCAAGCGCGCCCTCGCCACCGTCGACGTCCTCGTGTGGTGGGGACACGCCAGGCACAACGACATTGCGAATGACCACGTCAATTGGGCGGTGCGCGAAATTCAGGAACGCGGGCTCGGCTTCATCGCTCTCCACTCCGCTCACTTTTCCAAGATCTTCAAGGCCCTGCACGGTACGCCGTGCAGCCTGGGCGACTGGCGCGAGGACGCGAAGCCGGAGCACTTGAAATGCGTTGCTCCGTCGCATCCCATCGCACGCGGTCTCGGAGACTTCACTATCGAGAGAACCGAGATGTACAATGAGCCGTTTCTGGTTCCTCTGCCTTCCAAGACCATCTTCTACAGCTATTGGGACTCGGGCGAGCAGTTCCGAAGCTGCTGCGTCTGGAGTGTCGGCGAGGGGCGCGTGGTCTATTTCCGGCCGGGCCACGAGTCTTTTCCGATTTATTTCCAGGCTGAACCGCTGCGAGTCATCTTGAACAGCGTCTACTGGTGCGCGCGCTGCTCCTGACCAAGCAGCCACTGACGCACGCGACTTTTTTCGCGCGACGCTTTACCCCGCGAGAATCGCTGGCCATATCAAGGCGCACCGGCGCGCCTGAGTTATACTGGACGAGGAGGGTGGCACGACCGGTTTGGACGTAAGGCGAAGGCAACACGGCACGATCAGGCTTCGAGACGCTCGCTCGAGACAAGCCGTCCTCCTCCTCACGTGCGGGTTACTCTTGGGCGGTTCGCTTTTCGGGCAAGCCGACACGGCCGGCACGCCCGCTGACGATCTCACGCGGCAATCGCTGAAGTTTGCCGAGATTTACGGGAAGGTGGAGCGGAACTACCTCGCACCCATCGATCCCGACCAGACGATCCTGAACGGCGCCGTGCGCGGCCTGCTCTCCTCGCTTGATCCCTTCTCCGCCTTTTTCGATCGGGACCAGTTTGAGATGCTTCAGCAGCAGGCCCGCGGCCAGACCAAGGGATTCGGCTCCATCCTCTACGTGCAGACGGGAAAAGTAGTCATCCTTCAGACCGCCCAGGGTTCGCCTTCCGAACGCGCCGGACTTGGCCCGGGCGACGAAATTGTCGAGGTCAACGGCACGCGCATCGACCGGCTCGACTTCCAATCGCTGATCCAGGTGCTCGAACGCGCGCGCTCGCAACGCGTCCACCTGGGAGTGATTCATCCCGGCCAATTGGTGTCGCAAGACTTCGTTCTGAATCCCGCTGAGGTGGCGCTGCCGACCGTTGACAAAGCTTTCCTCTACGCGCCGGGCATCGCTTATGTGCACCTCACGGGCTTTGAAGAAAAGACTCCTCAGGAAGTCGTCGACGCCGTCACGCGGATGGGCGGACCGGCGTTGAAAGGTATTTTGCTCGATTTGCGCGACAACCACGGAGGGATGGTCGAGTCGGCGCTGGGTGTCGTCAGCCTGTTCCTGAAGCCCGACGCGTTGGTGTTGACGGTGCGGGGCCGGCGCGAGCCGGAGAAAAGCTATCGCACGATCGCCGGCTCCACGCACTTCGACGTTCCGCTTGTCGTGCTGGTGAACGCCAACACGGCAAGCGCGGCCGAAGTGGTGACTGCGGCGCTCCAGGAGCACGACCGGGCATTGATCGCCGGCGAGCCGACGTTCGGCAAGGGCGTAGTGGAAAGCGTCATGGGCCTGAGCGAGAAGACTGGACTGGCGCTGACCACGGCGCAGTATTTCACGCCCAGCGGGCGTTCGATTCAGCGGCCGCTGCCGGGTACGGCGCTGGCGGGCGTCGAGCTCGCCTCGAGCCGTGCGGGCGGGAACCAACGGGCACTATTCCACACCGACGATGGCAGGCCTATCACCGCTGCGGGAGGCGTCACGCCCGACGTTGCGATTCCGGCGCCTGAGATTGATCCCTGGGCCACCTTTCTCAACCAGCGGGGAATCTTCACCAGTTTCGCCTCCAGTTACCTCACCCTACACAGCCGGGTTGACCGGAGCTTCCAGCCGGACACTCAAGTGCTCTCGAGCTTTCAGGAGTACCTGTCACGCCGGCAAATCCGCGCGCCCGAGGAATACTGGAAGGGAGATCAGGACTATTTGAAGCTGCGAATCAGGACGGAGGTCGTGACTCTGGCCGAGGGGCTCGAGGCGGGAGACGAGATTGAGACGCGCGCTGATCCGCAGGTCGAAAAAGCAGTCACACTCTTTCCGCGCATTGCCCACCTGCTCGCGGCGCCCGGCAGCAGTCACGCCAAGCGTACCGCGAAGGAATAGACGCGGCTCAGACGACTGCGGTCGCCTCGATCTCCACCAGCATTGCCGGATCCACCAGGCGGGAGACGCCAATCAGGCTCGTAGCAGGATGGATCTCGCCGAAGAATTCGGCGTGCGCCTTGGCGACTTCCTGCCACTTGTCGATTTCGGTGAGAAAGATGCGCGTGCGCACGACGTTTTCGAGGCCCAGCCCGAGCCGCTTGAGGGCGTTCTCAATGTTACGGATGGCTTGTACGGTCTGCGCGTAGGCGTCGCCGGGAGCGAGGACCTTGCCGGATGGATCCGTGCCGGTCGTTCCTGAGACGTGAACCGTGTCACCCGCCTGAACGGCACGCGCATAGCCGGCCAGGGGTTCCCAAGGAGTTCCGGAAAAAATCTTGCTGCGTTTGGTTTTCATAAGTCCCTCCTGGCGCGTGCTCCGGCGACGCGACTCTAGGTTTCCTTCTCGAAATAGCGACGATGGGCGCGCGCCGCTGACTCCAGCCGGCGACGGCGTCGCTCGAGCGCCTCGCGATACCGGCGCTTCTCGGCCGCCGTGCGCACAATCAGGGGCGGGACCGGGCTCGGTCGTCCTTCCGAGTCGACAGCGACGTAAGTGACGAACGCTGAACTCGTCTGCCTTCGCTGGCCGGTAATGTAATCCTCGAGATAAACCTTGACCTCGACTTCCATGGACGTGCGAAAGGCGCGCGTCACCAGCGAATTCAGCGCGATGACCTGGCCGACGCGAATGGGATGCACGAAGTCCAGGTTGTCCACCGAGACCGTCACCACGTGGCTCTGAGAGTGCCGATGCGCCGCGATCGCGCCCGCCATGTCAATCAGGTGCATTACCCTGCCGCCCAGAACATTGCCCAGAGGATTCGTATCGTTGGGCAGGACCACCTCCAACATCTCGGTGCGCGAGTGGTTCACAGTTCGCCCCTGGTGTCCGGCCATTCTACCGATATCCCGGTGTGCGGGAAGTTGTTGAGAATATTGGGCCGCAGGCCCGATGACGGTGCCAGTCCCGCGGCTGGCGTCGCCCGGCTCGACTCACGAGATTTTGTGTTTCTTGGCCGAGCCGCCTATACTAAGGTAGTCATCGCGACAATGCAACTACTTCAATGTCCTCCCGGTGACACCGCGTCGATGGAAAAAACCCGAGCCCAACTCCTTGAGGAAACACTCTCCTCTTCCCCAGACAATACGTTTGCGCGCTACGCGCTGGCGATGGAACTGTCGAACTCGAGCCAACCTGCCTCGGCCTGGTCGCATTTCGAGTACCTGTTGGCCCATCATCCCGAGTACGCGGCCGCTTACTATCAGGCAGGCAAATTCCTGGCAAAGCAAAACCGGCTCGATGAGGCGAAACGCGTTTTCGCCAAGGGGATCGAGGTCACGGGACGTCAGGGTAACTTGCACGCCCAGAGTGAACTGCAGGCGGCTCTGGATGAGTTGAGATGACGATTGCCGGTTCGGGTCAGTCACTCACTCGCGGAGGCCCTCAGTCCTAAGATAGCTTGTACCCCGCCGCCGACGGCGAGCCATGCCGACGCTCCAGGCCGAATTCGAGACCAGCATTCCGGCTCGCGAGAAGCGATCCGTGGCGCTTTCCTCGCTCGTCGCTGCCGCGCTCCTCACCACTCTGAAGATTCTGGTCGGCGTGATGACGGGCAGCCTGGGGATTCTCTCCGAGGCGGCGCACTCGGGGCTTGACCTGGTAGCGGCGGGAATCACCTTTGTCGCGGTGGGGCTTGCCGACCGCCCCGCGGACTCCTCGCATCCCTTCGGCCACGGCAAGTTCGAGCACCTTTCGGCCTTCGTCGAGACGGCGCTCCTCCTGGTCACCTGCGCCGTGATCATCTTCGAAGCGGTGCGGCGCCTGTTCTTTCAAGAAGTTCACGTGGAACCCTCAGTTGCGGCCTACACGGTAATGCTGGTTTCCATCGTGGTCGACGCACTGCGTTCGAGCGCGTTGGCGCGGGTGGCCCGTAAGTACTCGAGTCAGGCCCTGGAAGCCGACGCCCTGCATTTCTCGACCGATGTCTATAGCTCGAGCGTCGTAATCCTCGGACTCATTGTAGTCCACTTTGCGGAACGTTCGGGTCGGCAGTGGCTCGCCGGCGCGGACTCCGTTGCCGCGCTGATGGTTGCGGCGATCACCGTGTACATCAGCGCGCGGCTGGGCCGGCGTACGCTTGACGCACTGGTCGACGCCGCGCCGCAGGGAACCTCAGCGCGTATTGCCGAGGCGATATCCCGCGTACCCGGCGTGCTCGACTACGAGCGCATCCGGGTGCGGCAAAGCGGCAACCGCCTCTTCGTCGATTTGCGCCTGATGCTCGAAAGCAACATTCCCTTCGAGCACGCGGGCGCGGTGGTGGACGAGGTCGAATCGAGAGTACGCGACGTTTTTCCCGACGTCGACGTGGTCGTGCGCGCCGCGCCGCGCGAGCCTGCTTCCAGCGACACGGTGGAGCGCGTGCGCGCCGTCGCCCATCGCCACAATTTCCAGGTACACGAAGTCGCCGTCTACCAAGTCAACGGCCGATTGGACGTCAACCTGGACCTGGAACTCGACCCGGCCCTGCGGCTCGACGAAGCGCACGAACGCGCAACCCTGCTCGAAGGCGAGATTAAGCGCGCTCTCGCCGAAGTGGACGAGGTGACCGTGCACATCGAGCCGCTGCTCAAGGACGTCGAGACGGGGAGCGAGGCCGCGACGGTGCGTACGGACATGGAGCGTAGCCTGGAGCGAATCGCGCGTCAGACCCCTGGTGTCCTTGATTGCCACTCGGTGGAGGCACATCAGGTGGGGCGGAACGTGGTCGTCAGGCTGCACTGCACGCTGGAACCCGATCTCTCAGTGGCTCGGGTGCACGAGATTACTGAGGACCTGGGGTTCAAGTTCCGCGAAGCTTTCCCGCGGATTTCCAAGGTTAACATTCATCCTGAGCCGCGAGAGAAGTGAATGCGAGCGGGTTGGGGACGACTTCGGTGCGTGCGGTAGGCAGCAGGATCCAGGAGGTGAATCCCGGACCCTGCAATCGATCCTTTCGCTGCGGATCTTACTTGGGCTTGGGGGCGGCAGCCTTGGACGCCGTAGAACGGTTCGCGGACTTCGCCGCGGCGCCAGGAGTTGAGCTACCGGCGCCGGCATCGGCGGTCACCGGGTAAGTCGCGTCATAGCGCTTGATCATTTCCTCGGTGATGTCGACCTGGGGCGCTACGTAATAGAAGAGAGGCAACTGCTGCTGCGGATTGGCCTCGACAATCACTGAGTAGCCGTTCTGTCGCGCATAATCGTCCACCAGCTTCACGAGTTTCTGGCCCACCCGACTGACCACGTCCTGACTGTCGGCGCTGAAGTCGGCCTGGGCGTCTTCCTGGGCGCGCTTGAAGTGAGTCTGCTTTTCCTGCAGCTCGCGCGTCAGGCGGCGTTGCTCGTCGTCGCTGAGGGTGGTCCCTTGTTTCTGCAACTGATCCTGTAACGCATTGATCGCCGTCTGCTGATCCTGCAGATCCGTTCGGCGTGGTGCGTACTTCTTATCGAGATCGGCAAACGCCTTCTTGCCCTCGCCGGTGTTGGCGATGGCCGCCTGGATGTTAATCACCCCTATCTTGCCTGTGGCGGGTGCCGCCGCCGGCGCGCTGCTCTGCCCTCTGGCGAGCAGCGGTACGAATCCTGTCAGCAGCACAAGGCTGAGCGTGCGTGCCGTCTTGAAAACCTGGTTACTCATTCTTTCTCCTTGGGATGTCAGCTTATAGCGTAAACATCTCGTTTGATTATACTTCAACTTCTACCCGCCTAAAACTGGCGCGCCACCGTGAATCCCAGCCGGCCGCGGCGATCGCGCAGCGGGAACGGCCGGAAGAACTGCAGCACGTCGTTGTAAGTCGCCCGATTCGGGAATAAAGACAGAGGCGGCAGATTCTGGGGCGGCGTCACAATGGTATCCAGCCGCAGAGGATTATAGCCGTAAAAGATACGGAACGGAGCGTTGATCCCGAAGGGAATAATGACTTGCAATTCCAGTCCGGTCGAGGCGCGCGGCGTGTAGTTTGTGGCCGGGATGGGTTTGAGTTCGCTCGGGAGCGGAAAGTAAGGGAACTCCTGCTTGATTTGCTCCAGACCCGAGCCGGGTCCGGCCTGCAGTTTGAGCTGGCTGGGACGCATGATGAAGTCCGAGCCGATATCGAAGAAGGGAGCCAGCGTGACCGGACCGACGATGGGAATCCGGTATTCGAAATTGAAAAGCAGTTCAGAGTCGCCGCCCGGGAATTGCAGCGTGTTGTAGGGGAACCGCGTAAATGATCCGCAGGTGGCCGTCTTCTGTCCTGCCGAGTTAACCGCCAGGATCTGATTGCCCGCGCTGTCGCGATTGCACACCTGTCCGATAGTAGGGAAGTATCCCATGGGACTGATGGTATAGATATCGAAACCGCGGACGTCGTACTCGCCGCCCATGTAGATCCGCGAAAACGGAGGCGGCACCTCACCACCGTAGCCTGAAATAGTCGAAGCCAGGACGTGGAATCCCAATGCGTTCCGGCCGTGATTGACAGGGTGAAAATACTTTGCTTCAAAGACCGGCCGGATGGTGTTGACGTTGCCTCCCAAAACGCTCCCCGAAAAACTAAGCGCCGCGTAAATGTACTTGCCCTTGGTCGCGTTGATGTCCCCGTTCAGGGTGTTGTAGGTGAACGCCGGCATGACCTGGCTGGTGGTGATACCGGTCAACTGGTTCGGTCCCTGGAATTGACCGAAAGAAAGCGCCTGGAACAAGGCTTGGGTCGAGGTGTTGAATGTCTGCACGCTGCTGATGGAAAAGCTGTAGGTCAAGCCGAGGCGCGCGAACGACGGATGCCTGAGAGGATAGCTGGCAAACGCCGTGAAGCCGGAAGAGTTCTGCTGGAAGTTCTGGAAAAGCTGACCGAGGGCGGTGTTTTGGAGACTGGTGGGATTGATCCCCGCCAGTACTGCCGTCTGGCGAAGCTGGTCAAAGTGGTAATCGCTCTTGAAGATGGTGAAGCCTGTGGTCATAGGTTTATCGAGCAGATAGGGTTCCGTAAACCCGAAGGAGTAAAGCCTTTCAAACGTTCCAAACTCCGCCTGAAGGCTGAGCGTTTCACCCAAACCCAGAAAATTGTTGGTGGCGTAGTTGAGACCCACAAAGTTTCCTGCGATCCCGCTCACGCCGCCTGAAAAACCGATGGAGTTCCGCCCCTTTTCTTTCACCTTGACCGTGATGTCGACGGTGTTTTGCTTTTCGTTTTGCTTGATGTCGTAGTCTTCTTTCTTGATTGGATCAAAAAAGCCGAGCTGATTCACGCGCAGGACGCTGTAGTCCCAGAGCGCGGTATCGAAGACCGCGCCCTCGTTGACCAGGAGTTCCCGCCGGATGACCTTGTCGCGTGTCTTGGTATTACCGCTGAACTCGATGCGGTGTACGAAGAACTGCTTCTCTTCGTCGAAATCCAGGGCCAGATTGACGATGTGCCGCTTGTCGTCGCGCTCGGGATCAGGCGTAGCCACGAAGTTGATATACCCGAACTCGCCGTAAATCTTCTTGTAGTTCTCGAGAGCCTTGCGCACTTTCGACAGGTTGAACACGTCGCCTGTCTTCATCTGCAACACTCTATACAGGAAGTCCGGTTTGAAGAGCTTGTTGCCGCGGATGACGAACTTGCCCAGGCGATATTGCGGCCCCTCCTCGATGGGAATTGTCAGGTCAACGCGCTTGCCTCGTCCCCAGCTCCAGAAGAAGAACGGCAGCCGATGCTTGGTATCGGTCATCTTGACCTTGGGTTCGTTGACCAGGACCGTGTAATACCCGTGGTCCTGGTACAGGCTGCGTACTCCGGTTTCGAGGTCAGCCTCAATCTTGTCTTTGTCGTAGGTCTTGTGGAACCAGTAGAACCACGGCGGCGCCCCGAAGGGTTTGGAGTACTTCATGGTACGGACCAGTCGAGCGTCGGAGAAGACCGTGTTGCCGGTGAAGCGAATGTTGCCGACTTGAACCTTCGGGCCTTCGACCACGATGAACGTCAGCGCCACCGAATTGGGAGGAATGTTGCGGGTCCGGGCATGCACCGCCGCGAACTGCCTTCCGTGCTCCGCCAGCAGCTCTTCCAGCACCACCTCGGCACGCTTGATCACCACCGGGTCATACTGCGACTGTATCGACAATCCCACCTTGCGCTCTTTGAACCGGTCGAGCACGTCCGACTGCTGCACGGTGTTCAAACCCTTGTAGTCGATGCTTCTGACCAGCTTTTTTTCGCGTACGAAGAATGTAACGATCTTCCCGCCGTCCTTCGCGTCGGTGACCTCGAGGCGGATGTCGTCGAGAAAGCCCGTGTTCCAGAGCGCCATGAAGTCGCGCTCCAAGGCATTCTCGTCGTAAACATCACCCTCGTGGGAGAAGATTCGGGCGCGCAACGTAGCGGCAGGGATGCGTCGCTCGCCGCGAAAGAAGATTCGCTCGATCGTAGGCGGCGCCGGCTGCTTCTGGACTGGAGCAGCAGCTCCCGGTTTCGCAGGCGGAGTCTGCGTTGGCGCGGGAGCCGGCGCCACTTCCGGCGTCTCGAGCTGAAGTTGGGGCGCGGCCGGCGGCTGGTTTGCTGGTTTCTGTTCTGGTGCCGGTTGCGCGGGTTTCTGATTTTCTGAAGGCGTCTGCGATTTATTGCTCTCGGCTCCTGCCTTCGGGGGCTCCTGAGGCTTTTTGGTCTCGCCTTGCTGAGTTTGCGGCGGCGGTTGTTGTTGCGGGTTGGTTTGATTCTGGTCGGCCCACAGTTTCGGCTTGCCGGAAGTGGCGACCCACAGTGAGACGATTGCCAGCGCCGGCAAACAAAGTCCAGGGCGTCGTCGCCTGTTCAAATCTCGCAACCGCCTGTAACGATGTCCTTCCATCCTCAAGAGACAGGGTTCTCCCCCGACACTTATGGCATCCGATGCGAGGAAGTCATTGGAAGTTGGCCCGGAAACGCAGACTTTATTGGACCACTCCATCCCTCACACCCCGCGAGGGATTGGAGGGGACACTGAAACCACCTGGCTCGAATGAGTGGTGATCACTGATGAGTGTTTCACCGTCTGGAAAACTCAACCCACCTGCATGAGCGCGTGACCGGGTCCGGTGGGAGGGCGAATCTTCGCGCCAAGACGCCGAAGCCGTCAAGTCGAAAGTGGAGTAGCCGTGACCAGTTTGTCGTTCACCGACCGGTAGTAGAGCGCCTCGTTGGAGACGATGACTTCGAGCGCAGCCGGCGCTACGATCTCGCCTTGAATCAGCGCCTCGGAGAGCGGGTCCTCGACGTACTTCTGCAGCGCCCGGCGCAACGGCCGAGCGCCGTACGAACGGTCGGCGCAGGTCTTTTCGAGAATCCAGCGCGCCGCCTCGGGCGCCAGGCTGATCGAAATATTCTTCTGCGCCAGATTCAGATTGATGTGACCCACCAGCAGGTCGATGATCTGGAGCAGGTCGCCGTCCGTCAGGGCGTTGAATACGATCACTTCGTCGAGGCGATTCAGGAACTCCGGATTGAAGAGGCGCTTCACCTCGCTCATCACCAGGTCTTCGATCTTCTTGTCTGACGCTTCTTCGTTGGCCGACTGGAAGCCCAAGTGGACCCGGCGCTCGAGGTGGCGCGCGCCGATATTCGACGTCATGATGACAATCGTGTTCTTGAAATCCACCGTGTTGCCGAGGCCATCCGTAAGCTGGCCGTCCTCGAACACTTGCAACAGAATATTGAAGAGATCGGGATGCGCCTTTTCGATCTCATCCAGCAGTATGACCGAATACGGCGACCGCCGCACACGTTCCGTGAGCTGCCCGCCCTCTTCGTAACCCACATAGCCGGGCGGCGAGCCGATGAGCTTTGAGACCGAGTGCTTCTCCATGAACTCCGACATGTCAAAGCGAACCAAGGCGCGTTCGGTGCCGAAGAGGAATGCGGCGAGCGACCGCGCCATCTCCGTCTTGCCCACGCCCGTCGGGCCGAGGAATAGAAACGATCCGACCGGACGCCCGGGAGCCTTGAGTCCGGCGCGCGAACGCCGGATGGCCCGCGCCAGCGCCGAGATCGCACGGTCCTGGCTGATGATGCGTTTGTGCAGCTCCTCCTCGATCCGGAGCAGCTTCGACATCTCTTCTTCCTTGATGGAGGTCACCGGAATTCCGGTCCAGCGCGAGACCACTTCCTGGATGTCCTCGCGCGTCACCACTCCCATCGCCGTCTCGTCGATATTGTATTTCTCGCGTAACAGCCGCAGGTTCTCGCGCTCCTTGCGCTCCTCATCGGAATAGAAGCGTGCCTTCTCAAATTCGTGGTTCTGGATTGCCGTTTCCATCCGGTGCACGACGAACTTGATGCGCTTCTGGACGTCGATCATCTCTTCCGGCAGTGAACTCTGGCGCAGCTTGACCCGCGCGCCGGCCTCGTCGATGAGGTCGACCGCTTTGTCGGGCAGGAAGCGATCCGGGATATAGCGGCTGGAGTCGTGGACGGAGGTGCGGAGGGCGTCGTCGGTGTAGGTGACGGCGTGAAATTTCTCATACCGGTCTTTGATGCCGAAGAGGATCTGCACGGCCTCATCGTCGCCGGGCGGCGGCACCTTGATCGCCTGGAAGCGGCGCTCGAGCGAGCGATCTCTCTCGATGGACTTGCGATACTCCCCCGGTGTCGTCGCGCCGATGCATTGAATCTCGCCGCGCGAAAGCGCCGGCTTCAGGATATTCGCGGCGTCGAGCGAGCCCTCGGCGGACCCCGCCCCAACGAGCGTGTGCAGCTCGTCGATGAAGATGACCGCGTTCTGCGCCTCCATCAATTCCTTCATGATGGTCTTCAGGCGTTCTTCAAACTGGCCGCGGTACTTCGTTCCTGCGACGATGAGAGAGAGGTCGAGCGCCAGGATACGCTTCTCGGACAGGAACGACGGGACATTGCCGTCGGCGATGCGCTGCGCGAGCCCCTCGACAATGGCCGTCTTCCCGACTCCCGGCTCGCCGATCAGCACGGGATTGTTCTTGGTGCGCCGGCAGAGGATCTGCACCACCCGTTCGAGTTCCGCCTCGCGGCCGATGAGCGGATCGAGCTGGTTCTCCATCGCTGCCTGCGTCAGGTCGCGGCTGAACTCCGACAAGAGCGAGGTCTCTTTCGGGCGGCTCGCCGACATCTTCTCGTTCTGCACGCGACCGAGTTCCTCGCGGATCGTCGAAAGGCGCAGCCCGCGCTCGTGCAGAATCTCCGCCGCGAAGGACTTCTCTTCGCGCAAAAGACCGAGCAGCAGGTGTTCTGTGCCGATGTGCTTGTGGGAAAGCCGTTCCGCCTCTTCGGCGGCGTAGGCGAGCACGCGCTTGCATTCCTGGCTCAGCGGCAGGTCCACGGAAGTCGAAACTTTCTCGCGGATCGTCGTACGCCCTTCAATCTGCTTCCGAATGGATTCAATCGAGGTATGGGAGCGGAGGAAGCGGTTGGTAAGCGCCTTGTCCTCGCGGAGCAGTCCGAGCAACAGATGCTCGGTCTCAATATAAGGGCTGCCAAACTGGCTGGCTTCGTAGCGGGCGAAAAAGATGACGCGGCGGGCCTTTTCAGTATAGCGTTCGAACATAGCTCCCCATTTGGCTATCTAGGAACATCGAATCCGCAGCCGGGGGACTGCCGCCATCCTCTCGGGTATTCACGAGGTCCCGGCAGAACAGGGATGGCACCCGCGCACGCGGGCGATCAGTGAATCGGTGGAACCACAGCTTCCGTCAGCTTGCCGTCCGCCAAGCTTAGCAGGCGGTCAGCACGCTGCGCCAGTTGCAAGTTGTGCGTCGCGACCACCGAGGTCAGCCCGTGAATGCGATGCAACTCTTCCAGCATCCCCATCACGCGCTCCGAGGTACGGTGGTCGAGGTTCCCAGTCGGTTCGTCAGCCAGCAACAGCGCCGGTTGATTCGCCAGTGCCCGTGCCAAAGCCACTCGCTGTTGCTCGCCGCCGGAAAGTTCGCCGACGCGGCGTTCGAATGCCTTGGCGAGACCCACCTCTGCCAGTAATTCCTTGCCCCGCGCCCGGGCTTTCGAGGCGTCGCTCCCTCCGATCAACTGCGGAAGCACGACGTTCTCCAGGGCGGTGAACTCGGGGAGCAGGTAGTGCATTTGCCACACGAAACCCAGCCGGACGTTCCGGTAGGCGGCCCGCTCTTCCGCCGAGAAATGGCTTACCCGTTCACCCCTGAAGTATACCTCACCGCGTGTAGGAGTGTCCAGAGCGGCCAGCAAGTAGAGCAGAGTACTCTTGCCGCTGCCGGATTCACCCACCAGCGCTACGAGTTCGCCCTGACGCACCTCGAAGTTAAGGTCTTCAAACACGACCACTTCTTCTTCGCCCGAGCAAAAGATCTTGGTCAGATTCTCAGCCTTCAGCATTCCGGCAACCTACATACCCTTGCCCAAGCGTCTTATTTATCAAACAGTTACGATTTCAAATTTCCGCCTTCACTCCTTTTGAACGGTCTCTTGCCAGACGTCCCGCAGGACACTGGAACCGCTACTCATAACGGAGTATCTCGACCGGGCTCAGGCGCGCGGCGGCCAGCGACGGATACAGCGCCGCCAGAAAGCTGACGACGAGCGCCGCCACCACGATCCACACTCCATCCCAGGGCCGGGCGTGAAAGGGCACCGAAGCCAGGGCGTAGACGTCGGCAGGAAGGCGGAACAATTTGTAGCGCTCGCCCGCCCAGCAAATACCATAACCCGAGAGGAGTCCCAGCAGTCCGCCGATCGCGCCAATCACCAGGCCGTGGAGTGTGAACACCGCCCATACTTGCCGCGCTCTCGCTCCCATCGACATGAGGACGGCGATGTCGCGGTTCTTCTCCATCACCATCATCGCCAGAGTGATGAAGATGTTCAGCGCCGCCACCAGCATGATCAGCCCGATGGTCAGTACCGTCACCAGCCGCTCGAGCTTCAAGGCGCTGAAGAGCGAGCGATTCTGTTCCATCCAGGTAGTCGTGTCAAACCCGGAGCCCGCCGTCTTACGAATCGCTTGGGCGATTTCGGGTGCGCGATCCACATCGTCGATTTTGAACTCGATGACCGAGACCACGTTGGCGAGGTCGAACAAACGTTGGGCCGCGCCGAGGCTCGTGAAGGCCCACGCCGAGTCGAAGTCGTAGAAGCCCGAATCGAAGACGCCGACCACGCGGAAGTGGCGGAACTTGGGTACCACCTCAAACGGCGTAAGGTATCCTTGCGGGCTCGTGACCAGCACGGTGTCGCCGACGAAGACGCCCAGCGACTTCGCGAGCTCGCTGCCGAGTATCAAAGGGTCGGCGTTGGAAAAGGTTTCGGACAGCGCGTCGAGTGAGCCCTCGCGCACGTGTTGCAGCAGGTCGGCGACCCGCACTTCGCGCCTGGGATCGACACCCTTCAGCACGATGCCCTGGGCGCGCGAATGGCTCGAGATCAGCACCTCCTCGTAGAGCACTGGCGCATCGGCCGTTACGTGCGGCACTTTCGACAGCCGCTCGGCAAGCTGCTCGTAGTCTTTGATCCCGTCATTGGCGGGCCGAATCAGGTCGATGCTGGCCGTCGCGCCCAGCAGGCGGCTCTCGAGCTCCTGCCGGAATCCGTTGTTGATGGCGAGCGCCACGACGAGCGCGCAGACGCCCGCCGCCACGCCAACGACTGAAATCAGCGTGATGACCGAGATCACCGCCTGCCGCCGCTTGGCTTTCAAGTAACGCAGAGCGACAAAGAGTTCGAATCGCATCGCCAATCACATTATCAATGACCAGCATCGTTTCGGAAAGCGGATTCAGCGAGCTGGGAAAAGCGTGGAACGGCGGATCTTTGCCGCGCGAGGTGCTCCTAGTGTCGGGTTGCTCAAATAAGTGACACGCAAGCGGAGGGCAAGGACAGGGTCGGCGAAAGGGCACGACTTCAGTCGTGCCGCCGAAGGTTGCCTCCTCACCCACTGCAGGGCCTTCAGGCCCTGAGGCTCCGGCCAGCGGCTAAAGCCGCACTCCTCTTCGGACCCCTTCGACACGCCTAAAGGTGTGCCCTTTCGCAAGCAACATCTGCCATGTATTTCAGTTACGCGACACTAGTCGGCGTGCTTCTCAGGGCGCAGCAACGGAAACAGAATGACGTCGCGGATGGAGCGCGAGTTGGTGAGCAGCATGGTGAGCCGGTCGATGCCGATTCCCTCGCCACCCGTGGGAGGCATCCCGTAGCTCAAGGCGCGAATGTAGTCCTCATCGATGGCGTGGGCGGAGAGATCTCCCTTTTCGCGCAAGAGCTGCTGGTACTCGAACCGGTCGCGCTGCTCGGCAGGGTCGTTCAGCTCGCTGAAGGCGTTAGCGATCTCCATGCCGCAGATGTACAGCTCGAAGCGCTCGACAAAGTTCGGGTCGTCCGGCTTCTGCTTCGACAATGGCGACACCTCGAGCGGGAAGTCGACAATGAAAGTCGGCTGGACGAGATAGCGTTCCGACGTGGCTTCAAATAACGTCTGAAGAGCCAAACCCGGAGCGGAGCCCGGAGCGAGCTCGACGGGCTGGGCGGCGCCGCCCGACTGCACCACCCACTGGTTGTAGGTCTCGACCCACTTGAAGATGGCGCGCGGATCCGCCAGGTCATCGAGCTTCGGCCGCTCGCTCGCTTCAGCGGGCCAGAACTTAACGACCGCCTCTTTCATCGTCAGGCGGTCGAACCGCGCCATGGAGAGGTGTTGCTCGCCGAAGTCAAACTCGAGCGAGCCCACGACGGCCTTTGCTACATGTTGCAGCATCCTCTCGGTCAGCGCGATCATGTCGTGATAATCCGCATACGCCTGATAGAACTCCAGCATCGTGAACTCAGGGTTGTGCTGCGTTGAGATACCTTCGTTGCGGAAGTTGCGATTGATCTCGAAAACACGGTCGAGGCCGCCCACGATGAGCCGCTTCAAATAGAGCTCGGGAGCGATGCGCAAGTAGAGGTTGATGTCGAGCGCGTTGTGGTGCGTGACGAAAGGCCGCGCCATGGCGCCGCCGGCGAGCGGCTGCATCATCGGCGTCTCGACTTCGAGATAACCCTCGCCTTCGAGGAATTCGCGCAAGGCGCGAATCAGCCTGGAGCGTTTCTCAAAAACCTGCCGCACCTCAGGGTTCACCATGAGGTCGAGATAGCGCTGGCGGTAGCGGATCTCGACGTCCGTCAGGCCGTGCCACTTCTCGGGAAGTGGCAAAAGCGCTTTGGCAAGGAAGTGGAGGCGCTCGGCGTGAACCGTAAGCTCGCCCGTGCGAGTGCGGAACAGATATCCCTCGACCCCGATCAAGTCACCGAGGTCAAGCAGCTTGTAAAGCTCAAAGTCGCGCTCGCCCACGGCGTCAAGTCGCACGTAGATCTGCAGGCGAGCTCCGCCGCCTGCGAGGTGAGCGAATCCGGCCTTGCCGTGCGGGCGTACCGTCATCACGCGCCCGGCGACACGCACCCGGATCTTCTGGGCCTCGAGTTCCTCCGCGGTACGCGACGAGTACTCGGCCAGAATCTGAGGCAGACTGTGGCTGAACTCCCACTTGCGCGGGTAGAGATCAAAGCCCAGCGCCGCGATCGCTTTCAGCTTCTTCTGCCGTTGGACCACCAGGTCCTGATATTCGCCGCTTGGTGTGGACATACAAAATCCGAAGTATGAAGCATAAACGAGGAACTGTGAAGCAGGAAGTTCGCCGAGGTTAGCGCTTGAAGGGGACGGAGCGGAGAATCTTGCCGCCTTCTTCGACCGTATAGGTGGCGTTGGCCTTGAGGTTCTTCAAGGTATCGTGCTGGCCGCTCGGCCACGCGATCTCGACACTTGGCGCGTCGGCTGCTTTGCCCAGGCCGAAAGTCAGAGTGAGTTCACTCTGCGAACAGTAACTCGAGCCTGAGTGGACGGTCTGCGTGTCGACGCCGTTCGGAGTGTGGACGTGGACCACCGCGCCGATGCCGTCGCGGTTCGAGCGCGTGCCCACCGTCTTGATGCGGATGGCGGTGTTCCTGGAGCCGCCCACGTTGTGGAAGAGATAAGCAGGGCCGCCGTTCGTGGTCATCAGGATGTCAGGAGCGCCGTCATTGTCAATGTCGGCGTAAGCCGCGCCACGCGCCACGTATTTGCGCGTGAAGCCCGCCGGTACGCTCACGTTCTCAAACCGGCCGTGGCCTTGGCTATGAAACAACAGCGGAGTCTCGGCGTAAGTCACCTGGGGCTGGATGCGGCCGATGTCGGGTTCGATGTGGCCGTCGGCCACGAAAAGATCGTCGAGGCCGTCGAGGTCGTAGTCAAAGAAGAAAAGACCAAAGGAGAGTGAAAGGAGGCTCGAACGGCCGACCGTGGACGCCGGCGCGATGTCGATGAAGAAGCTGTTCTTCTCGTTGTGGTAGAGACCAAGCATCTGATTCGAGAAGTTGCCGATGGCGAGACTGGGATAGCCCGAATCGTCGAAGTCCGCCTCGTCGATTCCCATCGCGCCACGCGCGATGCCGTCCTCGCTGAAGGCGATGCCCGCCTGCACGGCCTGCTCCTTGAACGTCCCGTTGCGCAGATTGTGGTAGAGCTTGTTGGGCTGGGTGTCGTTCGAGACCGCAATGTCGGGCCAGCCGTCCTGATCGTAGTCGATGATGGCAACGCCGAGCGACTTCGAAGTCGAGTCATAGATGCCGGCCTTCTGGGTGACGTCCTCGAAGTGACCGTTGCCCAGATTGTGAAACAGCCGGCAGGAGTCGCCCTTGTAGACCTCGGGCGTGCAATAGGACTTGTTGTGGCCGTCGAGCGAGCAGTAGATGTCATCCTTCTCGGACCACTTCGCGTAGTTGGTGACGAAGAGGTCGAGCTTGCCGTCTTTGTCGTAATCCACCCAGGCGGCGCTCGCGCCGAAGCCGGTGTTATTCACACCAGCCGATTTCGTGACGTCCCTGAACGTGCCGTTGTGCTCGTTGTGGAACAGATGCGCTTCGCCGAGGCCGGTCACGTAGACGTCGTCCCAGCCATCGTTGTCATAATCGCCCACCGCGACGCCCATGCCGTACATCTCGATACCCAAACCCGAACGCGCCGTCACGTCGGTGAAAGTGCCGTCGCCGTTGTTGTGATAAAGCTTCAGGGTCGTGTGCTTGCGGACGTGGCCGGGGAAGTCCTTGCCATCGATGAGCAGGATATCGGGGCGTCCGTCGTTGTCGTAGTCGATGAAGGCGCAGCCCGCGCCCATCGTCTCAGGCAGGTATCTCTTGCCGAACGCGCCGGTGTTGTGAACGAAGCGGATTCCAATCTGGCGGGTGATATCGACGAAGTGGATGGCGGGTTCAGCCGGAGCGGCCGCCGTCCGCGGAGCCGCGTAGCGCAGATCTACCGTCGCGACGAGGATCACCAGGGCGAATACGAGCCAGGGAATGATTGGCGCTATGCGAGCGTGTGTCAGCCTCTTCACCGCGACGAGGATCCTCCTCGCCGTTCGTAGGCTTTGCCCTCCCGCCGGAGCACGGATGGAATTACCCGCGCGACGCGAACACCGGGGTAGGCCGGGCGCGTGGCAGGACCGAGCGGCGCCGACACGTGCTCGTGGATGGGCTGTGCCTCGTTGTTATCCTCAGGATGAGCCAGCTTATACGGGCCGGTGATAGCTCGCGAAATTTCGTCCGCCTTGAAGCGCAGGTATAATTTTTCTTCGCGCGTCGCCAATGCGTCATTCCCCAGCCCACGATAGCACAGCATCAGGTTGTAGTGAGCTTCGAGGTCCTCGGGATCCACGCTCAGAGTCTGGCCGTATTGCGCCACTGCCTGCGTGTACTGGCGCTGCAAGAAGAGCATCCTCCCCATCTGATTGCGGTTGACGCGATCGCGCGGATACTGTGCGGCGACCTCGGCAAACTGAGCGTAAGCCGCGGGATAATTGCCGTCGGCCTTGAGCGTCAAGCCGTAGAAATAGTGAGCGCTCGCGAGGCGAGGATTGAGCGCGAGAGCTTTCATCAGCATGGGCTTCGCCGCATCCGTGTTGCCCTCTTGCACCAGCGCGCGCGCTATGTTCACCCAGCCGTCGGCATAACCGGGATCAAGCTGCGTCACGGTTTCGAAAGCGCGCTCGGCACTTTTCAGGTCGCCTTGCAGCAGCAGTCCAATGCCGTAATCGTTCCAGCGAACGCGGTCTTTGGGGTCGAGATTGATGGCTTCCGCGAACGGCGCCGGCTTGGCGAGTACGGGAATCGCGACGGTGTCTTCGCCGATCACCACGATCGGTACGTCCGGAATCTGCTTGACGTTGGCGGAAACGTTCGACAGGTTGCCGTTAAAGACCCAGCGGCGGTCGTCGTAGTCCTTCGTCACCTCAGGCGCGGATGAGGGTGCTGAACCTGCCGCGTGCGCCGACACGGGCACTCCGGCAAAGGCGAACTGGGTATTCCACCAACTGAATTTCCGATAGTTCAGTTTCGCGGTGAGCGTGATCAAGTCGCCGCAATCCTCCGGAACCCTCAACCGAAAGTGGACGGTGTCGGCGGCGCCGGGAGGAATCAGGCGCGCATACATGGTGGCGCGGGCGGCCCAAGCGTTGCGCTTGCTGATCACATTGCCGTGTTCGTCGAGCAGCAGGGCGCGGTAGAAATGCGCGCCCGGATCGACCGGACCTTTGCCTCCGTCCGCGGCCTCGCCGCTCCAGAAGATCACACGGCCCTTGTTGTCACGCGCCTGAAGCTCGACCCAGCAATCAAATGCGTCGACGGTGCCGCCGGGGAAGAAGTGGCCGAGTTTGAGCGTCCGCACGACGACTTCCACCCGCACCGTCTCGCCGCGACTGAGATGCGCGGCAACGCGTCCCAGCGGCGCCATGAGCTTCACCGGAGGGCCGACGGCAACGGTCGAGGCCGTCAGGCCGGCCGAGGACTCCTCGCCCACCGCGAAGGTACTCGAGAGCTGGGGACCTTCGCTGGCCGCTCCGGCGCGCTGCTGTCTCTCGGTCGTCGGCTCTTCGGCCAGGGCGAAAATATCGACGCTGAGTGCGCCCTTCAGGAACTTCTCGACGGCTGCGACCTGCTCGGTGTCGCCGTGCGAAGTGGGGACCGCGGTATTGGCTGCGGCGAAGCGATGCGAGTGGATAAAGCCGCGAATGTTGCCGAAATCATTCGAGCGCACGAGCGGCATGTGGCAGTCCACGCAGTTCTGCGATTTCGGAGGATAGTAAAACGAGCGCGCGCCCTGTCCTGACACGCCGCTCGCCTGCCAATTATCGTAGTCGTCAAAGCCGCGAATCCAGCGATAGTTGTTCACGGGCACGTCGAGGTGCACTTTGTGGCAGGCCGAGCAGAACTCGGGCACCTGCTGCGGACGCCGATGGAAAGGCTTGAGAAAAGCGTCGCGGTGCGGCTTGGGATTGAGCTTCACGGCGTAATCGTGCAGCCACCGCAGTAAGGGATTCGTGCTCTCCGCCAGCTCGGCGAGCCGTGGATACTCGAAGGTGATGCCGCCCTGCCCCATCGAGCTGTCGACGTGGACGATGGCGTGGCACGACATGCACCCCAGGCCGTTCTGTCCGGCGCGTGTCATCTCGAGCTGGCGGATGGGTGTGGTCTGCATCTTGCCCGCGATGATCAACGCGTGGTCGTGACAGCCGCCGCACCAGAGCGACGGCTTGATGCCGATCGTGTCCTGCATGTACTCGACTGCTTTGCGGTACCACTGGTTGTTGAAGGAGGCGAAGTGGTGCATGGAGCTCTGCCACTGATCGTAGATGTCCTGGTGGCAGCGCTGGCACGACTCGGAGTTGATGAAGAATTCGGACTTGATCGGTCTGTCGTCAGGAGTCTGCGCGGAACTCGGGAACATGAAGCTCTTCGCGCCGCCGCCTTCATCCTCCATGCTGAGTGGCGCTGTCGCCGGATTGCGGATGATATATCGCGGGTTCGGATCGTAGCGGTGAACGAGCGCCACGGCTCCGTAGAACGCTGCGGAGACTAGCATGACAACCGCACTCCATCGCCAGGCCCGCCCGAAATCAAAACCGTAATTATTTCGCAGAACAGAAATTGGTCCGCTCCTGGCGCTCTCGAGGGGAGCATGCGCGCGGTCCGCCGCCGACCTGCGAACCAGCGAGGAGAAATGAAACAGAAGCAGGAACAGCCCGGCGATGGCCGCGGCCACGTGGACGTAGAGCGCGTCGCTGTGCGGTCGCGTCATCCCCACGACGGCGAGGTAACAGCCCGCGGCAGCGGCGAGTCCTAGCAGCGCAAGCGATGACCAGGCGCGAGTGCTGAGAAACGTGCTGCGATGCTTGACCAGAAAAACGACGAACAGGATCGCGGCGACCACGCCCAGCGCCGGGTGCAGCAGGGCATTCATTTCGTAGAAAAGGGTGGGGTTGCCGAAAGCGGCAACGTAAGCGCTGTTTGCAACCAGGAGTAATCCGGCAAGCAGCAGAAGCTTCCCGTTCGAGAACACGGAGTCGCGCTGACTCTGGGAGTCCATGACTGGAATTGCTAGAAGTCGTTGTCCCGACCCGACCGAAGGCTTCCACGCTATCAAATGGCGCACACAGGCGACAAGGCCATGTTCATATTACTCGGCCAGTTTTTTCCTACTAGGTTTTGCGGCCGACCCTTAGTTCAGGCAGGTGATGTCAGGACCCCAAACGACGGGCGACCGCTTCGTACGCCAGGCTAAGCGCCGAGAAGATCGCCCCGTACGTCTGGGCTTTACCCTTGAGCGCGCTCAACTTAATCGGTGGGGCTTGGGGGTGAATGCGGCGGACGACGCGAGTGACCGTGTCCAGGAGCAGCTCCGGAGCCCCCGTCGTCACACCGCCGCCGAAGACGATCAAGTCAGGATCGAGGATGGCGACCAGATCGGCGACCGCCACCCCCATCATGGTGAAGGCTTTATCCAACACTGCCTGCGCTGTCGTATTGCCCTGACGCGCCGCCTCAAACACAAATCGCGCGTCGCGCTCGTCGCTGGACGCGAGCGGTCCGAGCATCTTGCGGCCAGCGGCAGCGATTCCCAAGCCCGAGACTTGGCTCTCGAAGTATCCGAGGTCGCCAAAGTCCTCGTCCCAGCGCGGCCACTCGAGGTTCAGCCGGAAAAGCTCTCCGGCGTTTCCAGTACGACCGCGGTGCAGCGTGCCATTCGTGAAGATCCCTGACCCAATGCCCGTTCCGAGTGCCAGGAACACGAAGCTGTCGGCGTCGCGTGCCACGCCCCGCCAGTGTTCGCCGATGGCGGCCATGTTGGCGTCATTCTCGAGGGACACGGGCACTCGGAACTCCCTCTCCAGGGCGCGGCGCAAGTCGACGTTCTTCCAGCCGCGCAGATTGTTCGCAAAGGCGACCAGCCCGGTTCGCGGATCGACGGGACTCGGCACTCCAATCGCCAGGGCGAGCGGGCGACCTCGATAACCTCGCCTGGGAGGCCGGCTCCCAGCCGGGTGCGACTCGTTCACGGCGGGCGGCGCTTCAGCCAGGCGGCGGATTCCTTCCTTGATCTGGGCAATCATGCGCACCGGGCCGTCCTCGGGCCGAACCTTCTGTGTCGTGTGGGCCAGGATGTCGCCACAGAAACCGGCGAGCGCGAAGCGCAGGTTGCTCGCGCCCATGTCGATGCCGACCACGCGTCCGAACTCAGGATTGACGGATATCGTGCCACTCTTAGCATCGATTCTCACCAATCCCTTCCGCTCGAGCGTACGCAGCTTCCTATCCAGAGTCGAGGACTCTAAACCGAGGGCACGCCGAAGGCCGGCGCGTGAACTCTCGCCATGCCGGGCGATCGCGCGAAAGGCAAGCTGCTCGGTGGTTTCGGAATCAGGCATGATCTTTGACGATGCTTCGAAAAGAGACTTCGCTATCGATATTCGCTATGCGGACCGCTGCTGCCATTCTCCGGGCGGGCGACCTCATGACGGCTCAAGGGCGATAATTTACCTTAAACTTGCTCGGAAGCGGTGAGAAATCTGGATGGGTGGCCGATGGCGAGCTAATCGAGGACGTAGTGGTGCTCGGCCAGGCGCTTGGCTGAGATAGCGTGGGCCTGCTACTTGGAAGCGGCCTCGACCTTCTCGATCACGATGGCGTGCGACCCGCCTTTGTCGAACACCTTGCCGGTGACCGAAACCTGCTTGCCCGCATATTCCAGCAGCTTGTCGTTCTGCCCTTTGGCCGGCGCCTCGTTCGAAATCGGCCAGTAGACCATCCCGCCGGACGTCAGGAGCACGAGCGGTGAGCCGGCTTTCGCGCAAGCCACGGCACACTCCGGACTCACCGGCTTCTTCAAGTTCTTGATGAACGCACAAGCAGAGTCGATCACATAAGCCTTCACCGTGGTGGTTTTGCCCTGAGCGTTCGCCGCCGGAATTTGCGCTGTCATCGACGCCAGCACCAGCGCCGCCACGGTGAGCCTCAACGTTACGCGCGAGTACTTCATGACTACCTCCCAGTCCTCCAAAAGTCGGATCGCCTGGAACCCTGATGCAGCAGCCGCCTGCCAAGTCAGAACGTGATTCGCCCGCTCAACTGGATTTCGCGCCCGGGATCCATCGCCATGATGATCGTGCCGAACTGCGGCGTATTCACGAATCGGTTCGGCGTGCCCAGATTCGTGTGGTTCAGCGAGTTGAATGCCTCGCCGCGCATCTGCAAGCGCAGCTTCTCGCTCAGGCGAAACTCGCGCGTCAGCGCCAAGTCCATCAACTCCATCCCCGGACCCTCCACCGTATTGCGCCCGGCGTTGCCGAACGTGTAGGCGGGCGGGACGGCGAACGCCGCCGGGTTGAACCACAGGTTGGCGGTCTCGGTGCCGGCCGGAAACAGCGGCGCGCCAGTGACGTTGGCGCGAATCGGATTTTCTCCCAGCAGTGTTCCGGCGTTGGCGGTATCGCCAAATACGGAGATCGTAAACGGGTAACCCGACGACGCCTGGAAGATGGTTGCCAGACTCCAGTGCGAAGTGAGGCGCTCGGCGAAGCCTCCGTTCTTGTAGCCCGGCAGGTCGTAGACCACGCTTGCCGTGAAGCGATGACGCAGGTCGCAAGCCAAGCCCTTCTCCGCGAACAGGTCCGAGTTGTTCTGCGGAATCGCCGACTCGTCCATGGGCGAGCGGAAATCCGGAGCATCCGTCAGGTTCTTGGCGTAAGTGTAATTGGCGAGGAACGTCAGGCCGTGATCGAAGCGCCGACGCACGTCCACCCAGCCCGCGTCGTACCAACTGCGCGCCGTGTTCTCGAGCATGTTGATGGCTGACACCGGGAAAGTCGTGCTGACCACGTTGAAGTCCGCGGGAAACACGGTGCCGGGGAGGAAGCTGATTTTGGGGAACGGCCGGCGCGGCCCAATCGGACCCGGTCCCGGCGGCGCATTGTTGATCAAGTGGGCGCGCTGCAAGTGCAGGCCGCGGGCGCCTTGATAGCCGACCTCGAGAACCGTCTTGCCGGGAAGGGCCTTCTCGACCGAAAAGCTCCACTGCTGAACGTACTGCGCTGGACTATGAGGATCGGCAGCCGCAAAGCTGATGGTGGTCTTACCCAGCACGGCCGGGCCGAAATTGAAGCCGGTCAAAGCCGGGATGAAGTTGTCGCTCTGGTCGGTCTCCGCGAACACCGACGGGGGAACGTGACGCTGGTTGCAGAAGGTATTCATGTCAATCGGCGTGTAGAAGATGCCGTAAGCGCCGCGCATCACGAAGTTGAGGCGCCCGCGGACTTCGTGCGCGAAGCCCAGGCGGGGAGCAAAGTCATGCGTGTTGGCGAAGATCAAACCGTTCGGCATTCCGAGCTGGCCGCCGATGAAAGCGTTCGGTTTGCCATTCACGAAGATCAGGTTGCCGTTGGGATTGGAGACGTCATAAAGCGGCGTGGCGTATTCGTAGCGCAGGCCGAGATTCACGGTCGTCGCGTCGGTGACGCGCCAGTCGTCCTGGATAAAGCCGTCGGTGTACCAGCTTCGCAGGTCCATCTTGGGGATGCCCGCCTGGCGCTGCTTCACCACCGGCAAGCCCAGCAGGAAGCTGGCGAGCGCCGACCCCGTACGGTCGTTGGTCGCGGTCTGGGTGGTGAAGCCGTTGGTAAACTGATAGAACCCGCGGTTCTGGAAGAATCCCCACATCGGCCAGTAGAAACGCCGGTAGTCGCCGCCCACCTTGAGCGAGTGCCGGCCCAACTGGCGATGCCAGGTATCTCCCACCTGGAGCACGGTGTCCCAGTCCTGCACCGGCGTCGCGGCAAAGCTGTCTCCGAAACCGCTGTAACCTTGCAGGGCGAACCAGGGCATGCCCCAGGCGCCTTGGCCGCCGTATCCGACGCCTTGAATCCCGAGCTGGGTGACGTAGTCATGGGTGAAGTTATTCTGCGAGTAGCGGTGCATGGAAAGCCGCGACAGGCCGAAGTACGCCGTATTGACGGAGACGGGAGAAATGATGTGGGTCTGCGACACGGTCAGGTTCTGCGCTAGGTTGTCGTCGTAAGCGCCGAAGCCGGGCAGGTTCTGCGGAGTGAAGTCGAACTCGTGCCCGATCGAGTACCGCGCGAACAGCGTGTCGCCACGGCTGAAGTTGCGGTCGACGCGGAGCGTCGCCTGGTCGGAGGAATTGTAGTTGGTGCGCAGGTCGAGGTAATTGTTGGAGTCGGCACCTCCTGCGCTTGCGCCTCCCATGCCCATCATGCTGGCGCCAGGTCCCAAGTTGGGAAGCGGAACGGTGTTGAGCACCTGGAGTGCGACGGGGCTCAACAGGTTGCTGGGAATCGCATCGTTAGGAAAAGGATCGCGAATGATCTTCGAGTTGCTGGGGCTCGTCGGCTTGCTCGGATCGTAGTTGGGATTGGGATGCGCACTGAAGGGGTTGTAAATCGTCAGGCCGCTCTGGCTGAAATCGCCCATGCGCTCGAGCGCCGTCGCCACCGTCTCGACCTGAGTCACGCCATTGCCCAGCCGGAAGCCTTCGTAGTTGGCGAAGAAGAACGCGTTGTGGCTGCGGAGGGGACCGCCGAGTGAGCCGCCGAATTGATTCTGCACCTGGTGCGGGATGGTACTCGGGTCGTTTAAGGACCGCGCGTCGAGCGCGTTGTTGCGCATGTACTCGTAGGCGTCGCCGTGCAGGTGGTTGGTGCCCGTCTTGGTGACGATGTTGATTTGGGCGCCGCCCGCGCCGCCGAATTCCGCCGAGTAGCTGCCGGTCTGAACCTTGAACTCTTGCACCGCATCGGGTGAGGGGCCGAACGCCTGGGTGTTGAACGTGGGGTCGGTGTCGGTCGAGCCGTCGAGCAGGAAGTAGTTGGCGTTCGGGCGGTTGCCGCCCACGCTCAACGCGGAGTCCTGCTGCGGCCGCCAGTAGAGTGGATTGGCGCTGCCGGTTTGCGCTCCCGAACCCTGGTGCGCGCTGGGCGCAAGCAGCGCCAGCGCCAACAGGTGACGCCCATTCAGCGGAAGATCCTGGGTCAACGTCGGCTCGATCACTTCGCCGAGGCTCGCGTCGGTGGTGCGCAGCATGTCCACCGTGCCCACCACCTGGACGTGCTGCGATACTTTGCCGAGCGAGGGAGTGACGTCGAGGCGAAGCTCCTGATCCACCTCGAGCGTCAGCTTGCGGACTTCGGTCGCGAATCCGGGAGCCTCCACACGCAACTCATATTGGCCGGGGTTCAAGCTGGGAAATTGATAAGTGCCGGCGGTGGTGGTTTCCGTGGTGCGCGTGAGTTCCGTGCCGGTTTCCATTAACACTAGCTTCACGCCGGGCAGTGGCAACGACTGGGAATCACTGACGATTCCATCGATCCGCGCGCCGTTGGCCTGCGCGTCGAGACGGGACGCCACGACCCCCGGAACAGCGATTCCAAGCAACAGCACCATCGCATAGGGCTTCATGTTCTCTCCCGCTGCATAAGAAGCACTCGGAGGCACTCCTTCGTGCAGGCGCCTGTGAGTTCAAGCTGCCGTTTGTGTGACGGGCCCAGTGGCCTTTTTTTGAAAAAGACAACCCCGACGAAACCGACGCAAGAATGCCGTTCCAAGTTATTAAGGAGGACCAGCGTTGACAATACTCTCCAGGAACTATTCCAACCGATTAAATCGACTATCCGGCGAAGCTTTTCTAATTAACAGAAAACAAGGCGCTTGTTCGTCACACGAACGGCCATTCTTATTGACCCCGTGCACACGTTGCGCTAAGGTTCTTCACGAGGCGAGAGGAAGCGCCAATCAAGCACTGACAAGCCGAATGAATCGCCGAGAACTCATCAAAATGCTGGCGGGCGTCACGGTTGCCGGGGCGGCCGGCGGTTTGTACTACGAACATCGGCGTGCTGCCCGGAACGATCTCTCTGCCGGCTCGCGCCGCTCCGCCGAACCGTTCGCGGTCCAATTCACCGATGTGACTCAAGACGTCGGCATCAATTTCGAACACAACAGCGGCGCGTTCGGGAAGAAGTACCTTCCGGAGACCTTGGGATCGGGCTGCGCATTTTTTGACTACGACAACGACGGCTGGCTCGACATCCTATTGATCAATGGGATGGATTGGCCCGGGCATGTGCGCCAGCGCACGACCACGAAGCTCTACCGCAACAACCGCAACGGCACGTTCACCGACGTGACGCGCGGGGCGGGGCTCGACCTCGAAATGTACGGCATCGGCGTCGCGGTGGGTGATTACGATAACGACGGCTACGCCGACGTCTTTGTCACCTGCTACGGGCAGAGCCGCCTCTTCCACAACAACCGCAACGGAACGTTCACTGAAGTGACCAAACAGGCCGGACTCGCGGGCTACACGAGCCTGAGCACTTCCGCGCTCTGGTTCGACTATGACCGCGACGGCCACCTCGACCTGTTGGTCGCGAACTACGTCCGCTGGTCGCCGGAAACCGACATCTACTGCTCGCTTGACGGCCGGACGAAGTCCTATTGCACGCCCGAGGCCTATCCGGGTACGACCTCTTGGCTGTTTCGCAATCGCGGCGACGGCACTTTCGAGGACGCCACGGGCAAGGCAGGCCTCCACGACACCACGTCGAAGTCGCTCGGCCTTACGATGCTCGACTACGATCTCGACGGCTGGCCTGACGTTTTCGTCGCCAACGACACTCAGCCCAATAAGCTCTATCGCAACAACCATAACGGCGCGTTTTCCGAAGTCGCGGTGATGGCGGGCGTCGCCTTCAGCGAGGACGGTGTGGCGCGCGCCGGCATGGGCGCCGACGCCGCCGATTACGACAACTCGGGTCTGCCCAGCCTCGTGGTGACCAATTTCTCGCAACAAATGGTCGGACTGTATCGCAACGAAGGGCACGGATTTTTCGTCGACGAAGCCCCTCAATCGACTGTAGGGAAATCCAGCCGGTTGACCCTCGGCTTCGGCTGCTTTTTCTTCGATGTCGACCTCGACGGCCGGCTCGACCTGCTCGTGGCCAACGGCCATATCGATCCCTCGATCACGCACGTGGAATCGAGCATCGCTTACGCGGAGTCGCCGCACCTGTTTCACAACGAAGGCGGCGGCAAGTTCCGCGACGTGGTCGCGCTGGTCGGCAAATCGTTCACCGACCCCAAAGTGGCGCGTGGCGCCGCCTACGGCGACTTTGACAACGACGGCGACCTGGACGTGTTGATTACCACCAACAACGGCCCGGCCTACCTCTATCGCAACGACTGCGCCGTGCATCACAGCATCCGTTTTCGCACCGTGGGCGTTAAGTCCAACCGTGACGGGATCGGCACCAACATCCACATCTGGACCCCCGAAGGGCAGCGCTGGCTGACCGTGAAGAGCGGATCCAGTTATCTCTCGCAGTCGGACCGCAGCGTGACCTTCGGACTGGGCGACGCTCGGTCGATCGAGCGCGCCGAGTTCGAGTGGCCGAGCGGCATCAAACAAGAACTGGGCAAACTCGCGGCCGACCGCGCTTACGTGGTCGACGAGGAGAAAGGAGTCATCGCCGACGCGCCTTTCAAGCCGCGGGGATAGAGTGTCTGAAACTACCCTCGCCCCCTCGCGGGAGAGGGTGGCGCGCCAGCGCCGGGTGAGGGGTCCCTCACACCCATGGCAGGCAGCAGAGTTTCGCCGATGAACACTCCCTCCCAACACGAACTCCTGGCGGAGATCCCATCGCCCTCCAAGCGGCTGTGGCTCGGCCTCTGCGTCATCCTCTCGATCTTCATCGTCTTTGCCGCCTACACCACACACGAGGTCCGCTGGCTCGAGGACTTCCAGGTGAACGTCGTCGAGCGGAACCGCAAAGCCTCGCTCCAGCTCCTGCGCCTGCAACAGGACGCCTACCTGCTGGCGATTTCTCTGGGCGAAATGACCCAGGCTTCGACGCGTTATCCGATCCCCGACTGGCGGGCCGAGTTCACGCGCCTGCGCCACGACATGGATGACGCCACACGGCTCGAAAGCCAGTTCGCCGTCTCGACGCCCGCCAGCAACGACAAGCGCCTCCAGCTTCACGGCGCGCTTCAGGACTTCTGGCAATCCGCCGACATCGTCTTTACTCTGGCGGAGCGCGGCCAGGGATCGCAGGCGCAGGCGCTCGCCCAGGGTCAGCTCGAGAGCCGGCGCGCCGTGATCTCCGAAATCGTGTCGCGTCTGCTGGTGCTGAACGACCAGGCTCAGGCCGACGCGGCCGAGCGCATCAGCGCCGTCTACGGCAACGTGAAGCGCGACATCCTGGTGGTGGTCGGCGCGCTCTTCCTCCTGGCCCTCGCGACCGGACTCTATACGTTCGAGGCGAATCGCAAGACTTTTGAACGGCTGCACCATCTCGCGGAACAGCTTCAGTCGCAGTCCGAGCAACTGCGCAAGCTCTCGTGGAAACTTATCGAGGTGCAAGAGGAGACGTTGCGGCACGTGGCGCGCGACCTGCACGACGAATTCGGCCAAATCCTGACGGCCATCGGCGCCATGCTCACGCGCGCCGGCAAACGCGGCCTCGACCGGGATTCCGCCCGCGATCAACTCCTACTCGAGGACTTGCAGGCGGTGCAGAAAATCGTGCAGGATACGCTGCAAAACGTGCGCGACCAGTCGCAGATGTTCCGGCCGGCCATCCTCGACGACTTCGGGCTCGGGCAGACCCTCGAGTGGTTCGTCAAGCAGTTTTCCCGCCAGGCCGGGATTCAGGTACAATTCGCGGCGCATCTCTCGGACGGACTCTTCCCTCCCGAGGACTCGATCCACGTCTACCGTATCGTCCAGGAGGCGCTGAGCAACGTGGCGCGTCACGCTCGAACCCAGCAGGCGGAGGTGGTCATCGAGCAGCGCGACGGCGAACTGGCCCTCGAGATTCAGGATCGAGGCGCGGGGTTCGACCCGGATTCGCGGGGCGACCGCCGGGCGGGTGACGGGCTGGGCGTGATGGGGATGCGCGAGCGCGCCGAGCACCTGGGCGGTTCGCTCCAGATCGAGTCCGCGCCTGGTAAGGGGACGAAGGTCAGCGTGCGAATCCCCGTGAAGAAATCCGCCGTGCCGCGCCCGGCCGAAAAGGTGACATAACCCATGGCAACCTCCGGTCCCGAGAAGAAGATTCGCGTCCTGCTGGCCGAGGATCACGCGCTGGTACGCCAGGGATTCCGCCGCATGCTAGAGGACGATCCGCGCATCGAAGTCGTCGGCGAGGCCAGCACCGGCATCACCGCCATCGATCAGTGCGCGAAGCTCAAGCCCGACGTCGTGGTCATGGACCTCTCCATGCCGGAGCTGGGCGGGGTGGAGGCGACGGCGGAAATCCTCAAGGCGAGCCCTGACACCAAGGTCCTCATCCTCAGCATGTACTCGAATCCCGCCTATGTGCGCAAGGCGTTTGAGGTGGGTGCGAAAGGTTATATTCTGAAGGACGCGATCGAAGTCGACCTCGCCCAGGCGGTGATTACGCTCGCGCAAGGCGGCGCCTACATGAGTCCGCAGATCTCGAACCTGGTCATCGATACGCTGCGGTCGGGCAACCTTCAAGAGGCCACGCAGGATCCCTATGACCGGCTGACGCTGCGCGAGAAAGAAGTGCTGCAACTCATCGCCCAAGGTAAATCCAACAAGGAGATCGCGGTGCTGCTCGATATCAGCGTGAATACGGTCGCCGTTCACCGCGCGCGTTTGATGGAAACGCTGGGACTGCATCGCACCGCCGAACTCGTGCTCTTCGCCGTCAAGAAGGGCCTGATCCAGCCGCAATAGCGCCATCCCGACCTTCCAGAGTTTTCATGTTCCAGGTCAAGCAGCGATATTTTAAGGCTAGTAAGCTAGTCTGGCGACGGATGCTCGGCGGGAGTTCGCTTTTTCCGGGACTCGGTCGTGCGTTTCCAATCACATCCACGCAGCGAACGCCTATTCGTGCCGGTTCGTTCCAGTTCGTTTCAAGTCCATTGATGTCGTGCATTCAATAAGATACGCGTTCGCTAGCCCTCCAGGACGGTTCGTTTTTGAGTTCGTTCCTCGAGACTTCCTTTATTTACTATAGCTTACAAGCATGTGACATGCAAAAAACTATCTTTTTTTGTGCCACCTTTCCCCCTTTCTCCGCGACGAAGCTTCGATATAGACAAGGTATGTAGGCCAGTATCGGCGGCTCCCTGCTCGGCCGGAGGCCGCGCCACTTGCCAAATGCTGATGTCCACGGGTCCAAGCTAACACGTTTCGACGCGACCCGTGAGACGCATGAGAATGAAAATTTCCGCTTTTCGATCCGACCGCCGGCCGGCGCTCCGATCGCCTAGTCCTTTCTTACTTTCGAATTCCGCGGCGCAGACGTATCTCTAGCTCATTGAGCCACTTGTGCTAGGAATAGTGTCAGACTCAAAAAAAAGCACTACATATTGTATTTTTCTCTTGACACCGTTCGAGCCAGGGTATAGGTTGCGCGATGCGAGCCGAGTGTGAAGCACGTGGCGTGTTTGCCGGGCGCCAAGGCGGCTGAACTCGGCGGGCCATCGTACGGGAAGGGGCGATGGCGGTTCCGTGGGCTCCGGGAACAGGCTGGCCGGGACGCGGATTTAACAAACCCGACAATCAGCGCCAGTGCTCAGCCTCAGGGGTTCGATCATGGGGGAGAGGGACGTGTTGCTTGTTGCGTCCGAATCAGGCCGGGGACGGCATCAGTCAGCCAGCCAAGCGCATCTATATAGAAGGCGCTCCTCAGGAAAGCCAGCAGGTCTACTCTTTATACGAAGGCTGGAACGAGCGAGGCGAGAAACCCCGCAACGAACAGTTTAGGAGATCTTCATATGGCAGAGCGGGAAGCAGTGTCGATGACATCCATGAACGCAGCCACCACGACGGCGGAGGACGCCTCGAAGCGTGGCATCAGCGTCAAGCGCTTTTTTACCAAGGCTGGCACTCATCCTTTTGACGAGATCGAGTGGGAATTGCGCACCGCGAGCATCCAGAACGAAAAAGGCCAGACCATCTTCGAGCAGCGCTCGGTCGAGGTCCCCAAGGACTGGTCGCAGACTGCGACCAACATCGTGGCGTCGAAGTATTTCCACGGCAAGCTGGGGACGCCGGAGCGCGAGTCGAGCGTCAAGCAGATTATCAGCCGCGTCGCCGACACGATCGCCCAGTGGGGCGCGGAGGGCGGCTACTTCCGCAGCGAGCAGGACGCCAAGAATTTTCACGCTGAACTCCTCCACCTTCTGGTGCGCCAGAAGGCCGCGTTTAACTCGCCCGTCTGGTTCAATCTCGGCCTGTGGCACAAGTACCAGCGTAGTTCGCAAGGCAGCGGCCACTACTGGGATCCTGCCACCGGCGCCATCAAGATGGAGACCGAGGCCTACCGTCACCCGCAGTGCTCTGCCTGTTTTATCAACTCCGTTCAGGACAACCTCTCCAGCATCCTGACGCTCGCCAAAACTGAAGGGATGCTCTTCAAATGGGGTTCGGGCACGGGTACGAACCTCTCACCACTCCGCTCCTCCCTGGAAACACTTTCGGGCGGCGGTGTGGCCTCGGGTCCCCTATCGTTCATGAAAGGCTTCGACGCCTTTGCGGGGGTCATCAAGTCGGGCGGCAAGACGCGGCGCGCCGCCAAGATGGTGATCCTCAACATCGACCATCCCGACATCGTGGAGTTCATCGAGTGCAAGGCCAAGGAAGAGCGCAAGGCGTGGGCGCTGGTCGACGCCGGCTACGACTCCTCGCTCGACGGCGAGGCTTACAGCTCCATCTTCTTCCAGAACGCCAATAACAGCGTGCGCGTCACCGACGACTTCATGAAAGCGGTGATCTCGGACGGCGACTGGACCACGCGGCGGATCCTCAACGGCGAGCCGGTCCAGACTTACCGGGCGCGCGAGCTGATGCGCAAGATCTCGGAGTCGGCCTGGCAGTGCGGCGATCCGGGCATGCAGTTTGACTCGACCATCAACAACTGGAATCCCTGCAAGACGAGCGCGCGCATCAACGCCTCGAATCCGTGCAGCGAGTACATGTTCCTGGACGATTCGGCGTGCAACCTGGCGTCGCTCAACTTGCTGAAGTTCCTGGCGCCCGACGCCAAGTTCGACGTGGAGGCCTTCCGCCACGCCGTCGACGTCCTGATCATGGCGCAGGAAATCCTGGTGGACAACGCGAGTTATCCGACGGAGAAGATCGCCCAGAACTCGCACGACTTCCGCCCGCTCGGCCTCGGGTACGCCAACCTGGGCGCGCTGCTCATGGCCGCCGGGCTCCCTTACGACTCGGACGCGGGGCGCGACATGGCCGCGGCCATCACCGCGAGCATGCACGGTCAGGCCTACCTCACCTCGAGCCGCATCGCCGCCGAGGTCGGCCCCTTCCCGCGCTACACGGAGAATCGTGAGCCCTTCCTCGGGGTCATTGCCCAGCATCGCCACGGGCTCGACGCCGTCAATCCCCGCAACGTCCCGGACGCGCTCTGGCAGGCCACCCGGAAGATCTGGGACGACGCGCTGGCGAGCGGGATGAAGCACGGCTACCGCAACGGCCAGGTCACCGTGCTCGCGCCCACGGGTACCATTGGATTCATGATGGACTGCGACACAACGGGCGTTGAGCCTGACCTGGCGCTGGTGAAATACAAGAAGCTGGTGGGCGGCGGGCTGATCAAGATCGTCAACAACGTGGTTCCCACGGCGCTCTTGAAGCTCGGCTATACCGAGCAGGAAGCCTCGGAAATCGTCGCCTACATCGACCAGAACGGCACGATCGAAGGCGCGCCGCATTTGAAGGCCGAGCACCTGCCAGTGTTCGATTGTTCGCTCAAGCCGGCGCACGGCAAGCGCTCGATTCACTACATGGGCCACGTACGCATGATGGCCGCCGTCCAGCCGTTCCTCTCGGGCGCCATCTCGAAGACGGTGAACCTTCCTGAAGAAGCCACGGTCGAGGACATCTCGAACGCCTACGTCGAAGCGTGGCGCCTCGGCATCAAGGCCATCGCCATTTATCGCGACGGGTCGAAACGCACTCAGCCGTTGAATACATCGGACGCGAAGCCCAAAGAACAGGGGTCAGGGGTCAGGAGTCAGGGATCAGCAGGGCCGGAGGCTCCGGCTGCCCCTCCCCCGTCCCCGGCGCCGAGCTCCGCGGCGACCTCGGCGCTCAAGCGGCGCAAGCTGCCCGACGAGCGAAAAGCCATCACTCACAAGTTCTCCGTGGGCGGACACGAGGGCTACCTGACGGTGGGCCTCTACGATAGCGGCATGCCGGGCGAAATCTTCATCACCATGGCGAAGGAAGGTTCGACGGTCTCGGGTCTGATGGATTCGTTCGCCACCGCCGTCTCGCTCGCGCTTCAGTATGGCGTGCCGCTCAAAGTGCTTTGCGACAAGTTCTCGCATACGCGCTTCGAGCCCAGCGGCTGGTCGTCGAACCGCGACATCGGCTACGCCAAGTCGCTCATGGACTACATCTTCCGCTGGCTGGCGATCAAGTTCCTGCCCAAGGAAGCGCAGCCGCGTGAGAACGCGAGCCTCGCGGCCCCCAACGGCACCGAAGTCGCGGGCGCGGCGGAACTCGCGTCAAAGTTCTCACAGGCGGCAACCGAAAAGCCCGCCGAGTCCGTGGCGTCGGAGCCTCACGCGTTGCAGCCGCAACTCGCCGGCGTCGAAACCACCGACGACGCTCCCAGTTGCTCCGACTGCGGCGCTATCATGGTGCGCAACGGCGCGTGCTATCGCTGCATGAACTGCGGGTCTACCAGCGGGTGTTCGTAAAGCCGCCAGACAACGAGTCGCAGCGCCCAGACTTTTTGCAGGCAACGTTATCCGCGGGAACGCAGTCCAAGGCGAAGTCGGCAGAATGGCAATCCTCGAAGGGGGTTCGGAGGTTGGATTGAGCACGCGCAAGGACCCGAAGCCCCTTCCCGTTGACGTTCAGGAGGCGCTCGACGCGATCTGCGCCCACGGTCACGGGCGCTGCTGGTATTGTGACGCGAGACTGCCGTCATCCGGCCGCGCGCTGCGCGGCTGGGACGTCCAGCGGATCGACGAACAGCCGGTGGCGAGTATCATCCTCGTCTGCCCCAAGTGCACTCGCCGCAAGGCCAGGCTGGGGGATGCCGAGTTCAAGCGCCGGATCGACTTGGGTATCTCGACCGCCGTACGCCGGCCGCGCGCCACGCACGACGTCGCTGGTCTGGCGCGACCGCGGGCCGCTGCGCCCCCCACTCCGTAGTGCCATCTCACTCGTCAGCTCTGCTGGAAAAACTTCCGCGGGAGAGGTATCGCCATGAAAGTTATCGACCCGGTCTGCAAAATGGAGATTGACTCGAACAAGGCCGCGGCCAAGAGCGAGTACCAGGGCAAGACGATTTACTTCTGCAACCCCGGCTGCAAAGCGGCTTTCGATAAGGATCCTGCCCAATACCTCGGCAAGTAAGTTTCCTTTATCAGTCTCGAGGGCATGAGAAGAGCGCGATGCCGGACTTTAAGCAACGGTGATCTTCATCACCTGCTCGCCGGTCGCGCCGTCGGGGTAGATGTTGCGGGGGTCGCGGTTCTCGACGCGACCCTGTCCATCGATGGCCCGCGCGTGGATGTTGTAGTCGCCGGGCTTGGGGTTCACCCAGACGTACTTCCAGAAAGTCCAGACGATGGGCGAGGGATTGCTGAACAGGCTGGTGGGGTGCCAGGTGCGGCCGTCATCGAAGCTGAGCTCGACCGACCTGATGCCGTCGAGATTGCCCACCGCGTATCCGGTGAGCTCGAAATTCCTTCCTGAGATTTTGGCGCCGCTTTTCAGGTCAGTGAACCGGGCGTGCGCCAGGCGCTCCGAGGAGTCTGACCAGCCCTGGCTTTCCCAGTAGCCGAGGTACGCCTTGTTGACGAGTTCGATGCGCGTGACCCACTTGGGCTGCTTCATGCCGAATTTCCCGGGGATGAAGACGCGCATCGGATACCCGTGCACCGGCGGCAGATCCTCGCCGTTCATCTGGTAGGCGAGGAAATTCTCCGCGTTCCAGAGGCGCTCGAGCGGATGCCCGGTCGAGAAGCCGTCGGCGGCGTGGATGACCGCGTACGCCGCGTCCTTGAGCGGCTGGGCGCGCTCGATGAGCGGCTTGAGGGGCGTGCCGGTCCACTTGGCGTTGCCGATGGCGTTGCCGCCGATGGAGTTCGAGATACACTCGAGCGTTAAGTCCTTCTCGATACGCGGCAGGTTGACGACGTCCTGGTAGGTTAGCGTGAAGGGGTGGGCGACGAGGCCGTCGAACTTGAATCGCCAGTCCGCCGCCTTGATGGCCGGAGTCCCGCCCTTCGATGTGACGTAAAAGTCCTCGTTGGGCGTGATGGCGACGAGCGCCGCCTCGGCGCCGTACTTCTCGTAGGCCTTGACCGAGAAGCCGCCGGGATCGCGCAGCCCGTTCATCCAGCGGGTCAGGTAGCTGTACTCGATCAGGCCGATACCGCCCGCTACTGCCGCGATAATGAAAGTTCGGCGTTCCACGGTTGATAGGATGCAGGAACCGGCCTTCGGGCTTCGCCTCGCGCTGGAATCCGCAGAATCGGGAGTCCCAAGTGCGGTGGCAGCCCGTACTATAAGCCGAAGCGCGCCTGTGGTATCTTGCCACTCGGGAGTCCGGGAGTGAAACCCAGTACCGCGGTCTCGGCCGAGGGGGCCCTCTCTCCGGAGCGGGCCGAAAGGACCTACGATCGATGGGCTGGGGTCTATGGTGTGTGGGCGGCGATGACCGAGAGTCGCGCCCACCGGATCGCGTTTGAGGCCGCTTTACCCTCGGCGGGCGACTCTGTGCTCGAAGTTAGCGTGGGCACGGGCGAGTTTTTCTCCCGGCTCGCAGGTACGCCGAACCTCCACTGTTGCATTGGGACCGATTTGAGCAACGAAATGCTCCGGCGGTCTCGGAAACGGCTGACGTCCGAGGTGAGCGCGGGCGCACTTTGCCGGGCTGACGCGCGACATCTGCCTTTGGCGAGCGCGGCGTTCGATCTTGTCGTGAACAGCTACCTGCTCGACCTGCTCTCGGAGGCTGATCGTCGTGAGGCGCTGGCAGAGTTCCGTAGGATGCTTAAGGTGGACGGCAAACTGGTCCTGCTCAACATGACAGAGCAGATGCCGATCGTGAATCGCCTCTGGATGTGGCTGTTCCGTCATGCGCCAGCTCTGGTGGGAGGATGCCAGCCCGTGGCCGTGCAGACGCTGCTGCGCGACGATGTCTGGCGCATTGAAAAGCAGCAGTGCATCTCGCAGAACGGGTTCCGCTCCCAGCTGATCGTGGCGCGCGCCCTGACGATGGCCGAGGGGACGAAGTGAATCAAAGGGTTGAACGCCGCCGCCAGTTCTGCCTGCGTTGCGGCCAGTTGATGTTCGAGTATTTTCGCTCGCCCGACGGCCATTTTGGCCTGGTGGCGTCTCCGGAAGAGCCTGACTCCGGCGAGCGCGACCGGCGCGAGGTTCGGTGCCCGACCTGCGGGGCGAGATACCGCCTGCTCGACCGGCTGAGCGCCATGGGACAGCCGATTGAAAGGCAGTAAGCGTCGGGACTTGACGCCCATCAGCAATCCAACTGCTCGAAGCGCGAAGCTGGTGGTCCTCAACCAGTGCGGGCACGTCCCTGAGATTGAGAAGCCGCAGGAATTCAACCAGGCCCTTAACCAGTGCGGGCACGTCCCTGAGATTGAGAAGCCGCAGGAATTCAACCAGGCCCTTTTGGATTTCCCCGGCTCACCATGAGCTCTGAAGATTTCCTGCTGACTCCGGAGAACCTGCCCGGCTATCTTGCGTCGCAAGGGCTGATCGCCAGCCGCAGGCGCGTTGACGTGCGCGAGCTGGGCGGTGGCGTGTCGAACGCCGTGTTGCTCGTCGAATGTCAAGGGGAGCCTGGCGCTCCGGGCAACCGCTGGGTAGTGAAGCAGTCGCTGGGCAAACTCCGAGTCAAGGACGACTGGCGGTCGGACCGCGACCGCATCTTTCGCGAGGCGGAAGCGATCGAAGCGCTCCGGCCCGTGCTGGGTGATTCGCTGCCCGAGGTGATTCACGTCGACCGCGAGAACTATGCCTACGTCATGACCGCGGCGCCCTTGGGGTCCGTCGTCTGGAAGGAGTCGCTGCTCGCGGGCCGACGCTCCGGCCCGCAGGTGGCTCATCAGGTGGGTGTGCTGCTGGCGCGGATGATCAACGCCTCGCGGACCGACAAGGCGTTTCACAAACGATTTTGGGATGGCACGGTTTTCGATCAGCTTCGGATCGATCCCTATTACCGCACCGTCGCCCGGCGCCACCCGGACGTCCGCGAGCAGTTCGACGAACTGACCGGGATCTCCTGGAATATCGATACGGCGCTGGTGCACGGCGACTACAGTCCGAAGAACATGCTGGTGCGCGGGCGGGACGTCTTCCTGATTGACTTCGAGGTGATCCACTGGGGCGACCCGTCGTTTGATTCAGGATTCCTGCTGAACCATCTTTTCTTGAAGACGTTCCATCAGCCCCGCTTTGCCGCGCTCTACATCGACGCCGTCCACCGTTTCTGGCAGGCGTTGACCACCGGACTCGGGTGCCGTCCGCCGGAGGCTAGCGACTTCGAACGCATGACGTTGCGCCATCTCGGCGGGCTGATGCTGGCGCGCATCGACGGGAAGTCGCCGGTCGAGTATATTCGCGACGAAGCAACCAAAGAGCGCGTGCGCCACGCCGCCAAGCGCATTCTGCTCGAAGCGCCGGCGAAGCTCGACGAAGTGGTCAACCTGGTGCTGGGAGAGATCCAGTCGGCCGGGACGGCGCTCGCTCTCTGAGATCCTATGGCGCGTATCGGCCTCATTCACGCCCGGGAAGTGCTGGACTCGCGCGGCAATCCCACCGTCGAGGTGGAGGTGGTGCTGGAAGACGGCGCGCGCGGTCGGGCGATTGTCCCGTCGGGTGCGTCGACCGGGAAGGCGGAAGCGCTCGAGCTCCGCGACGGCGACCGGCAGCGTTATCTGGGACGCGGGGTGCGCGAGGCGGTGGCCAACGTTGAAGGGGAAATCGCTCTGGCGATTGGGGGCGCAGAGGCCTCCGAGCAGGCCCGCGTCGATGAGCTCCTCATCTCGCTCGACAAGACTCCCAACAAGCGGCGCCTGGGCGCAAACGCGGTTCTCGGGACGTCACTCGCGGTGGCGCGCGCCGCCGCCGCGTCAGCGAGGCTGCCGCTCTACCGTTATCTGGGTGGCGATTCGGCGGCGGAGTTGCCGGTACCCATGGTCAATATCCTGAGCGGCGGCCTGCATGGCGGAGGCAATCTCGACTTCCAGGATTTCCAGGTGATACCGCTGCGCGCGACCCGCTACCACGAAGCACTCGAAGACGCGGTGGCGATTTATCGTGCGATGAAGGACGTGCTCCAGGCGCGCGGCGCGCTCACGGCGGGCGTTGCCGATGAAGGCGGCTACGCGCCACGCCTCGCGTCGAACGAGGCGGGCTTTGAAGTCATGGTCGAGGCGTTCGAACGCGCGGGATTCAAGCCGGGCGAGGATGCGGCCATCGCCGTCGATGTGGCCGCCAGCCACTTCCTCGACGGCGGACGATACTGTCTCGCGGCCGAGGACGCCGAACTCAAGTCCGCCGAGATGGTCGATCGCCTGGCAGCCTGGGCGGACCGCTATCCCATTCTTTCCATCGAGGACGGGCTGGGTGAGGAGGATTGGAGCGGCTGGAAGATACTGACCGAACGGCTGGGGGCACGATGCCAGTTGCTGGGCGACGATCTGTTTGTCACTCGTGTGGCGCGGCTGGAGCGCGGGATCCAGTCCGTGGTGGCCAACGCGGTTCTCGTCAAGATGAACCAGGTGGGAACAGTCACCGAGACCCTGGAAGTCGTGCGGCTTGCCAAGCGGCACGGATACCGAACCGTGGTGAGCGCGCGTTCCGGCGAAACCGAAGACGACTCGCTCGCCGACCTCGCTGTCGCGACTGGCGCCTCGCAAATCAAAATCGGCGCGATAACGCGCTCGGAGCGCCTGGCGAAATACAACCGGCTCCTGCGTATCGAAGAACAGCTTGGCGCGAGCGCCGATTATCGCGGCGCCGAAGTCTTCCGTGGTTTGGGCTCCTGATTTGCAGAGGCGGATGGCGTGTTGTAGTCTGTTCTTTCATCCAATAATGCCGCGGCGCGCGGGTTTGGCATGGGGACGAAAGAGCCGCAACCGGCGCACGCTACGGAGCTCGACGATGACCAAGCGCACGTTGTTTACTCACACGGGAATTGCCGGTTTCTTGGTCGTGGTTCTGCTTGCCGCGATGACAGGTGTCACGGCGGGTGTCGAGCGGCCGCCGGAATTCAAGCCAGGTTTCAACCTGTTCTCCCCCACCGAGGACATCAAGTTGGGCCACGACAACGCAGCGGAAGTGGAGAAGCAGCTCCCCCTCCTCCACGACGCCGAAACCGAGCGCTACCTCAACGACCTCGGACGGCGGCTCTCCAGCTACACCCCGAACGACCGCAAAGAGTACGTCTGGCAATTCAAGGTGGTCAACAGCACCGACATTAACGCTTTCGCACTGCCGGGCGGCTACATCTACGTCAACCGCGCGACCATCGAGGCGGCACAGGACGAAGCGCAGCTTGCCGGCGTGATGGCTCATGAGGAAGGACACGTGGTCATGCGCCACGGCACGCATCAGGCATCCCAGATGATGCTGGCACAAGCGCCGCTTTCGATCCTGGGCGGATTGCTAGGTCAGAACGACAGCGTGATGGGCCAGCTCGCTCAAATCGGCGTCGGCTTGGGAGTCAACTCCATCTTCCTGCACAATTCGCGCAGCAACGAATCACAGGCGGATGAGGTCGGTACGTATGTCCTTTATCAGGCAGGGTACGATCCTCACGCCATGGCGCAGTTCTTTCAGATCATCGAACAGAAGTATCCCCAGCGCACGCTCCAGTTCTTCTCCGACCACCCCAATCCGGCGAACCGAATCCAGATGGTGGACGCGGAGGTTCCCACGCTCGGTCCGCCGAAAGAATGGAAAACCGACAGTCCGGAGTTCGAGTCGATCAAACGGCACGTGCTCAGCCTGCCGCCCGCACCCAAACCGAAGCCGCAGTTGACGAGTCAGTAGCCGGCATGACGATTGCCACTTATCAGATCGGCGATTTCCTCCGAGACCCTCGGCGGCAGCCAGACTGGGCGCAGTTGACGCGCCTGGCTGGCGATCGCAGCGCAATCCTGTTTGAGGAGCTCAGACAGCGCGTCAGCGTCATCGACGGATTGGTCGAGGAGCTCATCTACCAAGGGTCTGACGTCGGCTGGACGCCGCACTACCGGTGCGCCGCGACGAGCCTGTTCAGCGTCCTCATTCGCCCTGGTGTTCTGGAAGCGGTCATCAGGCTCGATCGGCGCGAGCGCGAACGGGCGCTCGAATCAACACGGGTCGCTCATCGCATCAAGCAGCAGATTCGAAGTGCGCCAGTGGAAAACGAAGTGACCCATCTGCACGTGCCGCTTGCCAAGGTTGAAGACCTCCGGGCCTTCGCGAGTCTGGCGGTCCTGAAAAGCCAGGTGGGTCCGCCGGCCAAGCATCCCTAACCTCCCCGCCCGAACCACGCCATCCGCACGAATTCCGATGTCCGGGCGTGCGGCATCTGGTATTCTGATGCGCAGGCGAATCTCTGCTGTGGCGCAGTGATGAATCGACGTTCGGCAATGAGCGTGGTTGGAGCCACCTTGGCGGGAGCTTTGATCCCCAAGGCGGAAGCGTGGCCCGCCCAGGGGCTCGCGCAGGGTCCCGTCTACGTCGTCCTCTGGTTCGACACTGAGGACTACATCCTGCCTGAGAGCGACAACGCCGCCAAGCGCATCGCGGACTACCTGACTCAGCAGGGTGTCCGAGCGACTTTTAAAGTGGTGGGCGAAAAAGCGCGGACGCTCGAGCGCCGGCGCCGGCGCGACGTCATCGCGGCGCTCGCCCGGCACGAGATCGGCTACCACTCGAACACCCACAGCCAACACCCTACGGTGGCGGAATACGAGTCGCCGCTCGATTGGGAAGCAGGCGTTGAGGAGTTCGACCGGCGCGAGCGTCCTGGCTTCGACGACATACGCCGCATCGTCGGCAAAGCTCCCGTCTGTTATGGTCAACCTGGCAGTTCCTGGGCTCCGCAGGTGTTCCCCACGCTCAAAAAGTGGGGCGTCAACGTTTATCTGGACGAAGCTCCGCAGGTCGGGCTCGACGGAAAGCCCTTCTGGTACGGCGGGCTGCTGAATATCTTTAATACGAGGGAAGGGCCCGAGCTTCGCCCCAATGATGACTGGTCGAACCTCGATCAGGCCAAGGCCAAGTTCCAGGAATTCTACGTCCGGCTAGGTTCCCAGCCCGGCGGCGGACTCATCAGTCTCTATTTTCACCCCTGCGAGTTCATCCACAAGGAATTCTGGGATGCGGTGAACTTCGCCCATGGCGCGAATCCGCCGCGCGAGGATTGGAAACTGCCGCCCATGAAGACGCCCGAGGATAGCGAGCGGGCCTTTCAGTACCTTGCGGGACTTGTCACGACCATGAAGTCGTTTCCGCAGGTGCGATTTGTCAGCGCGTCTGAGGCGTTCGAACTTTTTCCCGACGCCGTACAGAACCGCGTGTTCTCCATGCAGGAAGTGAACGATGTTGCAAGTCAGGTCGATACCGAGGTGTCGTACCAGATACACCCGAACTATCTGCTCGCGCCGAGCGAGACGTTTGCTCTGCTGAACCAGTTCGTCAGCGGGGTGATTCGCAAGCGAGCCGCCGAGCCGCTGACGCTCGAGCGGACGCCCTACGGCCCTGACTCCGCACCGCCTCCGCTGTCCTCGAATGCTACTGTTCCCTGGAACCAGTTCTCGCATACCGTCCTCGACATGGCGGGGTTTCTGAGCCGTAACGGCCAGCTTCCACCCCAGGTCTGGCTAGGGAGTGTCGGCGTTCCACCCGAAAGCTACTTGGTGGCGCTCGCCCAGGTATCGTCGACGCTCATCGCCAAGAGCGAGCCGCCCGAATCTGTGACTTTCTCTTCGGCGCGCCTTGCGACCTCCCGCTACGTGGCGGCGGATTCGCCTTCTCTCTGGAACTGGCCCATCTTTCCTCCTGGCTTCCATTCTCCTCACCTGATGGAGCTGGCGCGGCTGCAGGCCTGGACGCTCAAGCCTGCCAAACTGCGCGGGGCGACGTAGTTCATCTTGTTCCTTCCCTGTCAGTATGTTATCTTCGCCCAGTAGCGCGCCGCGGTTCAGGAGTCTTTCACGGAGGGAGGCGTGGTCAGGTAGAGAACCACACACTCTGCAGAATGAGGGGAATGCCGGACATGCCTCTGGTCGGCAAGGCCACTCCGCAGGGCAAGCGCACGAGTCATGCAGTCTCCCTTCCCGGAAAATGACCGCTTCCCAACCTGGAAAATAGCTGCTCTAGAGGCCGCGGTTGCTGCGACCTTCCTGGTTCTGCTGCTCGGATACTGGCGCATCGAGATTACCCAACACCAGCACTATGTGGAGCAGGCCGAGCGCAACCGCATCCGCGACCTTCCGGTGATTGCGCCGCGCGGGCGCATCCTCGATCGCGAAGGGCGCGTGCTGGTCGATAACTTCCCCGCTTTCAGTGTGTTGCTGATGCGCGAGGACAACGCCAAGCTGTCACCCGGGCAGGTCCAGGGTATCGGGCGCGGCCTTGTACTTGACCCGCTGGAACTTCAACAGTTGATTGACCGCTCCGCTCATCTGCCGCGTTTTCAGCCCATTGTTCTGAAGCAGTCGGCGACGCTCGAAGACGTCGCTTTCGTCGAGTCGCACCGGCTGGAGTATCCGGAGCTGGACATCATCCAGGTCCAGCAGCGCCTGTATCCCAAACACGAAGTTGCCGCAGCGCTGCTCGGATACGTGGGCGAGGTGCCTGAGGAGATGATCGCCCAACCGGGATCCCACTACCGGCCGGGCGACGTGGCAGGAAAATTCGGGATCGAGCGGCAATACAATTCTGTTCTCTCGGGCCGCGACGGATCGCGACGCGTGGTTGTCAACAGCCGAGGCCAGGAAGTTAGCTCATTGAACACGGTTAACGCCCTTCCTGGCAACGACTTGAGATTAACCATTGACCTCGATTTGCAGATGACGGCCGAGGCCGCGCTGGGGCAGCACGCCGGTGCTGTCGTGGCGCTTGATCCTCGCACCGGCGAAGTGCTGGCCATGGTCAGCCACCCTACATTCGATCCCAACGATTTTGCCCATCGGATTGACCGGACGGAGTGGCAGCAGTTGACCGAAGATCGGATGAAGCCGCTGATGAATAAAGCGATCCAGGCTCACTTGGCGCCGGGCTCGGTCTTCAAGATCATCACTGCCGCGGCGGCACTCGAGACAGGCACGATCAAGCCGGATTTCGCCGTTCACTGTCCAGGATTCATCACTCTCTACGGGCATACGTATCACGATTGGGTTTGGGACAAGCACAAGGGCCACGGCAGTGTCGACTTGCATCGGGCTATCGTGCTTTCCTGCGACGTCTACTTCTATACCCTCGGCAAAATGCTGGGTATCGACAAGATAGCCTATTACGCGAAGGAGCTGGGGCTTGGCGCGCGCACCGGAATCGACTTGCCGGGTGAGGACCCGGGCCTGATCCCATCGCCCGAGTGGACGGAGAAAGTGTTCAAGCGAAAGTGGTGGGCGGGCGAGACGATATCGGTGGCCATCGGTCAAGGAGCAGTGGCCGTGACCCCACTACAATTGGCGTACGCCATCGGCGGCGTCGCCTCCGGAGGTGTTTTCCACCGTCCCCACGCTGCTTTCCAGGATCAACTCTTGGCGCTGGGGGTTGATCCGCCAAACGATAACGAACACATGTTCTCGCTGAAGCCGACTACCGTTAGTTGTCTGACCCGCGGCATGTGGGGTGTCGTTAACGAAGGAGGGGGCACTGGAGGAGGCGCCCACGACCCTGGCCTCGACATTGCTGGCAAGACCGGTACGGCGCAGGTCGTGAGTGTACAACTACAAAAATCGGAGCACAAGGCAACATTTCGTAATAACGCTTGGTTTGTTGGTTATGCTCCAAGCACAAGACCCGAAATCGTGGTGGCGGCCCTCGTCATGGAAGGTGAGCATTCCTCAGTCGCCGTTCCGATTGCTCGTGAGGTTATCAGGGCGTACTACGAGAAGAAAGGTAAGATCACGCCGAATCCTGTCACCCAACCGCGCCTGATGAGCGAAGCGCGTGATGCGGTGAAGCCGGAGATATCGCCGGCTCAGCACGATCCCCGACTCCAATGAGTAAAGCCGCAAGCTATCGAGACTTCGACTGGCTTCTCCTCCTGCTCGCCCTGGGTATCGCGGCGATCGGCGTTGTCGAAATCTACAGCACCACGGCCCACACGGCCTTGGCGGCTCAGTATAAGCGGCAGATTTACTGGATTCTAATGGGGTGTATCCTGGCTATTGCGGTCAGCCGGTTTGATTATCACCAGGTCCTTGAACAGATCCCATGGATCTACTTGGTCAGCATCCTGGCGCTGCTGGCGGTGCTCGTGGGCGGTCATTCGGCTTCAGGAGCCCGCCGCTGGCTGAAGATCGGCCCCTTAACTTTCCAAGTGTCAGAGTTGGCGAAGTTGGTTATAATAGTCGCGGTGGCGGCTTACCTCGCGAGCCGGCGAGAGAAGTCCGTTAGTTGGAGCGATTTGGTAGTCCTCGGAGCCTTGGTCGGTGTGCCTGCTACCCTGATCGCGATCGAGCCGGACCTTGGCACGTCGCTGACGTTGGTTCCGATTGTCGCTGCTGGGCTGTTCCTGGCAGGAATCCGGGTGCGGCAGGTTCTCGCGCTGTTGCTTCTGGGAGTACTAATTCTACCGGTGGGCTGGCATTTCCTAAAGCCGTATCAACGGGAAAGGGTGGAGACATTCATCCACCCCGCGGAGGACACCCAGGGTTCCGGCTATCAATCCTCGCAAGCCAAGATTGCGATTGGATCGGGCGGCTTCTGGGGCAAGGGTATCGGAAACGGAACGCAGAGCCGGCTGGGATTCATTCCCGTTTCCCACGCCGACTTCATTTTCGCGTCTTTCGCGGAAGAACAGGGCTTCGTGGGTACATTGCTCGTTTTCCTGCTTTATTTTGCCTTGCTGTTGCGCCTCCTGGATGGAGCTCAGACAGCGGTAGACCGCGCGGGCACGCTGGTGCTCGTCGGTTTTGCATCCCTTTTGTTTTTTCAAGTTGCCGTGAATGTCGGGATGATGATCGGCTTCCTGCCGGTCACCGGAATCCCTTTGCCACTGATGAGTCAAGGAGGATCCTCGACCCTCATCACTTTCCTGGGTCTCGGCTTGGCCATGAGTGTCAAGATGCGGCGTTTCGTGAACTGACTGGCGTCTGAAGGGGAGTACAGAGTTTCGTGGTCGAAAGGTTCGTGGGTGGGTCGCAGCCGCAGTTGGAACTCCCACGCACACGCGCAATTTGTCCGGATGGACCGGATGGGGTTGTTCCGGAGCCGCTTCGTTTGGAGTGACGGCAAAACGACCCGAAGATTGAATTCTTATGATGCGAGCCGGAACGCGGGCTCCGAGAGTGGCCAGTGCGGCTCGCAACGGGAACGGCTGGAGTTGATCTCCCGTTGGCTCACCTCCGACGACGTCGGGACTGAGACCAGGGATTGATCCTCGCGGGCGTCCCGCAGGAGGGTTTCCCATGTCCAAGGAGTTGTTTATTTGCTCGTCTCCGCACGAGACGAAGGTTGCCGTGCTTGAGGACGACGCGCTGGTCGAGGTGTATCACGAGCGGGATACGGGCATCGGCTTGGTGGGTGGCATCTACAAGGGCCGCGTCAGCCGTGTGTTGCCTGGTATGCAGTCGGCGTTTGTGAATATTGGCCTGGAGCGTGATGCTTTCCTCTACGTGTCGGATTTCTTCGAGGACTCCGAGGAGTACGACAAGGTCGTCTCCGAAGCCGAGGCTCGTGTCTCACGTTTGGGCACCGAGCCTGCGGCAAGTGCCAGTACGGCTGTGCCAGAAACTGCGGCGGTTGCTACGCCTCTTCCCGTGGCGGGCGATGTCGGCCCCACAACCGAGTCCTCTGGCGTTCAGGTTCCCTCCGAGGCTACCGCGGCTCCGGTTGCTTCCCCGCCCACCGAAGTCGGGTCGACTGCGGCCTTGCCTGAGGTGCCGGCGGCGGTCATCGCCGAGCCGGTTACCTCACCTGTGCAATCAACCGCGACAGCCGCTGACCACGCACCGGTGCGGCCGACCGGCGGACCTCAGGAATCAGGCGGGCAACGGGGCCAAGACTACCCAGGAGGACGACACCGGCGGCGGAGAGGCCGCGGTTTTCGCGAGCGAAAGTTCGGTTCGCGACCCGGAAGCAACGAGCGGCCGCAGTATTCGTCCTCCCCTGAGCGTCCAACCCGTTCCGAGGAGTACGGCCAACCGCATGACTTCCAGGTTCTACCGGGTGAGTCTCTGGCGAAGTACGCACACAATCCGTCCGAGGAAACCGCGTTGGCAGCGGAGGCTACAGAGCGCGTAACCGAAGGCGCATCGCCGGAGTACCCTGAACCTGCCCTCGCCCAGACGCCACCCGAGCCGGCCCCGGTCGAGACTTCGTCCGCCGCCGGACCGCCACTGGAAGCTCGTGACCAATCTACCGAGACCACGTCCCCCGCTCAGACTGCGCCTTTGGCCACGGCAGAGCTGACGGTCGAGGAACCATCGACCAACCCCTACCCATCTAGCGCCCCACCACCTCTGGCTGAGGAGCCGCACAGGCAGGCCGGGATTGTCGAGTCTCCGGAAGATCAAGCCGAAGCCGTTCTCGGATCTCGTGAAATCACGGCGTTCGCAAACGAGGCCGAAATGTCTGCGCACTCGCCAGAGACTGAGTCTTCGGCCGAGTCTATGAGCGATGCGGCTGCCGAGAGCGATGTCCACGGGGAGACGGCGCCTGCGGAAGCCCCTTCGGGGGCCCCTCCAGCCGAAGTCGTCGAAGCGAGTGCGGAACCGGCAGCCGGATTCCCAGCCGATCAGGCGCCGATTCCGTCCCTTCCCGGGACTCCGTCTGAATCGGCGACTCAGCCGGCCGACCGCAGCTACACTCTGCGCGAACCTCATCATCGCCCGCATTTCGCCCCACGGCGTGGCCGCCGCGGACGGCGCGGCGCGAGCGACCACGGGCCGCGGCCTCGCAGTGGACCCAGCTATGCGTCAGAATCGCGGCCGGGAAACAACCAGCCGGTGCAGATTTCCGAACTGCTGAAGGAAGGGCAGGAGATTCTCGTCCAAATTGCCAAAGAACCGCTCGGCAACAAAGGGGCCCGCATCACTTCGCACATCGCACTGCCGGGCCGATACCTGGTCTACATGCCGACCATCCACCATATCGGCGTGTCGCGCAAGATCGGTACGGAAGAGGAGCGCCTGCGGCTGCGCAACATCATCCTCGAGAACCGCGGATCGCTTACGGGCGGGTTCATCGTTCGGACAGCCGGAGCGGGGCGCTCGGAGGATGAATTCAAGGCTGACCTGAAGTTTCTCTCGACCTTGTGGACCGAGATTCGGGGTAAGGCGGAACGCACGAAGGCGCCGGCGCTGATGCATCGCGACCTCGACCTGGTGCAGCGCATTCTGCGCGATATGCTCTCGCCTGACTTCAAGTCGGTGCGCGTCGATAACGAAGTCGAATACGAGCGCGTTCTCGACTTCGTGAACCGCTGTCAGCCCTCGCTCGTCGGGCACGTAAAGTTGTGGAATCGCGAGACGCCGCTGTTCGAGGAGTTCGGGATCCAGGGGGAGATCGACAAGGCGCTCAAGCCCAAGGTGTGGTTGAAGTCCGGTGGCTTCATCGTCATCAACCAGACCGAAGCGCTGGTGGCGATTGACGTCAACACCGGGAAGTATGTGGGCAAGACCAATCGCCTCGAAGACACCATTGTCAAGACCAACATCGACGCGGTGAAGGAGATCGTGCGACAGATCCGGCTGCGCGATCTGGGCGGGATCATCGTGATCGACTTCATCGACATGGATGAGCGGCGCAACCGGCAGAAAGTCGTTCAGGCGCTCGACGAGGCGCTGCGTGCCGATCGCGCCCCCACCAATATTCTTTCCATCAACGAGTTCGGGCTCGTCGCGCTCACGCGCAAGCGCGTCAAACAGTCACTCGAGCGAACCCTCTCGGAGCCGTGTAACTACTGCGGCGGAGCAGGCTGGATCAAGTCTCCCTCGACCGTCTGCCTGGAAATTCTGGCGGAAGCGCGCAAGATGGCGAGTCAGTTCGAGGGCAAGACGGTGACGCTGCGGGTCAGTCCGGAGGTTGCGCACACACTCAAGTCGCGCGACGGCATTCTGCTCCAGGAGATCGAATCCATTCTGCGCAAGGATGTGATCGTCAAGAGCGACTCGACGGTCCACCAGGAGCGCTTCGAAATCTTCTGAGCTGGTGACAGGAAGGCGCGGGCGCCGACCCTGGGGCGTTAGCGCCGCCGCGCTTCCAAGCCGGGCATCTCGAAGTGTCCTGCCGCCGCGAGTGGTTCCGCGCTACTCTTCCACAACCAACTTACCCTTCATTTTCCCGTGACCGAGCCCGCAGACCACCGAGCACCGGAAGGGAAAAGTGCCGGCTTGGTCAGGGGTAAATTCGATGGTGGCCGGGTCCCCCTTCTTCAGCTTCTGGTCGATGTGGAAGGCGTCCAGCTTGAACCCGTGGTCATGGTCGACCGCGGTGATCACGAGCTTTACCTGCTGCCCCTTCTTGACCGTGATGACGTCGGGGTCGAACTTGTATTTCCTCGCAGTCACTTTGATCTCGACGGCTTGGCTTCCGGCGTTTTCCTGAGCCATGATCCGTGCGACTGCCATCCCTGCTGCTGCCAAGATGATGATCGCAGCGCCTCGTAGTAAAATCCGTTTCGCGCTCATTCTTCTCTCCTTCTTCTTTTCCCCTCTCACCTGACGCAACGAATCTTTCCGCCACCCAACGCCTGCTGAGCGTATTGCTGCGGCTGCCTACCAGCGCAACAGAGCAGTCTCGGCTGCCATTCCCGGTCCCAACGCAATCATCACGCCCCAATCGCCGGGCTGGGGGTCGCCCTCACGAGCGACCTCGTCGAGCACAAACATCACCGTCGGCGACGACATGTTGCCGTAGTTCCGCATCACCTTCTTCGAGTGGCGTAGTTGCTCGTCCGTCAGACCCATCTCGCGTTGTACGTTGTCGATGACTTTGCGGCCTCCTGGATGGGCCACCCAGAAGCGTATGTCGGAACGCGCCAGACCGTTGCGCTCGAGTAGCGGATCGAGCGACTGCGCGATCATCGGAGCGGCGAGATCGCGGATGAGCGCCGCCAAAATGATGCGCAGTTTGCCGTCACGTTGTTCGAATCCGACCTTGTCGAGCTGCTGGGGGTCGATAAATGATTCGAAGTCGACGATCTCAGGAAGCCGGGCGGGCACTCGCTGGAACTCCCCGCAATCGCCATCGTCCGAGGTGGGTGCGCGCAAGAGGAAGGCGGCCGCACCGTCCGCGCAGATCGCATTCCCCACCACTGTTTCGAGCGTATTGTCGATGAAGTACGCTGCCGAACAAATCTCAACCGCCAGCATCAGGGCCTTGCGGCCCGGATAAGCGCGGGCGTAGTCGGAGGCGCGCTGTAGAGTGGGCAACGCCCCGGCACAACCCAGCCCCATTATGGGCGCGCGCTCGATGTCGCGGCGAAATCCCATTTGTGCGATGAGCCGCGTCCCGACATCGGGACAGACATATCCGGTACAGGTGCAGGTGACCAGCAAATCGACGTCGCGCAAGGCGAGACCGGCGGCGTCCAGGCAATGGGTGATAGCCTGGGCGCCGATTTCCATGGCCCCGCGCAGATAGCGTTGGTTCAACTCGTCCGGTGTCTCGTGACGATTGATGTTCGCGAGGTCCACATAGAAGTGCCGCGTGTCGATGTCGCTGTTCAGAAAAATCTCGAGAATTCGCTGACTCTCGTATCCCGCCAGCCGATAGGCTTCCTCCTGCGTGAAACGGAGCGCTGGGTTCGCTGTTCCGATGCCGAGAATTCTGGGATGGTTGGGTCGCCGTTCACGTTTCCGCGCTCTTCGTTCGACACGCGGTCGCGGTGTAGTCGCCGTTGCCATCGTCCACCCGCTTTCTCCCCGACCCGAACTCAGGCTTTCATTGGTGGGACGCCTAGCTTACGCGCTGTGGATGTCCGAATCAAGCGCCGCAAAATGTAAAGGAATTGTCAACGCACAAAAACGAACCTCTGGGAGACCTGGTGGTCGGCGCACGCGATGCCAGCCGGGAAGAGTCGAGCGTGGAACCGGGCACGCGTGATATAAGATGGTGAGTGAGTCCCGTCACAAGCCGGTTCGAGGCGGGCCCTTGACTTCTGGAGGCATCGGTGAACGGCATTACGGAATCCAAGACGGAAAAGTACATCTACTCCTTGCTCCCGGCTCGTGATGCGGTGATGCGCGAGATGGAACGGTACGCGCAGAAACACGGCACGCCGATCATCGGACCGGCTTGCGGGCGGCTGCTCTATCAACTGGCGCGGCTCATCCGGGCACGGCGCATCTTCGAGATGGGATCGGCCATCGGTTATTCGACCCTGTGGCTGGCGCGCGCCGCAGGGCCAGAGGGCCGCGTCTTCTACACGGACGGCGATCCGGCCAACGCCCGCCGCGCCGAAGGATATCTCCGGCGCGCCGGCGTACTCGACCGCGTCCGCGTGCTGACCGGTGACGCGCTCGACCTGCTCGACGCGACGGAGGGCGAGTTCGACCTGGTCTTCAACGACGTTTCGAAGACGCAGTATCCCGAGGTCTTCCGGCGCGCCGTTTCTCGCGTGCGGGTTGGCGGACTCTTCATCACGGATAACGTTCTGTGGTCGGGCCGTGTAGCGAAAAAGGTGAGGCGCGGTGATGCGGAAACGCTTGCCATCCAGCGCTTCAACCGGCTGCTCTACCGTTCGCCGAACTTGTGGACGACGGTGATCCCGCTGCGCGACGGCTTTGCGGTTTGCGAACGCCTCAAATGATCCGCTAGTTCATCGCCGCTCGAATGCGGTGGATGGCTTGCAGGACTTCTTGGATGCCGGGATCTTCGCGGGGTGAAAGACTAAGATAGGTTTTGAAGTCCGCCAGGGCGTCGTTGTAGCGTTTCATGGCGAAGTAGACCATCCCGCGATCGCGGATGTCGCGCGCCGACGCCGGATCGATGGCCAGCGCCAGCTCGATCATCGTCAGAACCTTGGAAAAGTTCTGACGCCGGAAGTAAGAGCCCTTCAGGTTGTTCAACATTCGTGCCAGAATCTCCTTGGGTGCCGCAGCCTCAAGGAAGCTGGGATGCAGCTCGGCCTCCTGCCCGAAATGCGATTTGAGCAGCGTGACGCAATCGTCTCGAGTCAGGATCGCGCCACGATGGTAGGGGTCCACCAGGATTTCGTCCGCCAGAATCTCCTCGGGTGAGGTTCCCACGTCGGCTCGCGGACTCACCATGTATTTGACCAGGAAATGCCCCGGAAATCCGACGCCCACCACCGGCAACCCGAGACGGCGCGCAATCTCCATGTAGATCAGCGACAGCGTGATGGGGATGCCTTTTTTGCGATCGAGTACATCATTCAGGAAGCTGTTGCGTGGATCGTCGTATTCCTCCTCATTGCCGGCGAACATCTCCTTCTCGAACAGGTACGCGTTCAAAGTCTCGATATTCGTCAAGGGCGCAGCGCAAGCGCCGAGGGGCACTTCGGAAGCCATCCTGTCAAGGCGACAAAGCTGGGCGGACACGTCAAGATTCGGGTACTCGGTGCGTGCAATCACGAGCGCGGCCTCACCGAGATTGGTCTGGTTGTCCTCGCGCTCGAGCACGCGCGTCCATTGCCGGATGAGGTCTTGGGCTGGCATGTCAACGAAGGACAAGGAGCGCTCCAGGAAGCGGCCAGGAGGCTGCACTCCGGATTCCCCGTCCCTTACTCCCTGACAATGTTACGCATCAAGAATAGCAGGTTGGCGGGACGCTCGGCTAGCCGGCGCAGCAGCCCCCAGGTAGACCCCAGCTGCTTGGTCCGCCGCGGCGCGGTCGCTGACACTCTCACCCAGGTAATCGAGCGTCGCCGCGAACCCGTCCGCGTTCAGCCGCAGGACGGCGCGCATCGCATCGTCTGACTCCTCGCCAGCGATGAAGCGCCGCGCCATCCGCTTTCCGAGTGAACCCTGGCTGAGCAGTTTCTTGGGAAGCGAAGATTCGGAAAGATAGAGAAGGGAGGACCGCAGCATACGAGGGGCCGGGGCCAGCGGATCGAGCTCGCGGCTTAGTGCTCAGCTTCGAGAAAGCGCTCGGCGTCGATCGCGGCCATGCATCCCGATCCCGCCGCGGTCACCGCCTGCCGGTAGATGTGATCCTGCACATCGCCGGCCGCGAACACCCCTGGGACGTTGGTCTTCGTGCCGTCATGAGTGATGAGGTAGCCCACTTCGTTCATTTCGAGCTGGCCGCGGAAGAGCGCCGTATTGGGCTGGTGTCCGATGGCCACGAAGACAGCCGCCGTGGGTTTGATGGCCTCCTCGCCGGTCGCGACGTTCCTCAGCTTCACCGCGGTCACCTCATGCTTTGTCGGATCGAGAATGTCGGTGACCAGCGAGTTCCAGACGAACTTGACCTTTGGATTGCGACGCAAGCGGTCCTGCATGATCTTTGAGGCGCGGAGCTGGTCACGCCGGTGAACCACGGTGACCTCGGTCGCATGCCGCGTCAAGGTCAGAGCGTCCTCCGCCGCCGTGTCGCCGCCGCCCACCACGATAACCGGTTTGCCGCGGAAGAAGTAGCCGTCACAGGTGGCGCACGTCGAGACGCCGTGACCCAGGAGCTGGCGCTCATTCTCCAGGCCCAGCATCTTGGCAGAGGCGCCGCTGGCGATGACGAGCGCGCGCGTCTCGATTCGCTCCGAGCCCACTTCGAGCGTGAAGGGGCGCTTCTCCAGGTTTACTTTCGTGACGTCGCCTTCCAGGAATTCCGCACCGAACTCCGCCGCCTGCTTCTGCATAAGCTCGATGAGTTCCGGACCTTGAACTCCCCTGGGGAAACCGGGGTAGTTCTCGACCAGCGTGGTCAGCGTCAACTGTCCGCCTGCCTCGCGCCCTCGGACAACGAGGGGCTTGAGATTGGCGCGCGCGGCGTAGATCGACGCCGTCAGACCTGCACACCCTGAACCCATGATCACAACATTGCGCATCGTCTCACTCCGTTAAACGACTCCTGACACTTCTGGTTCGCCAACTCATTCGGCTGTCTTGCTCATCACCTTATCCGCCATCATATTCGATGGCACACCTTTCGTACAGGGTTCAGCCGTCGGGCACGAGCGTCGTCGCGGGCAGTTGCGAATTCCTTGGCTTGATGCTAAAAGGGTAATCAGCCTACTGGCTCGATGAAGTTGGGGTCCCACACGAAGAACGTTGCGGATGGCAGGTCTGGTGGGAATGCCTCGTCGGCGGAGGATGAGTGGAAACCACGGACGCTGTCGTTCTCGAAGGTGTGACCAAGCGCTACGACTCCCTGACGGCAGTGGGTAACCTCAACTTGCACATCGGACGCGGCGCCGTCTTCGGCCTGCTCGGACCGAATGGCGCCGGCAAGACCACAACATTGCGCATGATCATGCGGATTCTCATCCCTGACGAGGGATCGATCCGCGTCCTGGGCCGGCCCTTGGACGAGAACACCCAGGACATGATTGGCTATCTGCCCGAAGAGCGAGGCCTTTACCCGCGTATGAAGCTCCGTCAGGTGCTGGTGTTTATGGCCGCCCTCAAAGGCCTCTCAGAGGACGAAGCCGGCCGGCGAGCGGGAGAATGGCTCGAGCGCCTCGAACTCAAGGAGTGGGCCGACAAGAGGGTTATCGATCTCTCGAAAGGTATGCAGCAGAAAGCGCAGTTCATTGCTGCGGCTCTGCACCGTCCGCCGCTGCTCATCCTCGACGAACCCTTCTCAGGACTGGACCCTGTCAACGCCGTGACGATCAAAGATATCATGCTGGAGATGCGCAACCAGGGCACCACGATCATCCTGTCCACGCACCGCATGGAACAGGTGGAGATGATGTGCGACTCGATCTGCCTCATCAATAAGGGACAGGACGTCCTCTCAGGCGATCTGCGGACCATCAAGAAGTCCTACGGAAAAAACATGGTGCGGATTGAGTACACGGGTGACGGACATTTTCTCGACCAGCCGGCCTTGGTCGAACATGTGAACCGCTACGGCGCCGTCGTCGAGGCCAAGCTGAAACCCGGCGCCGACCCGCAGGAAATCCTCAAAGCCGCCGTACTTAACGGAACGCGAATCTCGCATTTCGAGCTGATGGAACCTCCCTTGAACGAGATCTTCATCGAAAAGGTTTCGGAGGGCCATGCGTAAGATTTGGCTGATTGTCAAGCGCGAGTACGTAACGCGAGTGCGCACCAAGGCATTCATCTGGGGTACGGTCGCCGTTCCTCTGTTTACGGTGGGGATTTTTGTATTTCAGATGATCGTGGCCTCGAAGCAGCCCGACCACTCCCTGAAGATCGCCATTCTGGATAACAGCGGCGGACTGGCGGCTTCCATTGCCGGGGGATTGACGGAGAAACTTAAGGACGGCCAACCTCTTTTTCGAGTGATGGAGACCGTCGAGCGGCCGGCATCCGAGGAAACTACTCGCCGCGCTCTGGCGGCGGAAGTGCGGCAGCACAAGATTGATGCCTTCCTGGTAGTGCCGCAAGGGGCCGAAGAGGGGGCGTCCGCCGAGTTTCACACCCGCAACCCGGGCGACCTCATGATGACCCACTCGATGAACCGCGCCGTAAGCGACGCAGTCATTGCCCATCGGCTCGAGCGCCGGGGCATCGCTGTCGCCGACGTGAGCAGCGTCGTCAAGGGCGTGGATGTCAAACTTATCAAGATCACGCGCTGGGGCGAGAGTGAAGTGGAAGAGCAGATGTTTCTTACGGCGATTATCAGCGGAATGATGCTCTACATAACGCTCATTATCTACGGTGTGGCGACGATGCGTTCGGTGATGGAAGAAAAAACCACGCGCATCATCGAAATGCTGGTGGCCTCGGTGAGGCCTTTCTACCTGTTGTCGGGAAAGATCCTGGGTGTGGCCGGTGTGGCGCTCACCCAGTATCTCATCTGGACGGTGGCGGGCGCGCTGGTGGCCGCTTACGGCGCCACGATGGCCTCCGCCTTCCGCCCCGACGCCAAGATGCCGAGGATCCACTTGCCCGCTTCGTTGCTGGTGTACCTGGTGATTTTCTTCCTTGCCGGCTACGTCCTCTTCGCGTCGCTTTATGCGGCGGTTGGTGCGATGGTCTCAACGGATCAGGAAGCGCAGCAGATGCAGACGCCGCTGACCCTGATTATCGTGCTCAGCTTTCTCCTTTTCAACGTCATCCTGCAAGACCCCAACTCCAGGCTCTCAACTATTCTCTCGTTGATCCCCTTCCTGTCTCCCATCCTGATGATTTTGCGCATCGCCATGCAGACTCCGCCATTCTGGCAGATCGCGCTATCACTCGCGCTCTCACTTCTGACGACAATAGGCGTCGTCTATCTCTCCGCCAGGATTTACCGGGTGGGTATCCTGATGTACGGCAAACGTCCGTCGCTGGTGGAATTGTTTCGCTGGCTCAGGTATACGTAGGCGGAGTCTCAGCGGTTTTCCGCGACGGGCGTGGCGACGCAATTGCGCAGGGAGACTTGCTGCTTGCGGCCGCATTCCTTGTTCTCGCAAGTAACCTCGAACTTGTGCGGCCAGGTGTCGTCAGGATCGATGTTCTGGCGAAAGGACTGCCGCTGCCCGCAGTAGGCGCATAGCCACTCGATGCGATAGACAGCCATTCGATTCGTACCCCTCGCATCCTGATACAGCCGCGTGGCACTCAGCGCTGCGCATCAGCCGATGAGCGACCGGTGCCCGAAATTCCCGCTTTACGCCGCCACGCGTCCTCGATAACCTTGGCGTATGAAGCTCGCGCCCCTGGCCATCGCCTGCCCGCAGTGCGGGTCTCATGACGTCGTCTACTCCTGCAAGCCCGACTGCTGCTTCAATCACGTCTGCAGCCAATGCTACACCACCTTTGAGCCCGTGACGACTCGCGTGGGCGAGTTCTCAGGCGACCTCGGTCCCTTGCCACCTGATCCCGACCCCACGGGCCCGACCGCCGCGTGCGCGCGCTGTGGGGAGATCAAACTGTTCGCGGTGTCGGACGCCCCCGCGCCCCAGCTCCTCTGCGTGTCCTGCAAGGCGCTCTTGACGCTCGAACTGTCGGAAGTCTCGCCGGGTTGAAGTCAGCGCCGCTCGTGGTTTCTAGCCGTGCCCTTCCGCTTTTTCGCGGCAGCATGACCCGCGCGGGATAGGGTCGCCGTGAGGACAGGTCAACGGGTGATGGAGGAATGTGCAGATCTTGTCCGTGACTTCAGGACTCAGGCTGGGCTCAACCTTACACGCCGTATCGTGCAGGGCTGCCTCGTCCATCGCGAAAGCCTCGTAGAACAGGCGTTCGGCCAAGCGATGCCGCCGCATGATGTAGTTGGCGCGCTCCAGGCCGCGGCGAGAGAGCGCCAAGTGCCCGGCGTCGAGCCGTAGCCAGCCTTCCTGGGCCATCACGAGAAAAGTAGCGCGGTTGCCGGCAAACTCCGGCAGCCCGTCCGTTTCGACCTCTGGCCGTCCGCTGGCCTCCTCAGCCTTCCATACCACCCGGAGTAGCGCGTCGACCAGTTCTGCCTCATGCGGCGGCGCTACGGAGACTTCACTCAGCCGCCCGTGGTGCAGCTCGATGCGTCGCTCGGCCATCCGGGCAATTTCAGGATCATGCGTGACCACGAGCAGCGTCCGCCCCTCGCCGTGCAGCTTGGCGAGCAGGCTCATGACGATGGCCTCATTCACTTCGTCGAGGTTGCCGGTGGGTTCGTCGGCCAGGATCAACTGCGGCTGATTGATGAGGGCGCGCGCGATGCATACCCGCTGCTGTTCGCCGCCGGAGAGTTCGGAGGGCAGATGTTGCAGCCGGTCGCCCAGCCCGACGGAACGCAGAGCATCGGCTGCCTCATGCTCCTCCGCCAGGCTGTGAAAGTACTGCGCGAGCATCACGTTCTCGAGCGCCGTCAGATAAGGCACCAAGTGATGCTGCTGGAAGACAAATCCCAATTTTTCGGCGCGGAAACGAGCCCGCTCGGTCGTGGAAAGCGCGGCCAGGTCCTGGCCGTCGATCAGCACGCGCCCCTCGGTCGGAGTATCAAGGCATCCCAGAATGTTGAGCAGCGTGCTCTTTCCAGAGCCTGAGGGCCCGGCCACCGATACCCACTCACCCTTCTCTACGGTGAACGAAGCGTGGTTGAGCGCATAGACCGATCCTTCGTACTTCTTCGTCACGCCTTGGACTTGTATCAACGGCAAGCCTTGGTCCCCTTTGTCGCGCGGGTCTGGCCCGGCGTTCCGGCCTACTCTCCTTTAAGTACCGCCGCGGGCTGGATCCTTCGCACGATGCGGACCGGGAAGAAGGTCGCGAGCCCAGCCAGCGCCATCGTCGCGATGGAAACCAGCGGCAAAGTCCACCACGTGAAGCCGAGATCCACACCAAACAGCCGTCTTCCGAGATCCTGAACGGCGGCGGCGCCCACGAGCGCCCCGGCGAGGCCACTCACCAAGCCCAAGCCAACGCCCTCGGCCAGGAACAAGCGCATCACCAGGCGGTCCGCAGCACCCAGCGCTTTCATCACCGCGATATCCTTGCGCCGTTCGAGCACGATGGCCGTCATCGTGGCCATGACGCAAAGCGCAATAATCGTCATGATCAGGATCGTCAACCATATCACAAGTCCGCGAAGGGTACCGAGCACTTTGCCTTCGGACTCGACAATCTGGCGAATAGGGCGCACTTCAACGACCGGAGCCCCCCTGGCGCTCGCGAATTCCGCTTGCAACGCTTGGATGACGCGCTCGATTTGGCGTGGCGATCCCGGAACACTCAACTCCACCAGACTGACCTTGCCTTTCAAGGACGCGAGCGCCTGAAGTGTGGCGAGCGGCAGAAAAACCTGGCCGTCTTCTGACGCGCCGGTGGTGAGGACGTCGGCAATCTTGAACTGAGACAGCGCAGCATTCCCGCCAGGTGGCGATTCTCCGGTCGTCAGGGCCCAAGGCTCAAGCTCGATTGTATCGCCTGGCTGCAAACGCAGTCGCTCGGCAACGCGCCTGCCGACCACGCAGGTCGTGCTATCCAGTGAACCCGCCGATACGAGTTCGCGCCATCCTCGGTTCAGACTGAGGAGCGCGGCGTAGTCGGCGCCGACGGCCACGGCATTCATGGACTCCCGAGATCGCGCGCCCGGTGCCGGCCGCTCGATACGCACCGCGACGTCGAGTCGCGGGACCGCGGTCAGCCCGGGGATATGGTCGCGGAACGCCATGAGGCGATCGAGCACGCCCTCGCTCAGTAGTCCCTCGGAACGTCCTGGGGCTCGATTGGTTGCAGACAAGGCAGGCGGCGAAAAAACGGGCGCCAGAATGACATTGGCTCCGTAAGCGCGAAACTCCTCGCTCATGGCGCGCTGTGCGCCGCTGTAGACGCCGAGCAACATCGACAGGATCGCCGCACCTACGAGCAGGGAGGCGACAGCGACGGCTGCCTGCGACCGTCGCACGGTGAGGGCACGCAGCCAGAGGCGCCAGAAGAGCGAATTGCGCGGGGCAGGATTGGGCTCTGTCATCTCAAAATCCATTCAACTTGGCAGCCGTTTCGTCGCGATCCGTTCGATCGTGCAATCAATCCCTCAACACGACCGCGGGCGAAACTTTCAGGGCGCGCGCCAGCGGTACCGCGCTGCCGATGAGCGCCACGGCGACCGCCACGGCGACAGCAGCCGGGAAGAGAACCCAGTGGACGCTCGAAGGCAAGCCGAATACCGTGACCGCCAACCGCCGCGCGAGCAGGCTACCCGCCAGATATCCGACGATACCGCCCAGCCCGCCGAGCGCCGACGCCTCGAGTAAGAAGAGCGTTGCGACGCGCGTGTCGGTTGCGCCCAATGACTTGAACAAGCCGATCTCCGTGTGTCGCTCGAGTACCGAGGCCAGCATCATGCTCGCGACCGCCAACCCCGCCGTAATCAAGCCCGCCACCACGAGAATCCACATCACCACGCTGACGCGATTCATAATCCTGCCTTCGGTCTCGGAGACATGGTAGACCGGCTGCGCCTCGCTGCCGGGAATCGCCTGCTGGATCTGGTAGGCAACGGTGCTCGCGTAGTTGGCGCAACTCCAGCGCTCGAAATCCGCCGCACTCATCTGGCTTGGATCCGTCCGCGTGAGGTTGTCATCGGGTTTGGTCAACGCGCTGACCTCAATCTGCCGCACCTTGCCCTCCAGCCCCCCGAGTTTCTGGACCGGCTCGAGAGGCGCGAGCAATTGATCGTCCTCGGCGCCGCCCGCGTCCAGGATGCCGGTGACCGTAAACGCAGTTCCACCGATGGTGATGCTCTGTCCGGCGTGCACATCCAGGGATCGCGCCAGCCGCCGGCCCACCAGGCACGCCGACGCGTTGCCGTCCTCCGGCCACGCGCCATCCACCCGCCACGCGGGATGCAGTTGCGCGAGTCCGGTGACGAACGTTTCCGACTTGCTAACCGCCATCGGGTGCGCGAACCAGGTTCCGACGACGACCGTCGCGAGCGAGTGCGTTCCTGCCTGTACAAGCGCGGGAACGTACAGGAAAGGCGCGAAGGCGGTGATGTTGTTGCGCCAGAAGATGCGCTTCAGCTGGACGAGATCACGCTCGGCCAGAAAGGCCCCCGAGCCCGCCGGACGATAGTCGACGCCGCCGATCTCGACGGGCAGACCGTCAGCGGCCGGCGTCACGGAGATATTGGCGCCAAAGGAGCGCAACTCGCGGCCGACCCGGTCGCCCACGTCGAGTGCGATGGTCGCGACCGCCGTCGCCACCGTAATCCCCAGCGCCACCGCCGCCAGGCTTAGCAGCTTGCGGCGTCGACGGCGTACGAGAGATCGGCCGATGATTCGACTCAACATAAGAATGCTGTCAGCGATCAGCTTTCAGCACTCAGCAACTAACTGACAGTGAATGCGTGCCTCACTGAGAGTTGACTGCTGAACGCTGAAAGCTAACAGCTAAGGCGCAAACACCTTGGCGCTAGCCGTCAGGGCCGCTACTGGGAACACCACGGCGCCGTTCTCCACCCGGTAGTCAAGGTGGATGGGATTGCACCCGCCGGGGATGCCGATCGTCGACGCATTGATGGCGGCGCCGCAGTTCCGGCAGATGACGTTTCCGCCGTCCTGGTAATAACCCTGGGTCCCGCAGATCATGCAGGCGTCGAGCCCGGCGTGAACCGTATCCGAGCCGTCGAGCAACGCGATGATCTTCACCTTACCTTCGGGTGTCACGATAAGGTAGTGATGCAGCTTGTGGTCGGCAAGCTGAGTCACTGGCAGACGCGCCTCACCGTTGATCATCGCGAGCTGTTCGGGTGGCGACACTGCCTGGGCAGCGCGCGAGTAAATCAGGTCGGCGCTCATCACCACGATGACCAGCAGCCCCACCGCCGCGACGGTCATCTTCCAGAAGCGCTCCCGCTGCTGCTCGGCCAGCGCCTTGCGACGTTCCGGCGCCTCCAGGCGGGCCAGGGCTTCAGGCGTCATCGCGCCCGATTGAATCCGCTGGGCGATGACCAGAAACAGACATAGCGCCACAATCACCACGAAGAAGAAGGAGTCGTTATAGACGAACGGGCCGACCAGCTTCATCTCGCGCGAGCCAGACGGCAGAAGGCGCGCTTCAGAAAGCTCGTGGACGCCCGAGACCAAAAGTTGCAGTGCCACAACCAGCAGGACGAATGTGGTGACGGCGAAGAATTTCCGCAGGTTCACCTTCAGGCTGCCCTTGAAGAAGGCGATCCCCAGTCCCACGGCGAGCGCCAAGCCGATGACTCCGCCGAGGAAGTTCTCGAGCTGAGTCGTGCGCAGCGATACTGCCGCAAGGAACAGTACGGTCTCGGTGCCCTCGCGGAACACCATCAGGAATACGAAGAGGAACAACCCCCAAGCGGCTACTCCTCCAGGTCCGTCGGACCCCGCTCCCGCCAAGCCGGAAAGGCGAGTCTCGATCTCCTGCTTCAGGCGCTTCCCCGTCCGCCACATCCACACGACCATCGACGCAACGAACGCCGCGCCCACCAGCATCAACTCGCCTTCGTACGCGTCGCCCATCTCCTTCAGCTCGAGCCGGTGGAGGATGTACCCGAGCGCCCCGCTCGCCAGGATAGCCGCCGCGAGTCCCCAATAAACGACGCGGAGCCAACCCGAGCGGCCCGTCTTTTTGAGGTACCCCGAGACGATCCCGACGATGAGCGCCGCTTCGACGCCTTCGCGAAGTGTGATGACTAGTGATTGGAACATACGGCGTGGGCCGCGCGCACCCGCGCTCCCTTCGGACCAAGGCTGCTTCGTGATGCTAGCTGCGTCCTACAAGTGTGTCAACGACTTGTTGAAACATAAGGACTTACAATATCACGAGCCCGGCTTAGTTGCAACTCAGTGGCAACTAGTTGCAACGTCCTCAAAATCTTGACTTAGTTGTATAGATTCCGATATCATGATTTCTGGAATCTTGACCGCTGCGTATAGATTCCAATAGGTAGATGCTCTAGGGGCGTGGGAGGATACTCAGTAGCTCCCGGCTCTCGGCCGAGAGGAGTCAGTAATCATGCCAACCCCAGTCAACAACGTTGAAGCTCTGGCGACCCAGGAATACAAGTACGGCTTTTACACCGATGTCGAAGCCGACACCGTACCACCGGGGCTGAACGAAGACGTCATCCGCCTCATCTCGGCGAAGAAGCAGGAACCCGAGTGGATGCTGGAGTGGCGGCTGAAGTCCTACCGTCATTGGCTGACGATGACCGAACCGACCTGGGCCAACGTGAAGTTCGGTCCCATCGATTACCAGGCGATCCGTTATTACGCTGCGCCGAAGTTGAAGAAGTCCCTCGGCAGCCTCGACGAGGTTGACCCGGAGGTCCTGAAGACTTACGAGAAACTGGGGATTCCGCTCCAGGAGCGCGAGATGCTGGCTGGCGTTGCGGTCGACGCGGTGTTTGACAGCGTGTCGGTCGCGACCACGTTCAAAGCGAAGCTCGCCGAAAAGGGGATTATCTTCTGCTCGTTCTCCGAAGCCGTGCGCGAGCATCCCGAGCTGGTCAAGAAATACCTGGGCTCGGTGGTCCCCTACACCGACAACTTCTTCGCCACGCTCAACTCCGCCGTCTTCAGCGACGGCTCGTTCTGTTACGTGCCCAAGGGCGTGCGCTGTCCGATGGAGCTCTCCACCTACTTCCGCATCAACGCCAAGGATACCGGCCAGTTCGAGCGCACCCTGATTATTGCCGACGAGGGCGCCTACGTCAGCTATCTCGAGGGCTGTACGGCCCCCATGCGCGATGAGAATCAGTTGCACGCCGCCGTCGTCGAATTGATCGCCCACGATAACTCGACCGTCAAGTACTCCACCGTCCAGAACTGGTATCCCGGCGACAAACAAGGCAAGGGCGGAATCTACAATTTCGTTACCAAGCGCGGCGTATGCCGGGGCGTGAATTCCAAGATTTCCTGGACGCAAGTTGAGACCGGCTCGGCCATTACCTGGAAGTATCCAAGCTGCATCCTGCAGGGCGATAACTCGATCGGTGAATTCTATTCCGTCGCCGTGGTCAACAATTATCAGCAGGCGGACACGGGCACCAAGATGATCCACATCGGTAAGAACACGCGGAGCACCATCGTCTCGAAGGGCATCTCGGCCGGGCGCGGCCAGAACAGCTATCGCGGCATGGTGAAAATCCTGAAGGGCGCTCAGGGCGCGCGCAACTACTCGCAATGCGACTCGCTGCTGATTGGCGACAAGTGCGGCGCGCACACCTTCCCTTATCTCGAAGTGAGGAATTCGACGGCGCAGGTCGAGCACGAAGCGTCGACCTCGAAGATCGGCGAGGACCAGATTTTCTATTGCCGCCAGCGCGGCATGTCGAACGAGGACGCCGTCTCGATGATTGTCAACGGATTCTGCAAGCAGGTCTTCCGCGAATTGCCCATGGAATTCGCGGTGGAGGCACAAAAGCTGCTGGGCGTGAGTCTGGAAGGAAGCGTCGGCTGATGCTGGGTTCGCGGTTTCATCTACGTCGCCGATGCAATCGTTCGATTGATCTGAAGGAGAAGTGATGCTGGAAATCAAAAACCTGCACGCCAAAGTCGGGACGAACGAAATCCTGCGCGGGATTGACCTCAAGGTCAGCAAAGGCGAAGTCCACGCCATCATGGGGCCAAACGGCTCGGGGAAGTCGACGCTCGCCCAGGTGCTCGCCGGGCGCGACGTCTATGCCGTGACCGAAGGCGAAGTCACCTACGAGGGCAAGGACCTGCTGGCCATGGCGCCCGAGGATCGCGCGCGCCAAGGCATCTTCCTCGCGTTCCAATACCCGGTGGAGATTCCCGGCGTCTCGAACCTTTATTTTCTGCGCTCGGCTTTGAACACTATTCGCAAGAGCCACGGCCTCGAAGAAGTCGACGCCATGGATTTCCTGGTGCTGGTGCGGGAAAAGATCAAGCTGCTCGAGATGGACGAGACGCTGATGAACCGGCCGGTGAACGAGGGCTTTTCCGGCGGCGAGAAGAAGCGCAACGAGATTTTCCAGATGGCGGTGCTCGAGCCGAAGCTCGGAATCCTCGATGAGACGGACTCCGGACTGGATATCGATGCGCTCCGGATTGTGGCGAACGGCGTCAACGTGCTGCGCAGTCCCGAACGCGCCATCATCGTGGTCACGCACTATCAGCGCCTGCTGAACTACATCGTCCCCGATTATGTCCACGTGCTTTCGGAAGGGCGCATCGTGAAGTCGGGCGGCAAGGAACTGGCGCTCGAACTGGAAGAGAAGGGCTACGGCTGGCTCGAGGAATCGACGGTGGGAGCGCAAGGATGAGGCTGCTTAAAAACGAAGCCGGAATGTCCTTTAGAATCAATGGGATGGGTTCTCCAGCTACCTGTCCTATTGCGGATTGCGGCGGGCGCGATTTCGCCGTGACCGCGCGTCTCTGCAGTGGCTCTTTCGGGGAGATGCAATCGGCCGAAAAGGAGCAAGAGAACAGCAATTTATGACTGCCGTCAAAGAAAAGCAGGACCTCTACTTCGCCCAGTTTGCCGCGCTCGAAAGGAAGCGCACCTCGAGCGACCCGGCTTGGCTGCGTCAGATTCGCCGCGCCGCCATCGACCGCTTCGCCGAGCTCGGATTCCCCACGACCAAGAACGAGGAGTGGAAGTACACGAACGTCGCACCTCTGGCGCGAGTTCCTTTTCAGCCCGGTCCGGCGGGCGTCGCGAGTAGGTACGAACCTTCGCTCTTGGACTTTGAGGCGGCGGCCAAGCTGGTGTTTGTGAACGGCCGCTATGCGCACCACCTATCTTCGACGGACGGGCTTCCCTCCGGCGTCAAGGTGATGAACCTCGGGGCGGCACTTGCCGGAGGAGGTTCAGCACTCGCGTCGCTCGAGCAGCACCTGGCGCGTTACGCCAAGTTCGATGCGCACGCGTTCGTGGCGCTCAACACGGCCTTCATCGAGGATGGCGCGTTCGTCGAGATTCCCAAGGAGACGCGAATCGAGAAGCCGATTCGTGTCGAGTTTCTCTCGGCGCCTGACGGCCAGCCCAGCTTGTCGCATCCGCGGAATTTGATTGTGGTGGGCCGCGGCAGCCAGGTGAGTTTCGTCGAGAGCTATCAGGGACCCGAGCAGGTTTATTTCACCAACGCCGTCACGGAAGTCGCGGTGGCCGAGAACGCCGCTGTGGAATATGTCCGTATCGAGCAGGAAGGCGCGGAGGCGTTCCACGTCGCGACCTTACAGTTTCACCAGGCGCGCTCGTCGGTCGTCCACTCGACCTCCGTCCAGTTCGGCGGCTCGTTGGTGCGCGAGGACGCGCGAACCGTCCTCGACGGTGAAGGCGCGGAGAATACGCTCAACGGACTCTACGTCATCAGCAACCGGCAGCACGTCGACAATCATACGACCATCGACCACGCCAAGCCGCACTGCGGGAGCCGCGAGCTTTACAAGGGCGTACTCGAAGGCCAAGCGACGGGGGTGTTCAACGGGAAGATCATCGTCCGCCAGGACGCGCAGAAGACCGACTCGAAGCAGAGCAACAAGAACCTGCTGTTGTCAGAGAACGCGGTCATCAATACCAAGCCACAGCTCGAGATCTTCGCCGACGACGTCAAGTGCACGCACGGCGCGACCATCGGCCAAATTGACCAGGAAGCGGTGTTTTATCTGCGCTCGCGAGGGATCGGAGTGGACGAGGCGCGCGCCATGCTCACCCAGGCGTTCGCTAATGATGTGATCGGCAAGATCAAGTTCGAGCCTCTGCGCCATCGCTTGACGGAGACGCTGTTCGCGCGCCTGGCGGCCGGCCGCGAGCCGGTGGCCAGGGGTCAGCGGCCCGCGACGCCGTCCGGACGCGCGTCGACACTGGAGGAGCAGTAGTCATCCTTCCGGAGGACGAGCCATGACCGTGGAAGAAATCGAGCTCTCGCTCAAGAGACTCGCTGACGGCCAGATTGTCCAGGGCGAGTTTCTAACCCGGCTCGAACGCGTAGTCGCCCAAAACAGCCAGGCGATCGCCCACCATACGGAAGTGATCGGCAAGCTGGCTGATGGCATGCAGGTGATGCAATCCGCCATGGAGCGCTTGTTCGAGCACATGGATCGCTTCATTCGCGGCCTTGAATCTGACGGCCACCAGAAGACGAAAGAGTAAGGGAGGCATGATGGCAACAACCAGCACGACACATGCGGCGTTCAGTTCGAAGCGGCCGGCCACTCTTGCCTTCGACGTCGAGCGCGTCCGCAAAGACTTCCCGATTCTGAAGCAGAAGGTCCACGGCAAGCCGCTGGTCTATTTTGACAATGCCGCGACCAGCCAGAAGCCGCTGGTGGTGATTGAGGCGGAGGATCGCTTCTATCGCGAGTACAACGCCAACATCCACCGTGGCGTCCATGAGTTGAGCGAGCGCGCCACGCGCGCCTACGAGGAGGCGCGAGCCAAGGTTCAGCATCTGCTGAACGCCCCCGAGACGCGCGAAGTGGTCTTTGTACGCAGCACGACCGAGGGCATCAACCTGGTTGCCGCCACCTACGGCCGCAAACACGTCCAGGCGGGCGACGAAGTCCTGATCACCGCCATGGAGCATCACTCGAACATTGTCCCGTGGCAGATGCTCTGTGAAGAAAAGGGCGCCCGGCTTAGAGTCGCGCCCATCAACGATCGCGGTGAACTCCTGTTCGAGGAGTATGAAAAGCTGCTCGGTCCGCGCACGCGGCTGGTGGCCGTCGCTCACGTTTCGAACGTTCTCGGTACGATCAACCCGGTGGGCGAGATCGTCGGCGCCGCGCATCGTCTCGATATTCCCGTCTTGGTGGACGGAGCGCAGGCGGCGCCGCACCTCAAAGTGGATGTCCAGGAACTGGACTGCGACTTTTACACATTCTCCAGCCACAAGATCTTCGGCCCGACCGGAGTTGGCGCGCTTTACGGCAAGGCCGCGCTGCTTGAAGCGATGCCGCCCTACCAGGGCGGTGGTGACATGATCAGCTCCGTCTCCTTTGAGAAGACGCTTTACAACGTCGTCCCGTACAAGTTCGAGGCGGGGACGCCCAACATCGCAGCGACGATCGGGCTGGGCGCCGCGATCGACTACGTGAACCAGTTAGGGCTCGAGGCGATCGCGGAATACGAACACCAATTGCTCGAATACGCGACCGAATCGCTCGCCCGCATTCCGGGCATCCGGATTATCGGCACGGCGCGGAAGAAGGCCGGCGTCGTCTCGTTCGTGCTGGCGGGCGTTCATCCGCACGATGTGGGGACCGTACTCGATCAGGAAGGAATCGCCGTGCGTACGGGCCATCACTGCGCCCAGCCGCTGATGGATCGCTTTGGCGTGCCCGCTACGGCGCGCGCTTCCCTCGCGTTCTACAACACGCGTGAAGAAGTCGACCGGCTGGCGGCGGCCATCGAAAAGGTGAGGCAGGTGTTCGGCTAGCCCAGGCGGCCCTCAGCACGGGCGAGAAGGAGCATCCAACTAGGTATGATTACCGTAACTGCACTGGCGGCAAGCAAAATCCGGCAACTGCTCGAGAAGAACCAGGTGATCGGCGGACTGCGGCTGGGCGTGGTGGGCGGCGGGTGTTCAGGCCTGACTTACAAGTTCAAGCTGGAGGCTGAAGCTCGCCCTGCGGATCACGTGGTCGAGGCCGACGGCGTCAAGGTCTTCGTCGATCCCAAAAGCTACGAGCACCTCGACGGCTTGACGCTCGATTACCACGAGTCACTCATGGAAACCGGCTTCGTGTTCAAGAATCCTAACGCGCAGCACAGTTGCAGTTGCGGAAAGTCGTTTGCGCTGTAATCGGATCAAGCGGACGGCTGAAGAAACGGGAAGTCAGGAACACCGATGGCGGACCTCAAGGGACTCTATCAAGAAGTCATTCTCGACCACTCGAAGCGGCCGCACAACTTTCGCGTCCTCGAGGGAGCGGCATGCGCTGACGGATATAATCCGCTGTGCGGCGACAAGGTGACGGTGTACGTCAAGCTGGACGGTGATCGCATCAGTGATGTCAGCTTCCAAGGCTCAGGCTGCGCGATATCGACCGCGTCGGCGTCGATCCTGACGGACACCTTGAAGGGGAAGACGCGTGCCGAGGCCGAGGCACTATTCGATGCGTTCCACAAGCTGGTCACGGGGATCCAGCCGGGGAACGGAGAGCGCTCCGACCGGCTCGGGAAGCTCGCCGTTTTCTCTGGCGTTTCCGAGTTCCCGGCGCGCGTCAAGTGCGCGACGCTTGCCTGGCACACGCTGAAGAGCGCGCTCAGCGGAAGCCGCGACCTCACGACCACCGAAGGCGAGGACGGCGAGGATCTGGCGGCGCGCTGAGCGTCCTGAGGAAGGAAGATTTTTCTCGAAGGAGTGGCACGTTGAGCGACAACGAATTCAAAGGCTCGTTGAGTGGCACAGCGGCGCCGCCGGATCAGCCGGATGCGGCAGCGCGTGATTCGAGGACGTCCGCGCCGGACACGGCCTCGACCGGCAAGCGCCTGGACGGACTCGAGCAGATCGCGCTGCACGACAAGGTGGTGGAAGTACTGCGCACCTGCTACGACCCGGAGATCCCGGTGAACATCTACGAACTGGGGCTCGTGTACGAGGTCAAGGTCGAGCCCACCGCGGACGTCATCATCAGGATGACGTTGACGTCTCCCAACTGTCCGGTGGCGGGCTCGCTGCCCATCGAGGTCCGGGAGAAAGCGAAGGGCGTCCCCGGTGTTGCCGCGGTCAAGGTTGACTTGGTGTGGGAGCCAGCGTGGGATCCGAGCAAGATGACTGAGGCCGCCCGGCTCCAACTCGGCCTGTTCTGAGAAGACGGCGCAAAGTCGGAATCAGCGCGAGATTGCAGAGTAAGCGGTAACGCAGAATCGCGAGTTTCGAGAGGTGAACGATGAAACTGACCTCGCAGGAAGAATACGGGTTGCGTTGCCTGCTGCGCGTCGCGCGACAGGGAACGGGAGGCAGCGCGACGATTCCGGAAATCAGCGAGGCGGAGGGCATCTCGAGCCACTACGTCGCCAAGCTGCTGCGGATTCTGCGGCGCGGCGGATTCGTCACCAGTGCGCGCGGCCAGGCAGGAGGATACACGCTCTCGCGCCCGCCGGAGCGGATCGTGGTCGGCGAGGCGCTGGCGGTGCTGGGCGGCCGCATCTTCGAGCCGGAGTTCTGTAGCGAGCACAGCGGCGTCGAGACGATGTGCACCAACACGGTCGACTGCTCGATCCGGTCGCTGTGGCGGACCGTTCAGTTGGTGGTCGATAAGGTGCTCGCCCAGACCACGCTGCGAGACTTGATCAGCAACGAGCAGGAAATGACTTCGTGGGTGGGAAATCTCGTGAACATCTCGGAAGCCGACGGACCTTCGAGGAATCCGCTGAGCGTCCAAGGGCCGTAATCGCGCGCGGAGCAATCCAAGCTGCGAAAGCGATGCTCCACAGGGACGCGAGTCTAATACTTTCTCAGCACGCCGATCACTCGTCCTTGTATCTTCACCTCGCGCGCCGGCAGGACAATGGCCTCCATCTGGGGGTTGGCCGGTTGCAGGCGAACCTTACCGTTGGGCTCGCGGAAAAGGCGCTTGAGCGTGGCGTCCGTGCCGTGAGTGAGCGCTACCACGATCTCGCCATCCTCGGCGGTCTGGGTCCCTTCGACCAGGATGTAATCGCCGTCGCAAATGTGATCGTCGATCATCGAGTCGCCTTTGACGCGGAGCACGTAGACGCCGGTCCGGCGCGCCGCGAAGTCACCCAGCGAGAAAGTCTCAGGATTGGGGATGGCCTCGACGGGCTGGCCGGCTGCGATCCGCCCGAGCAGCGGAAACTCGAGTGCACCCAGGCGCACACTCGGGGTGACTGCGTCCGGGATCGGCGCCACCCCGCGCGTTCGCCGGCCGAACGGTCGCACCGCGGTCTTCGAGAAGGGTACCGATCCCGGAAGCGCGACGACTTCGACGGATCGGCTCTGATTGTGTCCACGCCGGATGAATCCCTTCCTCTCCAGGGTCTGAATGTGCTTGTGGACCGTGGCGAGCGAGGAGAGGCTCATTGATCCGGCGATCTCTTCGTAGCTCGGCGAATACCCCTTGCGGTTGATAAAGCCCACCAGGAAATCGAGCACTTGCTTCTGACGCCGCGTTAACGCCATGGGCTCACTCCTTGGTTCGGGGACAACCTCGCGGAAGAGGGCTCGGCGAGGAGATCCAGCCCGTTATTCTAGGCGAATAAAAAGCGAATAGCAAGCGAAAAAGTGAACCGGCTCGGAGTGGCTGGTGTGCGCCGGGGATTGTTCAGGCCGGCGTGGAATAGGTCGTGTAGCTTTGCTCACCGACGCGATAGAAGGGCGCGAAACGGAGTGTCTCAGGAAGAGTCGCCACGCCCAGCGTCTCCCCAGGCTTCGAGCGCTCAGAATCGAGCGACTTGGTGTCCAGCTTCAGCGAAGGATCGAGCGCCACGAGCATCAGCGGACCGTGCATGAGCGCCACAGTGTTGGGATGTTGGTCGTCCACGGGCTCGGTGCGGAACGAAAACGGCAGACTGATTTGGATGGTATCGTGGTTCCGCCAGACACGCCGCAGGGCCGCAAACGTCCGGGGTTGCGCTGCAACCGAGGCGGCTTTTCCATTCACGCTAAGGCTGGCGGGCGATCGAAGCCAGCCCGGAATCCTTACGTATACCGTGAACTCCGTGGGCGCGGGGAGTTCCATCCTGAGCTCGCTGGACTCGGATTCCGGGTAACTCGTCGTCTGAATCAGCCGGGCGGGCGTATCCCCGCTTTTCCAACTCACCTCAGAGGGGACAAAGAGGTTGACGTAGATTCCATCGGCGCTCTGGAAGTAAGCGCAGATGGGATAGTCTGCCACAACTTGCGGCAACGTTCCCGAACAACATGGCCACTTGTCCGGGAAGTAGGACTTCCTCGTAAAGGGATGATAGTCCGAGTAGTAGAAGAAGTGTCCGTCGCCGCTCGGATCCTTGGCGCCGAGCACGGTGTTGTAAAGGACGCGCTCCAGGCCGTCGCCGTAGCGAGCGTCGCCGGTGAATCGCAGCAGATAGCGCGCCAACTTCAAGTGCGCATAAGCCCCGCACGGTGTCTCGAAATGAGCATGAGTGCGTGTCAGACTCTCGCCGAGCTTTCCCCGGTCGGGTTCGACAAACTGTTCGTTGGGGCCCCACCCTCCCGAGGAGTATTGCTGCGTCTTCTCGATCATCTCCCAGGCGTTGCGGACCACCTCGAGATACTTCGTGTCACCCAAATCCAGGTAGGCACGCGCCGCGGAGCTCAAGGCATTGCAGTGGCTGTAGGCGTGGCGGCCTGGCAGAACATTCTCGCCGCGGCTCAGCGGATCGAAGTAAGTGGCGTTCAGCAGATACCGCTTCGCCATATCCAGGTATTGCTTCTCACCCGTCACCTCGTAGGCATAGAAACAGTTCTCTCCCAGCGTGTACGACTCGTCGTCCGCGCCTGTCGGGTGGGGATCCAGATTGCGGTCGAGGGCTCGAGGCGGCATGTAGCGGATTGCGCCGCGGGTCGCGTGGTCGAGGGCTTGAACGGCAGAGGAGACGCCGGCGAACTGGTGTGCGTCGAGCAGGCCGATCATGTACTTGTCGTAGTTGTAAGCGGGAAAGTTAGTCGACGCCTTCTGACTCGGGTAGCAGTAGCCATCGGGTGCGATCGTGGCTGCGAATCCGTTTACCAATCTCTCCGTCTTGGCTCGAGTGGCCGCATCCCCGGTCGCTGCGGCGAACCGCGCCAGCGCCGAGATGTACTGGCCAAAGCAGTGGCCGGGCGCGAAACCATCGCCGTCGTACCACCCGCCCATGTATTCTCCGGGCGCGGGCAGTCCGGCGCGTACGCGCAATTCCTTCAGCAGTGGGTCTTCGTCCAGGGCCAGGTAAGAGGCGTGAATGCGGTCGAACTGTGCTTTGAGGGGTCCGCCTGTGAGCTTGACGTCCGAGTAGCGCAGCAGAAAGAGCTTTTCACGCGAGCCCGCTGTTGGTGTCGCGGTAGCGAGAAGCCTTCCAGCGCTCAGCGCCGCGGCGCTCGCGAGACCTTGTAAAAGTTGTCTGCGGGACAGTGCTACCTGATCGGTCATGGCGATGCTCGCTTCAAGTGAGTCGCGGAACCACTCCGGGGACTAGCGCATCGAGCAGAAAACACGCTCGCTGGCGTCGGAATAGACGGCCCGCGGGATTCATTATAACCACCGCATGAGGCAACCTCTCACAACTTTTTACGTTCTTTTACACATTGTTGACACATTGCGTCCGCCCTTCCGCTATGGTTGAGAACGGAGCATGAAGGATTCCGGGCAGGAGTAGCCGATGAAAAAGCGCTGGCATTGGAACGAGCGGACTCGCTTGGTGCTTACCCTGGAACTCGCGGTGGTGTTGCCCGCAGCGGTTTTGATCATCGTCAGCGTGGCTCATCTTAAGTCCATCCAGCGCGACCGCTCCGTGGAAGGGGCGATCCAGCGCGACTTCTATCAGGTCCTCGCCATCTCGGAAAAGCGCATGAATGAGAAGGCCTATGAGATGGTGGACCAGGTGCGGCATGAGCTTCCCCCTCCGCAGCAGGCTTGCGAAGGCTCGCTTGAAAAGTTGCTGGAGCAGCATCCTTACGCCGCCCATCTGTTTCTCTACAACCCCAATCGCGGGGTCGTCTTTCGCTCGCGTGAAGCCCGAATGCAGGAGCCGGACTTCCACGCAGAAAGTCAAGATATCGAGAAGATGACACCCGACTGGATGCGGATTGACTACGAGCAGTTGATCAAGGAGTTCCGGGAGATGGAATCCAAAGGAAGGCTGCCCATCTACTTCACTCACAACGTCGTACCACGAGGAGACAAGCACGGGTATCAGTCAATCGCCCTCTTCCTGGTACCACAAACGCCGGAAGAAACGCCCACCGTCGGCGGACTGGCATTTGACGCCGAATATCTGCGTGACCAGTTTTTCCCTGAGATGCTCTCGAGCCTCATCAGCCAGAACTACGCTGAGGCTCAGCGGGACAAAAGCAACTACGGCCGGGCGGCGATGATGCTGCACATGAAGGGCGAGACGGCGCCCCTCGCCATGTCGGCCGACTGGGACGGCGGGACGCCCGAAATGGAGCGTAACCTCGAGGGAGCGTTCCCCGGTCTCACCCTCGGCATCAAGTTACAAGGAACAACTTTGGCCTCTCTCGGCCAGCGCTTCGTGCGTACCAGTTTCTTGATCCTGGGCGGCATTTCGCTGCTGCTGGCGGTCGGCATTTCGTTCACTTATCGCGCAGTGATGAAGGAGATGGCGCTGGCCAAACTGAAATCCGACTTCGTTTCCAACGTTTCGCACGAACTCCGGACGCCTTTGTCGCTGATCCGCCTCTTCGCCGAAACGCTGGAGATGGGCCGCCTGAACAATCCCGAGAAGTATCACGAGTACTACTCCATCATCCGCAAAGAGAGCGAGCGCCTGACCGCGCTGATCAATAACGTGCTCGATTTCTCGCGCATCGAGGCGGGCAAGAAGGAGTACGACTTTCGCGCCACGGACCTCGGCGAGCTGGCGCATAACACGCTTGAGTCGTACCGCTACCAGATCGAGCAGCAGGGCTTCGAGTTCCGCGAGGAGATCGCCGATGACCTTCCAGCTCTCTGGGTGGATCGCGAAGCGATCTCCCGCTCGCTCCTGAACCTGGTAAACAACGCGTTGAAGTATTCACAGAACGAAAAGTACCTGGGTGTGAAACTCTATCGCGCCAACGGCTCGGTGAAGCTGGAGGTTATCGATCACGGGATTGGTATTCCGCCGGTCGACCAGCACAGAATATTCGAGAAGTTCTACCGCGCCGGCGACCCGCTCGTCCACAACACGAAAGGGAGCGGCCTCGGGCTGTCCCTCGTCGACCACATTGTCCGCGCGCACGGAGGCGAGGTTTCAGTCGAGAGCACACCTGGCCACGGGAGCAAGTTTACGATCGTTCTCCCCGTGACTCCGGCGCCCGACATGGCGATGCAGAGGACGTAGCGAGAAAGCATCGGAGCAGGTGAAGCGCGGCAGAAGTAAGGGAGGTCGAGAGGCCATGGCGAAGATCCTGATTGTCGAGGACGAGCCTAATATGGTGGCCGGCCTGCGCGACAACTTCGAGTACGAAGGATACGAGGTGGTGACCGCTTCGGATGGCGTCGAAGGCCTCGCTCGCGCCTTGAACGAGACGCCCGACCTTGTGGTGCTCGACGTGATGATGCCCAGGATGAGTGGCCTCGATGTCTGCAAGCAGCTCAGGGTGAAGCGCCCGGGTCTCCCGATCATCATGTTGACAGCACGCGGCCAGGAAGTGGACAAGGTCGTCGGCCTCGAGCTCGGCGCCGACGATTACGTCACCAAGCCGTTTTCCATTCGCGAACTGCTCGCTCGGATCAAAGCCGTCCTAAGGCGAAGCCAGACTGTTCCCCAGACCGGCGAGCGCTGCGCATTCGGCGATACCGAAGTCAATTTCCGCACCCACCGAGTGGTGCGCGCCGGGAAACCGGTCGAGTTCACGGCCAAGGAGTTCGATCTGCTCAAGTACTTTCTCGGCCATCCGGGTGAGGCCCTGAGCCGCGACCACTTACTCAAGGAAGTGTGGGGCTACGACAGCTATCCGACCACCCGCACGGTGGACGCGCACGTGGTCCGCCTGCGGCAGAAGCTCGAACCGCGGCCGGAGGAGCCGCAGTTCATCCTGACCATCCACAGCGTGGGGTACAAGTTTGTAGGTTGATCGCCGACAGCCAATAAGTTGTAACTTGAAGGAAGGTCCTGAAATGCTGACACCAAGCGTCGAGAATGTTCCAAGCACCGTGGCTGGCGTTTTCCCGCGTCCGGCGTCCCGGAGTCTCGAGCGTCATGACGACCGCACGCGCGCCGCCGACGCCGTGTTGATTCGCCAGGCCCAACACGGCAACCTCAAAGCTTTCGAGGAACTGGTGCGTCACTACGACAAAGCGCTCCTCCGCCTGGCCTTTTACCTTACAGGGTCCGAGCAAGACGCTCAGGACGTGTGCCAGGAGGCTTTCCTGAATGCTTACCGGAATCTCTCGAACTTTCGCTTTGAGTGTTCGTTCTACACATGGATCTATCGTATTGTGACCAATCAGTCGCTCGACTGGCTGCGAAGGCGGCGCGCGCGGACCTCCGTCTCGCGCGAGGAGAGCGGAGTCCTGAGCAACCTTCCTGACCACCGGCCCGCCAACAACCCCGAGCGCGGCTTGGCGGCGCGTGAACTACGGCTGCGTATCGCGCGCGAGCTCGGGAAACTCTCGCCCCGCGAGCGCACGGTCTTCCACTTGAGGCATCACCAGCAGATGAAACTGCGCAGTGTCGCGGCGATGCTCAACACCACCGAGGGCAACGCTCGGCACATTCTGTTCCGTGCCACGCGGAAACTCCGCGCCGCTCTCGCCGAGCTGCGCTGACGCTCTTGCTGCGGCGGACGGCGCGTCGAACTCCCAACCGGAAGCGATCCTCAAGGGAACCAAGATTGACGGAAGGCGTGCGCGGGACTAGGTGCGCGGCCCAGCGCTGAAGTCTTCGTGACCGTGCGCGACGAGGGAGTAGAGGTAAAGCAGCACGCCAGCGCCCACCAGCGGACAGCCGACTAGCAGGAACGTCACGAACGCCAGGGGATGAATTTTGAGCAGGCTCAACAGTTGGATGACAAGCCCTGCGCCAATCAGCAAACCAGACCAGCGGATTCGACGTTCGAGGGTAGGCATATTATTTCGATGGACTCCAGAAGGTTGCGTCTTTTAGCGTGTCCACGTCGTGGACGATATCGTGACAGTTGCTCGACATGCATGACAACTGGTTCGACGCCGCCCGGGCCAGCGTCGTGGGATCCTTGTGGTGCTCCGACGCCTCCTCGTAGCGCCGCGCCCCTAGGTGGCAGTGCAGGCACTCGCGGTTGTTGTAGGGCGAATACAGCTTGATGTCGACCGCCTTCGGCACCGTGCCAAAGTATTCCACCAGGACGTGGTGCACGCCCCGCCATTTCGCCCTGTAATCCCCGAACATCGTGTAATCCGTGTGGCAAGTGAAGCAGGCGTGGTCGCGAGGGACGAAATTGTTCTGGAAGTGGCGCGCCGGGACGTAGCTCGGGTCGTTCACGTAGAGGCTCCGGCCAAAGTCAGTCATAACGTGACACGACAGGCAGAACTGGGTCGAGGTCGAGCGCTGCATCTGCTCCGAGAATCCGCCCCAGACGGCCAGCACCGGCAGAATGAACAGAGCGAGGAAGGCGAACACCTTGCCGCCGCGCGCCCGCGTCAGCTCGGCACGCACCGCCACCAGGACGGCCAGCACGATGGTGACGACAACAAAAGCCGTTTCAATAAGCACGACACGATTCATGGTTTGGGTTTCCTGGCGCGGCCTGGAGACCGCTCCGGCGCGCACCGTACCGGGCCGGCCTGGCCTACCGATTACTTCTTGGCGAGGCTGCGATAATACTCCACCAGCGCCTTGATCTGTTCCGGGGTGTACTCCTTCTTGTAGGAATCCATGTTCTTGCCCTTGCCGTCTTCCACCACCTTGATCATTTCATCGACTGACATCTTGTCGATCGTCTCGCGGATGTCCTTGACCTTGGCCTTCTTCCCTTTGGCGGTCTTGCCGGCGCCGTCCTGGCCATGACACACCGCGCATTTGTCGAGATAGATGTCCTCCGCGCTGCGGGCGGGGAGTGGCTGGCCCGCGCCGCGAACCAAGATCACGCTTGCGCCTGCTACCAATAGCGCACTCGCAACACCCCACCAACTCCTGACGACACTCCGCATCCTTGACCTCCGAGTAGATTCTAGAAATTTCGCGTCCATCGTATCGTCAGCATGTTAGCACTGAAGTTGTTGACGGTCAGAATTTGCTCGATGTAGTAAGTGCGCTGCAAGTCGATGGAGAGGCGTCCTGCCTTGGGAAAATCGTAATAGACGGTCCCGGTGACCAGCGGCCAAGTGAGCGGTCCGTAAGCGGGAGGCTCACCGCTGATCTGGCCGAGGCCCGTTGAGCGGTCAAAGTTTCCGGTCAGCCGCAATCCAAAGTGTTTCACCGGCTTAGCCTCAACCCCTCCCTGCCACACACGGTTCACTTCCTGGTCGCGCAGGAAGTTGGCGAGAGGCGGAGTGCCCCGGACATAGAGAATATTTCCCTCGGCGAAAAAGCTGTCGTAGCTGAACCCTCCAAAGATCGAGAACTGCTCGCTGAACGAGTACGACAGAGTCGTCGCGTTGGAACGAATGTTGTTTTGAAACTGCGTGTCGATCAGCTTGTTGTTGACGATGTTCATCTCGTTTTCCAGGGACACCTTATCGGTCGGCTTCACGCGGACGACGAGGTGGGTACCAACTTGGGTATGCGGCGTAATCGCCGTGTAGGAAGCGCCGCTAGTGTAGCTGTGGAAGTCGCCGCGGACGCTGAAGTATTTCGAGGGCTCGTAGCCAAAACTGATCTCGGGCTTGACGGTCTTGGTGCGCAGAGTGAGTGCAGGATTCGCCACGCCGCCCGCCAGATCCTCGACGTCCGCCTTCAGCAGGTGCACGCCGGGGCGGATCACGAGTTTGCTGGTGGGTGTGAAGGTCATGCTGAAGTCCAAATCACTCAGGCCATCCCGCCAGGCGTTGTCGGTCTGCCGGGTGGTCGGCGTCGTCGAGTTGAACAGACTCTGGAAGTTACCCACCGCGTCGCTGGTGAAGCGTGAGTAGCGATAGTCGAGGTTGATGTCCCACCAGTCCTTAGCCTTGTAGGTGAAGCCCTGGCTGAGGATATGGTCAGGCTCAGTGACCGTGACGCGCCCACTTTCGCTCACTGCGTAGGGCACGAAGGTCCCCGCGGCGCTGCCGGGAGCCGTTCCGTTGATCGACTGGTCGAGAGTCGCGGGACCGCGGTAGCGGTAATAGATGTATCCGCCGCGCCACTCGAGTTTAGACTTGGGTTTCCCGACGTAAGAGAACTCGCTGATTGGGGTCGTCAGGCGCCGGAACTGTGACTGCGAGAAATTGTTCAGCGGCTCGGACGCCGTGGCTTTGGTGCCCACGTTGAGGCCGATTTCCGCGGGATTCAGATTATTGAGGAGGATATTCTCCGTGAACGTCTGGTAGCCGAGATTGTAATGGAAGTTCCAGGAGTGCCAGGTGTAGTCCGCGCCTCCGGTAAAGCGGTTGGTCTCGTCCGCGAGGGGCGCAAAGAGCGAGAAAGCGTTGCCGCGCGCAAAGCCGCCCCAGTATCCGGGCGAGCCGAGGAAGTCGATCGAACGCGTGGTAAAGAGCGTCCCGTTGTCAGAGGTGCGGTAGTACTCGAAATTGAACCGCAGATTGTTGGTGGCGTGCAGCGTCAAATCCGCGGACCCGAATTTTCGCACCGTCGCCCAGTCATGATTGTTGGTGAGCCCCGTCGTGAGCCCTGAGGCCTTCGCGGTGATAGGCAGGACAACGTTGTCGTTCTGGTTCCAGTAGTAGTAGCTCTGCCGCCAATTGGCGCGGAAGTCGTAGACCTTGTTCTTGGCGACGGTCAACTGCGCCGTCGGGAACGGGTCGCCACCCAGTCCGCTGGTCTGAAGCGAAAACGTGTCGGCGAAGGGATTGGCCCCTTCCGGCGACTCTCCAAACATGCTGAAATCCTGCAGGCGGAAGCCCTTCTGTAGGTCAAACAACTGGAGGTACTGCGGCTGATAGCCTTTGATATCCGTCAAGCGATACCCGGCCGACACCGATCCCTGGGTGTTGAACGCGCCCAGCGTCAAAGGCGTTTCGGGCTCATCCTGCGCCCTCAACCCGGGAGAGGTCATGAGGAGGGCCGCAGCCATCAAGATCACGAAGCGATAAAGTGGTCTCATGATGCCTTCCTTCACCGGAGAAAGTTCACGTCAAAGTTCGAACCATGAATGGCCACATGGCAGCGGACGCATTCTCCGCTGGTCTGGTAGCCGAAGCGGCCGTGCGGCACTCCGAGTTGCGCGTGGAATCCCGCGTGGCATTGCAGGCAAAGCTGGCGTCCTTCACGGCGCACCAGCAGCATGCGGTTGGTCGAACCATGCGGGTTGTGGCAGATCACGCAGCCTTCAATCTTGGCGGCCGGATGCTCGAAAACATAGGGCCCGCGCTTCTCCACGTGGCACTTTACGCAAGTCTCCCAGTTCGGCTGTGTCAAGCTGGCGCGGTTGAGCGTGCCGTGCGGGCTGTGGCAGTCCGTGCATTTCAACAGACCCTCCGGGACGCGGTGATGCACGGGCAGGGCGAACTGCGCCTGGACCGTGCGATGGCAAGTGAAGCAGAGCGCCGGCTCCGATTCCTTCAGCAGGCTGTTGTGCAGCCAGCGCGTCTCGTCCGCCAGCTTGGGAAGCTGAAACAGATACGCCTGCGGATAGCTGAGGTCGCCCTTGCTCTGATCCTTGATTTCATCCACCAGGTGCGTGGCATGGCACTCATTGCAGGAGATGCCGTGTCCGGCGTGCTCCGACTCAGCAAAGAATTGCTGCTGCCGGCTCGAAATGTGGCAGGTCATGCAGCGTTCCGCGTTTTCTTTGGGATTGGCGCGAAACGCGAAGATGGGGAACTGCTTCAGGGCCGCGGCGATTTTGGTGTCATCGCCGTGCGCCGCCTCGACCGCGTCAGAATGTGCTTTGCCTGGCCCGTGGCATATCTCGCAACCCTGTGCGAAGTCTTTGCCGGGTACGTTGAGCTTTGCGTGCGGCGTCTTCAGGAACTCGACGGTCTCCGCCTTGTGACACGACTTGCAGCGCTCGACGCCCACATAATCGCCAGGCGCCCCTTCCGCGAGACCCTGCCACGCCACCGCCACCGAAGGCGGCACCGTGGCCTCGGGTTGCTTCTGCGCGAAGCCGTAGGCGGCCGCCAGGACCAGGCAGGCCGCGATACCGAGAGCCGGTTTCCAGATTTCCATGTCTTTTGAATGTTTGCCCATAAGAACAACCGCCATGATTCAGATCGCTTGCTCCTGTCGAGTGTTGCTGGAGCCTTATTCATTGCCAACTAATACTCGACCGTCTTTATGCCAGCCCGCCGACCACACGGCTGTGACGCCGGTCACATCGCGACGTGACGCGGGCTACGTCCACACCCTCTTAGGCCACGCTGAAGGCGATGTACTCGGGTGGAGACACATCGGCGCGGCGCGCATCTAAAGAAGTACGAGCCAGTATGGGGCAATAGAGCGATAATCTGTTCAGGAGGAGATGGTTGCAGCGGAATTCGGTGATGTCGCAAGCGATCCTGGCCGCGACTCTAACGCTGGCTTTCAACCCGTCAGCGTGGTCCGCTGCCGCGAGCCAGGACGCGTCGAGCCCGCTCGACACAGCGCTCGACGACATTTACAACCTCGAGTTCGATAACGCCCATCACCTCATCCAGGCCTGGGTCGATCAACATCCTGACGATCTGCGTGGTCTGAACTATCTCGCCAACGTGGCCCTTGACGACGTGATGCTCAAGCAGGGCTTGTTCGTCGGCGAAGCGTACACCAACCGCGGCGAGGTGCTCCGGAACGCCAAGCCAGCACTCCCGCCCGGCTTTGAAACCCAATTTCTCGGCATCCTGCAAAAAATCGACAAACTCGCCGAGGCACGTCTCGAGCGCAACCCCAAGGATCAGGACGCGCTTTACTGGGCCGGGGCCGGCCACGCCACGCGCGCCGAGTACCTCTTTGTCCTGCAGCGCTCCTACCTGGGAGCGATTCGCGAGGGCTCCGAGGCACGCCGGTACCACCTCAAACTCTATAAGGCGAACCCCAATTACGTAGATTCACTCCTGGTGCTCGGCCTCGCCGACTACGTCGCTGGCAGTTTGCCCTGGTACTTCAAAGTTGCCGCCGCATTGGTGGGCTTTCGTGGCAGCCGCACGCGCGGCATCGAGGAACTTCAACGTGTGATGCGTGAGGGCCGCTGGACGCGCGCTGACGCCCGGATCGTTCTGGTAGCGCTCTATCGCCGCGAAAAGATGTATCCGCAGGCGCTCGCCTTGCTCAACGGACTGACGCGCGAGTATCCGCGCAATTTCCTCGGTTCTCTGGAAATGGCGGCCATCGACGAGGCACAGAATAATTGGCCTGCCGCCGCCAAAGTCTATGACGCGCTGGTTCAGGAACTCACAGCGCACCAGCCAGGCTCCGAGGTGATGCCGGCCGCGACGATTTTCTACCGGGCCGGCAAGGCTCACCAGCAACTGGGAGACACCGACGAAGCGCTCCGGCTCTACGACCTCGCCAGCCGGCTTCCGCCCAGCCGGGATACCTACCGCGCCGACCTCGCCGCCGCCGAGCTCGACCGGCGGCTCAACCGCCAGCAGGACGCGCGGCTTCACTACCAGCGCGTGCTGAACGCCGCTCCCGACACCGACGAGGGAAAAACCGCGCGGCGCGCTCTCCGCAGCTTTCCGTAGAAGCGATGCGCGGAGCTCCCTTCGGTCACTTCCGCCTGGGCGTCAGCGCGTGAGTGGCTGTTCTTCCGCGGGTTTTGCGTCGATTTCGAGAGAGCGCACCAAGGGCTCGAGCGTCTGGAGGAGCAGATCCACCTGGATGGGTTTTGAAACGTAGGCGTCCATACCGGCGGCGAGGCAGCGTTCACGATCACCCTGCATGGCATGAGCGGTCATGGCGACGATGGGCAGATGAGCGTGTGTACTCTTTTCCTTTTCACGAATGGCCGCCGTCGCTTCAAAGCCGTCCATCTCGGGCATCTGGACATCCATTAAGACGACGTCAAAGCGTTGCTCCTCGGTGGCGGCGACTGCCTCGAGGCCGTTGGCCGCAACCGTGACTTTGTGGCCGCGCTTCTCGAGCACCCGTTTTGCAAGGATTTGGTTGACCGCGTTGTCCTCGGCCAGCAGGACGTGGAGGGGCACGACGGCCCGCGGTGCGGCGGCCGGCACGGGGCTGACTTTCCCGGCAGCCGGTGACGGCGGACGGGGCGCGCTTGGAGTACCCAGAGCCTTGAGCAGCGCCTGGTGCAGTTCCGACGGCCGGAAGGGCTTGGTGAGGTAGGCGGCCACGCCCAACTGGCGGCAACGTGCTACGTCGCCCAGTTGCGCGCCGGAAGTAAGCATCATGATGATGGCGCGCGTGAACAGCGGATTCTTCTTGATGCGCTCGACGAGCTCGAACCCGTCCATCTCCGGCATTTGGCGGTCGACCAGGATCACCGAGAAGTTGGCGCCGTGCTGCGCGGCCGAGTCGAGGTGGGCGAGCGCTGCCTCCCCGTTCGACGCGAGCGTAGGCTTCATTTCCCAGCGAGCCAGGATCTTTTCCAGGATGCGGCGGTTGGTGGCGTTGTCATCCACCGCGAGCGCCTGGACTCCAGCCAGAACCCCGGCAGAGGGCGACGGAGACGGCGCCGCTTCCTTCGCCCGTCCGAACCGCGCGGTGAAGTGAAAAGTACTGCCCTGGCCGGGATCGCTGGCCACCCAGATCTGCCCGCCCATCATGTGGACCAGCCGGGAGGCGATGGCCAGACCCAGCCCGGTGCCTCCGTACTTGCGCGTCGAGGACGAGTCCGCCTGGGCGAAGGCTTCGAAAATGACCTGATGCTTGTCTTCGGGAATCCCAATCCCCGTGTCCGCCACGCGGAAGTGCAGCGCGACGGAATCGTCCGCCTCCTTGGCGCGGTCCACAAACAGTGTGACCTCGCCTCGCTCCGTGAACTTGACGGCGTTTCCTAAGAGGTTGAGCAGGATCTGACGAAGCCGGTCGGGATCGCCCTTCAAATTCTCCGGGACCTCGGGTGTGACGTCCCAGGAGAGCTCCAGTCCTTTCCGGTGTGCTTGGACGGCCAGGGTTTTGGCCGCCTCCGATACGCACTCCTGCAGGCTGAAATCGACTTCATTGAGGTCCAGCCGCTTGGCTTCGATTTTGGAGAAGTCAAGGATGTCGTTGAGCACGGTCATCATGCCATCGGCGGAGACGCGCGTCGTTTCCAGATACTCGCGCTGCTCTGGGCTCAGAGGCGTTCCGAGGGCCAGGTCCGTCATCCCGATGATTCCGTTCATGGGAGTACGGATCTCATGACTCATGTTGGCGAGGAACTCGCTCTTCGCCCGGCTCGCCGCTTCGGCTTTCTCCTTGGCCAGGGTGAGCTGCTCGTTAACGGCGAGCACTTCCGTGGTGCGCGCCTCCACCAGTTCTTCCAGATGGTGGCGATGCCCTTCGAGCTCTTCGTCACGACTCTGGATCTGGGTCAGCATCCGGTTGAAGGCGTCGGTGAGAAATCCTACTTCGTCTTCGCCACGTTTCTCGGCGCGCACACTGTACTGCCCGGTGGCGGAAACCTCTTTTGCAGCAGCGGCCAGGTTCAGAATGGGACCGGAGATCATTCGTTGCAGCCGCGAACTCACGAGGTATGCCAAGGTCAGGCAGCCCAGAAGGATGGCGCCGATGATCCAGGCGTAGCGCTCGAGCCGGGTGTACATCTCTCCCAGATCCGAGGCGAGGTAGACCGAACCGATCACCGGCCCGTCCAAGCGGATCTGCCGTACCACTTCCAGGCGTTCGAGGGTGAAAGTGGTGGTGTCTCGTCGGGGCGCCGGCGAGTGATCATTCTGCGGGACCGAACCGCTTGCGTACCGGGCAAAGACCTTGCCGTCCGCGTTATAGATAGCCCCCGAGATAATGTGCGGATTCGCGTGCAGCCCTTTCAGCAGCTCCTCAGCGGCCGGCGCATCGTTGAAGCTCAGCGCCGCGGTGCTGTTGGAGCCCACGATCCTTGCCAGCACTCCAAGCTGATCCGTCATGTCTCGGCGGAATTCCACCACCTCATAGCTGAGAAAAGCCAGTGACGCGGCCATCAGCGCTGCGCCCACCGTCAGCATCACAATGACCTGGAGCTTCCGGCGAATCGACAGGTTTTGGTAAGACGGCATCCCTCGAACCTCTCCGATGCCCGACATGAGAACCTGGAACTGCCAGGTAACGAACGCGCTTCCGGTCGCGCCGCGGACCAGTCGGCCGCGAGCGGTCTGAAACGGCCTTCCGTGGCGCGCGCGTTGACTCCCTGGCGCGCCGCCTCCCAAGGTCGCCGGACTCTGCACAGAATCTATCGGCCTGTTCGGGGTTTGACTTGAGCTAGGCCTCGAGGGTAAGAGGCTCGAGGAAGGCGATTCCCGCTTCACCGGCGCGCTGGCTTCCCTCTTCGCCTACCCAGACCACGCGGCTGGGTACGGCGTGTCCTGCGCCCTCGCTGGGAATGACGGTGACGAGCTGTCCGGGAAGAAGATCGACGCCGGCTCGGACTCTGATCCCCAGGGTGGAGAGATCGATGCCGTAAGCGCCGTGCGAAATTCGCTCCCGGTCCGACTCGACCACCAGCGTGACCAGCTTATCGAGGGCCCGGCGCTCCGCACGACGGCGGTGGGCAGGAGAAGCGTCGGGTACGGACGGTGCGCGTCGGGCGGAGGGCTCTTCTTTTTTGATTATCATCGGGCAGTCTCGGTTCCCGGGCGTCTGAAACCGGTTCGCAGCCTCTAAGGCTAGAGTGATTCGACGATTTGGTAAATCGGGGATTCCCTTGATTCCGCGCGGCGTAGCACCCTAGAGTTGCTGACTCCTATGACTACGAGGAGCCGGCGCCCTGGCGTTCTCGGGAGCTTCCGCGGATCGTTCAAGGCGCGGCAGATAGATGGTAAACGTTGCCCCGTGTCCCGGCTCGCTCGCGACCGAAATCTCGCCGTGACTCTGCTTGACGATTCCGTAGACCGTCGCCAGGCCAAGTCCTGTGCCGTTGCCCGAATCCTTAGTGGTGAAGAACGGCTCGAAGACGTGCGACTGCGTTTCCGCGTCCTCCATCCCCACGCCGGTGGCTCTCTGTAGCGCCGCTCTATGACCGGCGACCTTGCTGTAACGCCGTGTCTATGAGCGGCGACCTTGCTGTAACGCCGTTCGAAACCTGCCGTGTAAGGGACCGGCGGATCGCCGCTCATAGAGCGGCGCTACAGGAGCGGTGCTACAGAGCCGCGCGCCTCCTCCATTCTTGCTCCAAGGTTTGCTGCTCCCAAAGACCCGGTCGCGCCAGGCGGAAATGGCTTACCCGCAGGCGGCGTTCCGGGCGCCCCCAACGCTCGACCGGCCCTTGCCGCGGAATCCCCGCCGCCTCGTCCTCGACCATCTTCATCCAGCGGTCGAACGTCCAATGGCGGTGCCTTTGGAGCCAGAAAACCAGGCCGCGGCGCCTGAAAGGGTCGTCAATCCGAATCCGCAATAGGGAGGGGTGCTGAGAAGGGTTTGCACTAGATTCTAAAGGACATTCCGGCTTCGGCTTGCAGACCCGCCAAGCCAGCGACCAAGCAGATCGAGCCATTCGCTCGGCTTGCTGCCTGCCCTCGCCGTCCCCAACCCCAAAGCGCAGACTGATTTCTCCGAGCAGCCATTCGTAGAGCTGCTTCGCCTCCCGGCGGCCGGCGGTCGCCAGTGTCTCCGGCAGACGCCGGGCGTGGCGGGCGTGCTTCAACCCGTTAAGTACGGCGCGTGCTTTGCCCTCCGGGGTGCGGGCGCCCGTCGACTTCAAGGCGTTGGCGCGATTGGCGGCCAGCAAGGCGGGGGTACGGACGGGGGATTTGCGCAGCGACACAGGGACCTCGGCGATTCGTTCTTTTTTCGATGGCTCGACGAATCGAGTTTACTCAAGATAAACTAACCTGCCGATGTTTGTCAAGTACTAACTAGGGGGATCGGCCGATCCCGCAGAGGCGATGCGCAGAATCGGATCGGCTGGAAATTACTTGGCTCATCAAAGGGATCGGTAAATGCAAACCGCTGAATTGACGCTTGCTCCAACCGAGTGGTATAAGAGGCCATCGCCTTCAATCCAAGAGGGGGTGGCCGTGTTTGACGCCTTCAACGCGCAACCGACGAGCCTGGGAGACCTTCTAACTGACATTCAGAAGGTGTCCTGACTTCCGTTAGAGGTTGAGCGACGGTTCTCTGACCCGGTTCGGATAGAATCGGGTTGGGAAAATCTCAAAAAAGGAGAACCGTCGTGGAGAAACCATATCACATCGTGGGGAAGG